>Ga0210044_10010664_pt1 | contig 10886 bp, 9 predicted proteins | sample CryGey13umfilter_2_FD_183959 | JGI IMG/M metagenome (GOLD analysis project Ga0210044, IMG submission 183959) | Groundwater microbial communities from aquifer in Utah, USA - Crystal Geyser 4/9/14 3 um filter (SPAdes) (version 2) | ecosystem: Environmental > Aquatic > Deep subsurface > Groundwater...
AAACCATGGACTTGATTTTTACCAAATATCTCAAAGCGATTATCACTTATGAAGGTGTTCAAAGAGTGGAGAGTTTTCCTGTCTCTGAACTTGCATTTAGGGAGGCGCTTGTCAATGCTGTCGTGCATAAAGACTATGCCTCACAAAACAGCATCCAGATAAGTGTGTATGATGATAAGCTACTCATGTGGAATGCCGGAGAACTGCCGACACAATGGACGCTAGAAACGCTCATGCATAAACACTCATCAGAACCTTTTAACCCTGCTATTGCGTATCCTTTTTTCTTGGCTGGATATATAGAATCATGGGGAAGAGGAATTGAGAAAATCATAGAAGAATCACAAAAGTTCAATGGCATCACACCAAATTTTAGATGGCAGAATGGTTTATGGGTTGAGTTTGATTTTAATAACTTGGGTGAAAAAGTTGAAAATGGGTTGGGTGAAAAGTTGGGTGAAAAGTTGGGTGAAACGCAGCAGGCCATCATGAAGCTCATGCAGAATAATCCAAAAATTGCAATTACAAAAATGGCTGAAGAACTCGAAATCAGTACAACAGCTATAGAAAAACATATTAAATCATTAAAAGAAAACGGTTATATAGACAGAGTCGGCGGTGCCAAAGGCGGACATTGGGAGATTATGAAATGAGCAGTTGGATACGAGAAGCACACTATGTTGAAGAGAAATTTTTAGAGCAACTCAAGACCTTGAGATGGGATACTTTAGTTGTAGAAGATAGTGATAATAAACATAGAACCGATAAAGCTCTTTTAAATAGAACTAGCTTTAAAGAGGTACTATTAAAAGATAAACTCTCATCTGCCATCAAAAGAATCAACGGCTCATGGCTCAAAGATGAGCAGGTAAAAGAAGTCATAGCAACTTTAGAAAACATCAACAAATCTTCTCTTTTTGAGAGTAATTTGGCATGTACCGAACTGCTCCTTGAAAATACATCCGTAGATGTCAACCATGAAACAGGAGCAAAGTCGCCAACAGTGCGATATATAGATTTTGACAACATAGAAAATAATGAATTTTTAGCTATTTCTCAATTTATGGTTGATGGCGCTCAGACTATCATTCCAGATATTACACTCTTTGTCAATGGAATCCCTTTGGTTGTTGTAGAGTGCAAAGCCCCAGATGTAACGGACCCAATAGCAGAGGGCGTAAATCAGCTAAAAAGATACATGAATACGAGAGAAACAGAGCAAAGCGAAGGAGCGTCAAAGCTTTTTAATACCAATGCATTTTTAGTTGTAACTTCAAGAACACAAGCCAAATCTGGAACCATTAGCTCAAAACTAGAGCATTTTTTAAGTTGGAGAGACCCATATCCTATGTCGCTAGAAAATTTTGGAAGCGATGAACAAGATATTTTAGTGGCTGGAATGCTTGAGCCTCAAAATCTGCTTGAGATTATGCGAGATTTTATTATAGTGATGGGGACTGGACGAAAAAGAGTAAAAATAGTCTGTCGTTATCAGCAATACAGAACAGTCAAAAAAACTATAAAAAGAATTTTAGAGGCAAAAACTTTAGAAGAGAGAAACGGAGTTATCTGGCATACACAAGGAAGCGGTAAATCTCTTACAATGGTGTTTTTGATAAAGCATTCAAGACACATAACGCAGATGCAAAAGTATAAAATTTTGTTCATTGTCGATAGAAGTGATTTGGAAGAGCAACTCGAAGATACTGCGGCACTAACAGGCGAGAAAATATCTGTTGCCATGAATGGAAACGACCTTAAAAAGAAGCTCTCAAATGATGTGAGCGATATCATCATGACCATGATGCAAAAATTTAATGATGATGAAGCACTTAAGTCGTTGAGTGATAAAAAAGAGATTATAATCCTAATAGACGAGGCACATCGCACGCAGTACTCAAAACTAGGAGCAGCTCTAAGAACCGCACTTCCACATGCCATAAGAATCGCATTTACAGGAACACCTGTAGAAAAAACTTTTGACTCCTTTGGTTCGTACATAGATACGTATAAAATACGAGAAGCGGTGGAAGATGGGGCAACAGTTCCAATCATTTATGAGGGGATGACTTCCAAAGATAGTATTGATAATAAAAGTGAATTTGACGGTAAATTTGAGGACCTATTTGTAGATTTGACAAAAGAGCAACAAGAGATTATCAAAAAAAAGTATGGCACAAAAGGCGATATTTTAGAAGCACCAAAAAGAATCGAGACAATCGCCAAAGACATGGTGAGACACTATGTTGAAAACATATTGCCAAACGGCTATAAAGCTCAAGTAGTAAGCTCATCAAGAAAGGCAGCACTCAGATATAACCAAGCCATAAAAAAGGCACTTGGTAAGTACCATGAGAATATGGCTGATGCTAATCCATACAAAGTCTTAGTGAACAAACTTAGTTCTGCCGTTGTAATCTCACACAAACACAATGATAATTCAGATGAGTTTCCAAAAGAGTTTAGCTCAAAAACACATAAAGATAAAAGTGTAGCAGATTTTAAAAAGCCCCTTTTTACAGCATCACCTTATGATGCAAATGAGGGAGATGATATATATGATTCCCTAAAAACTTCACAACTGGCTTTTTTAGTTGTAAGTGATATGTTGCTTACGGGTTTTGATGCGCCGATAGAGCAAGTTATGTATCTGGACAAAAAGTTGACAGCGCACAATTTGCTTCAAGCCATAGCAAGGGTAAATCGTACATACGAAGGTAAAACCAAAGGGTTGATTGTTGATTATTACGGAGTTGGTGCGCATCTTAAAGAAGCTTTAGCAGCGTATGAAGCAGAAGATGTTCAAGATGTTATGAATGACAAAAGTAGTGAACTTTCACATTTAGAACTCTCTCATAGAAAAACAATGCAGTTTTTTACAGAAAATGGAGTCGAAGAGATAAATAAAAACAACTTGGAAGATGCAGTAATTTTATTGGCTGATGAAAAACTCCGCCAAGAGTTCAAAGTGCTCTTTAAAGAGTTTACAAAACTTATTGATTTTATTTTACCTAACCCTATAAAAAAGTATTTTTTAAATGATGTGCAGGTATTGGGTCTTATTAAAAATGAGGCACAAAGACGATATAGGGATTCTGAGCTAAATATTGAGGGCATTGGTGCAAAAGTTAAGGCACTCATTGATGAACATTTGATAAGTGAGGGCATAGAAACAAAAGTACGACCAATATCAATTTTTGATGATGAATTTGGTAATGCACTTAAGGGCAAACCAGATAAAGCTGTTGCCTCAGAAATGGAACATGCACTTAGATATACCATACGAATTAACATTGATAAAGACCCGATTTATTACAAATCACTTGCCCAGAAGTTAGAAGAAATCATAGCAAAGCATAAAGGCGAATGGGAAAAACTTGTCGAAAAACTCTCTAAGTTTAAAAAAGAGATGCAAGGCGGAAGAGAACTTCTTGAAGTGTTTGAGAAGCTCAATTGCGGTGTTTGTATGGCATATTATGATTTGTTGACGAGTTATTTTAGTGAAGAAGAGTGTACACCTTTGGTATGCGACACTATAGTCGATTTAGTTATCAATAGTGTAGAACAAGCTTCACGAGAGATCAAAAGAGTTGACTTCTGGGGTGCTACTGGAGAACACTCAAGACATAATCTTGAGAACTATTTGGTTGGTTTGATTGCAAACTCAAAACAGACTAATCTCATAAAAAATATTCCTGATATAAAAGAAAAGTACATGAGTATTACTAAAGAAAACCATGAACTTCTAAAGGGTTTAGAACTTGCTAATTGATTATGAAATAGTTAGATCTAATCGCTCTAGTATTGGAATAACCGTTGAGAGAGATGGTAGTATTGTTGTAAATGCGCCTCAAGATTTAGAAGCAGATGAAATAGAGAAACATGTTTATAAAAAAAGGTTGTGGCTATGGGAAAAACTTGCTATTAAAAAAGAGTATCAAGAAAAAATAATAAAAAAAAGTTTTATCTCAGGAGAGAGCTTTTATTATTTAGGTCGCAGCTATCGATTAGAAATTATTGATGAAGATATAGGCTTGAAATTGAAAAAAGGTTGGTTTGTTCTTGGAAAGAAATATCAAACAAAAGCAAATGAGCATTTTAAAAATTGGTATAGTGAACATTTAAGGGCTAAAATAAAGGAGAGACTATCTCTGCTTACGAAAAAGTTAAATATTGAGATTCCTGCATTTCGTATTATGGAACTTGGATTTAGATGGGGTTCTTGTACAAAAGAAGGAGTGTTAAACTTCAATTGGAAGATTGTAATGGCACCAATAGGCGTTATAGATTATATAATCGTCCATGAATTGGTACATCTTAAAATACATACACATAGTGATTTGTTCTACAAAGAAGTGCAACGAACTATACCAAGCTATTTAGAGAAGAAAAAATGGCTTAAGGATAATGGGCAGGATTTGTTTATATAAAGTGAATAAATAGAGTGAAAGTATGTCCCAAGGTATGTCCCTATGGATTCTTAAACGATTTATTGTTTTGGAAAAAGGCTTTGAAGTGGGTGAATTGTGATGTTTGTAAGTGGTGTCAGAGGGGGGACTTGAACCCCCGACCCCCGGCTTATGAGACCAGTGCTCTAACCAGCTGAGCTACCCTGACATCCGTTTTGTAGGTCGGAATTATATATTGTTAAACCTTTAATAAGCTTAAAAATAAAAGAAAATCAAATATTTATCAGAGATTTACCATATCTTAGTTAAAATCACAGTCAAAATATACAATATATAAATCAAGGAAGAACATGAATTTTCAACCAATAGGCAAAAGGGTTTTAGTTAAAAGAGTAGAAGAAGCAAATACTACAATGTCTGGTATTATTATCCCTGATAATGCAAAAGAAAAACCATCACGCGGTGAAGTTGTTGCTGTTAGCAAAGAAGTCTCAGAGTTGGCATGTACAAATCAAGTTTTATTTGCAAAATATGCAGGCAATGAAGTTTCGATTGGGGCGGATAAATATATAGTTTTAGAAGTTGATGACATATTTGGAATCATAGACTAATTACTAAAAACAAAACTATAAAAAACAAGGAATTTATATAATGGCAAAAGAGATAATTTTTTCAGACAATGCAAGAAATGCATTAGCTCGCGGTGTTACAAAACTAAATGACGCAGTGAAAGTAACTATGGGACCTCGTGGTCGCAATGTGCTCATTCAAAAAAGCTATGGCGCTCCTATAATCACAAAAGACGGTGTCTCAGTCGCTCGTGAGATTGAGCTTAAAGATACACTCGAAAATATGGGTGCCCAGCTTGTAAAACAGGTTGCATCAAATACTGCTGATGAGGCTGGTGATGGTACAACTACAGCTACGGTTTTAGCAAATGCAATTTTTTCTGAGGGACTACGTAACATTACTGCCGGAGCAAACCCGGTTGAGGTGAAGCGCGGAATGGACAAAGCTTGTGAAGCCATTTTAGCAAACCTCAAAGCAGCCTCAAAAGCAGTTAACGGCAAAAAAGATATAGCTCAAGTAGCTACTATCTCTGCAAACTCAGACACTGCTATCGGCGATATGATTGCTGAAGCTATGGAAAAAGTGGGACTTGACGGTGTTATCACGGTTGAAGAGGCTAAAGGTATCTCTGATGAGCTTGAGGTTGTTGAGGGTATGCAGTTTGACCGTGGTTATTTAAGCCCATATTTCATAACAAATACTGAAAAAATGACTGCTGAAATTGAAAACCCTTGGATTCTTTTATGCGATAGCAAAATAGCATCACTTAAAGATTTACTTCCAGTTTTAGAGCAAGTTCAAAAAACTTCTCGTCCACTTCTTATCATCGCTGAAGATGTAGAGGGCGAAGCGCTTTCAACTTTAGTTGTTAACAAACTCCGCGGCGTTTTAAATATCTCTGCTGTTAAAGCTCCGGGTTTTGGCGACAGAAGAAAGGCAATGCTTCAAGACATCGCAACTTTGACTGCCGGAACCGTAATCTCTGAAGAGACAGGTCATACGCTTGAGGGTGCAACACTTGCTTCACTTGGTCAAGCTTCTCGTATAATCATCGACAAAGACAACACTGTAATCGTAAACGGTGCAGGTGAAGAGTCGGCGGTTAAGTCAAGAATTTCTGAAATTAAAGTACAAATCGATGCTACAACTTCTGAGTATGACAAAGAAAAACTTCAAGAGCGTTTAGCAAAACTTTCAGGCGGTGTGGCAGTTATTAAAGTCGGTGCTGCAACTGAAACTGAAATGAAAGAGAGAAAAGACCGTGTTGATGATGCACTCTCAGCTACGAAAGCTGCAGTAGAAGAGGGTATTATTATTGGTGGAGGTGCTGCTTTAGTTCGTGCTGCTGCAAAAGTAAAACTTGATTTAAGTGGTGACCAAAAAATCGGTGCTGAAATAATTCTTCGCGCTGTAAAAGCACCAATGAAACAAATCGCTGAGAATGCCGGTTATGACACTGGCGTTGTTGTCAATGCTGTAGAGAATGCTACAAATGAAAATGTTGGCTTTAATGCTGCAACGGGTGAGTATGTAGATATGTACGAAGCAGGAATCATTGACCCGCTAAAAGTTGCACGCGTAGCTCTTATAAATGCTACTTCTGTTTCTTCTTTACTTTTAACTACAGAGGCAGCTATTTACGAGCTTCCAGAAGCAAATTCAGCCTCTTCTGATATGGGCAATGCAATGCAAGGTATGCCGGGAATGATGTAAATTTTTACATCATCTCTTTAAATCCCTAACTTTAGGGATTTAAATTATTAAATAATTTTTATACAGTCTTCACCCTTTGGAACAAGACACAAAAAGCTGTAAGGCTCATCTCCAATGGTTTCATAAGAGTGTGCAACTCCGGCAGGAATAAGCAGAATATCTCCGGCTCCCGCTTCAAATGTTTCCTCTGCAATTTTCACACTAGCACGTCCGCTTAGTACATACTGCTCATGTTCAACCGTATTTGTATGGAGTGGCATGTGACCTCCAGCTTCAATAACAAAGTTGCGCATGGCAAAGTTTGGTGATTCATCGGGAGAGAGAAGCATCTTCATGCTTACCCCTTTGCCCGCCTTTTGAGGCATGGCTTCAACTGCATCGATTTTTTTATGTAAGTACATAGTTAATCCTTCAAGATAAAATTTTGATAGCATAGCATAAAAGTGTAAAGTTAAAAACAAAATAATAAGCAGTATAATAAGCGATAAATGAATATGTGGTGAGCATGATGAAAAAAGAGATTATTGAACGGTATGAGCGTACTGCGGCTGGAGAAATCATCATTGATATATCAACACAAAAAATTGAGGATTTATATGATAATTTTGACAGGTTATCCCACTTTTTAAAAAAAGATTTAAACCAAGGTTTGGTTGAGTATATTATTGAAAGTGTCAGGGAGATTGAAGGGGAGAAATTTATTATCCAGTTTAACTTAGAGACTGATATAGAGCATGATTCTATTTCTAGAGTTAAAAATAGTATAAATAATTTTTTTATTTATCTGCAGGATGTTGAATCAAGAAAAATTAAAGAGATGATGCGGACGTCCATAATTTTTCTTGTTCTAGGACTGGTAATAGCCACTATTTCTGTGTTGATAAACCAAAGCGAGTTAGTTAAAACAAGTATTGCAACTGCTGTAATTGCAGAAGGGTTAACTGTTGCAGCTTGGGTGTCGCTCTGGGAGTCATTAGCTACATTTTTGATTAAATGGATGCCGCATAAAAAGATGATTTTACTATATAGGCGTATAGCGAATGCAAAAGTGATATTTAATTTTCATAAAAGTAATTATAATTCGTAGTATAATGTAATAACATATTAATAGATAAAGTAAAACATATGAAACAGATAACAGTCTCTTTAGTTTTAGGTAGTGGTGGTGCCAGAGGGATGGCGCACGCCGGTGTAATAAAATGGCTTGGAGAGCACAACTATAAAATAGAGTCTATTTCAGGCTGTTCTATGGGCGCTATGGTTGGTGGATTTTATGCAGCAGGTAAGCTTGATGTTTTTATTGAATGGTTAAGAAAAGTTGATGGTATTGATTTAATTAAGCTTTTGGACTTTCAGGGTTCAGGCGGATTTGTCTCCGGCGATAAGATTGTTTCAAAGATGAAAAAGTTGGTAGGGGACTCTCTTATAGAAGATTTAGACATTAAATTTACAGCTGTTGCCGCTGATATAAATGCGGAGAAAGAGGTCTGGATTAACAAAGGCTCTCTTTTAAATGCCATTAGAGCCTCTACTTCTTTACCGCTGTTTTTTGCTCCGTATATTCAAGACGGCAGGTCACTGGTAGACGGAGGTGTTTTAAACCCAGTTCCTATTGCTCCGACTTTTCGAGATAACACAGACTTGACTATTGCTGTTAATCTGGGTGGAAAACCACAGTCGCAAACTGCCCTGAGTAAAACAAAAAAAGAAGAAGATGGCATGTATGCTGTAGCAAATAAATCTTTTGAAGCTATGCAGAGTACAATCGCAAGAATGAAACTCTCTGCGTATCCGCCCGATATAGAGATAGAAATACCACGAGATTTATGTGGTATTTTCGAATTTGATAAGGTAGATGAAGTTATCGATTACGGGTACAACTTGTGTGAAAAAATTTTTAACCCAAGAAATACCTAATACTCTTTAGCTTCTTAAATGGTATCAAGTATAAACTATCATTTATATATATGATTAGTGATATACTAGCAGGCATAAGACATATTTATGTTATGAATTAAAGGGGTGTATTATAGAATCTGAATTAATCCTTGCCCAGTATAAAGATGCGGTTGACAGAAGTAGTATATTCTCAAAGGCTGACATTCATGGGTATATAACGTATGTGAATGACAAATTTTGTGATATTACCGGCTACAGCAGAGAAGAGCTTATAGGGCGTACTCATGCTATTATTAAAGATGCAAAGAATCCAATTTCACTCTACAAAGATATCTGGACTACTATTTCGAATGGCAAGGTCTGGTCGGGCATAGTAAAAAACAGAAAAAAAGATGGTAGCAGTTATTACGTTAATTCTACAATATACCCTATTAAAGAAGATAATGGAAAAATTTTAGAGTATATTTCAATCAGACAAGATGTTATGGAATTTATCAGAAGTCAAAAATTACTAGAAGTATATTCAACCGACAGTAAAACGCAATTACCAAATAGACAAAAACTCAATGAAAGATTAAAAATAAGTATGGATGCATTTATGTCTATACTTTTAGATATTAAAGATTTTAGTATAATTAATGAGCTATACGGTGAAAGCATGGGGGATAAGGTACTTTTTGAAATAGCTTTAAAACTCAAGAGTTATCTTACAAATGAAGGTGTAAACTTATACAAACTTGATTCAGATAGTTATTTAATATTGGTCGATGATAAGAAGTTATTTAGTAAATATGACTCATTAATTGAATTTACTTTTCTTTGTGAAGACAATTTTATTATTAACGACATTGTAGTTAGTTTTAATATTGGTGTAGCATATGGTTCTGATGCCTTGCTGAGTAACTCTTTTTCAGCACTTAAAGAGGCTAAAAAAACAAAAAATAGATTTTTTGTTTATAGTGACAAAAATAATACGAAAGAGCTGTATCAGGAGAATTTAAAAAAGTTTGATGACTTTAAAGATGCCCTTATTAACAATAGAATTGAGCCATTTTTTCAACCGATTGTAGATGCACAGAGCGAAGAGGTTGTAAAGTATGAATCTTTGGCGAGAATAATAGATAGAGACGGAAAAATAATAGCAGTTGCAGACTTTTTAGGTATAGCAGAAAAAAGTAGTTTTTTTGAAAATTTCACAAGACAAATGATTCAGAAAATATTTGCTATTTCAAGCAGTTCCAATAAAGAAGTTACTATAAACCTAACATATGAAAATATAAGCTCAAAGGAATTAGTAAGATATATCGAGAACAGACTTAAAGCCCACAAAGGACCTAAAATCACTTTCGAGTTACTTGAATCCGAAGAGATTAGTGATTATTCAGTTTTAGAAAATTTTGTAGATATGGTAAAAGGATACGGTTCGCTTATTGCAATTGACGACTTTGGAACCGGTTACTCTAATTTTGTACATCTCATTAAGTTTAAAGCGGATTTCATTAAAATAGATGGATCTATAATAAGTAATTTAGAGCATGACGAAAATAATAAATTAATATTGTCAATTTTAATAGAGTATGCAAAAAAAAATAATATTAAAATTATTGCAGAATATGTCAGTAGCCCTGAAATTGCGAAAATTGTAAAAGAGTTAGGTGTTGACCTGTTGCAGGGATACCATTATGGAAAAGCAGAAAATGCTAAGTATTATAATTTAATTGCTTGAATGCCAAGAAATATACTACCCCAAAAAGCCAAGACAACTTTTTTTAAATCTTAATTCCCTTCATTGCCTGTAATCTTATGTCACATCTTCAGCTAAATTTATATAGTCCTTATTGTTCATTTTCAAACTTTTACAATAAACATTCGTTGGGTTTTTGTATTGAAGTGTTTGGTGAAATCTCTTATGGTATAAAAGCCAATATTAGCATTATTTGTATATAATTATCTTAAAAAATAGCTTAGGAATTTAATGCAGAACCCTTTTGAATTAGGGCATATAAAAAATTATGTGCTTCTTTATGTGAGTGTAGTTGTGATGATGGTGCTGTTTTTCATAGCAAGTACACTTTTTAATGATGTTAAAGAAGTTGATAAAAAAGTATTTGATGCCAAGGAATACGGAGTTCCACATGCCAAGAAAAAAATGCAGAATATTCAAGAGGTGAACAGTTCAAGAGTAAGGCTTATGAAAAAAGCTTATTAACTCTCTCCCGAGTGAGGCTTTTACTCTTTTGTAACAATGTAAAGCTGTTCGTGATTTAAACGTTTTAAAATATCCATGACGCTTAC
>Ga0210044_10010670_pt1 | contig 10882 bp, 7 predicted proteins | sample CryGey13umfilter_2_FD_183959 | JGI IMG/M metagenome (GOLD analysis project Ga0210044, IMG submission 183959) | Groundwater microbial communities from aquifer in Utah, USA - Crystal Geyser 4/9/14 3 um filter (SPAdes) (version 2) | ecosystem: Environmental > Aquatic > Deep subsurface > Groundwater...
ATGCGGAGCCAAGGTTCAAACGAAGGACAAGTCTTCATACTAAAACGGTTTATTCTTCATCAAATTTTTTAGAATTTTTATCGATAGATGACAAACACTAAAAAATCATCAGTTTTTCAGCATCCTGCTAGTTAAGCCGACCCGCTGAACTTAAAGCTCGATGCGAAAGCTGAAAACGGCAGAGCCCGAAACTATCTCAATAGTTACATATTAATTTGCCATTCCCAGGCAAAACGATTTTTTTATCTTTGCGGTGCTGGTGCCTGGCAATTTTACGCTTTTTAAACCTCGATACGCAAACAACTTACTTTTTATCCACCGCGTCCTTCAGCTTATCCATTTCCTTGATGGCATTCATAATATGCTCCGGGTCTCCCATTCCGCGGGCGATCTCTCTGACTTTATCAAGATATTTTTCAGCCGGCTCTTTACGGCTCACGATGATTTCCATCCTGGCAAGGGTCAGGTAAAGCTGCACCTCGTTAAAAAGGCTCTTGGCTTCGGAAAAACAGGCCCCGGCCTTATCGAAATAGCTCTCGGCCTCGTCAAAATGCATTTCCTTGAACCGAAGGTTGCCCAGATAGGCGTAATCCTGCGCTGTGCCGACTTTATCCCCTATTTCTTCAGTCAGCTTCAGGGCTTCCAGGTAGAGCCTCTCGGCTTCTTTTCTCTCTCCATTGCTGAAGCTCAGGTTTCCCAGGCTCCTGTAATCCTCGGCCAGTTCCTTTTTATCCCCTGTTTTTTGAGAAATTTCAAAGGATGCCTGAAAGTTCTCTTTGGCTTTATCTTTATACCCGCGGTCCATACAGAAGTTTCCAAGGCTTCTCAGGTCAAAACTGATTTCCTGGGGATCGTTCAGCTCTTTGGACAACTCCAGGGCTTTCTTCAAGTAAAACTCCTGCCTGGGCCGGTTCTTTTGCTCGGAATAGATTTTGGCCAGATTCCGGGCATCGTAGCAGGACGGACGCGGGGTTTTCAGCTCTTCAGCGATTTCCAGGGCCTGTAGCCCATATTTTTCGGCCTGCTTCCAGTCTTCTTTCTTGACGTACAAGGAACACTGATTGCGGTAATCCTCACTCATTTCCAGCCTGTCACCCCGCTGGGTATTGAGCTCCAGGGCCTTCAGGTAATTTTGTTCGGCTCCGGCGTAATCGGTTTTCTGCAGGCACATATCGGCAAAACTGCGGTAATCATTGACCAGGCCGCGGACATTGCCGATTTTTTCATTGAGCTTGATGGATTTTTTCATGACCTTCTCGGCCTGATCCAGCTTCCCCAACTGCACAAGGACTTTGGCTCGGTTGCCGTATAATTCCACCAGGCCTGGGCTATCCTGAAATTTTTCCTTTATTTGCATTGACTTAGCGTAATTTTCCTCAGCTGAATTGAGATCTTTTTTCTCCTCATAGACGCTTGCAAGCTGGCCGAGGGTGACGCTTTTCCCCATTTCGTCTTGGGTCGTTTCCTGCAGGGAGACGACCTGATTAAAACTGTCGATGGATGCATCGAACTCCTGAGCCATGAAATCAACGTTTCCCAGTTCGGTCAGGAGGTGAATTTTCAATTTGCCATCTTTTTCGACTTCCGGCTTCTGCAACTCGTTTTTGAGTTCTTCCCGCCGCCGGCTCAGGTATTTGGGTTGGGACAGGATATACACCAGCTTGTCCTGCACCTGGGTCACGCTTTTTGAGTCCTTCATGTCCTCGAACAATCCGTTGGCCTGGCTGAGGTAGGCCTCTGCTTTTTCGAGATCCTCTTTTTTAATATAAAGGTCTCCCAGCGATTCGCTTTCCTGGGCGATTCCTGGCCGGTTTTCCAGCTTTTCCATGAGCTCCAGGGATTTGTGATGGTTCTCCAGAGCGGCGTCCCAATCTTTCTGCAGGGTTTTCACGTTTCCCAGGTTGGAATAGCTGCGCGCCTCTCCAAGGGTGTCTCCCAACGCCTGCATGATTTTCAGCGATTGGTTGTAATGATCCCAGGCTTTGTCCAGCTCTTTTTTATGCAGACAGACATTGCCCAGACTTCCCAGCAGGTAGGACCGACGGCGTTTGTCCCGCCCCTCTTCGATGAGGTCCAGCGCTTTGACAAAACTTTCTTCGGCGCGGTCAAAGTTTTCGTGTTTGCGGGACGATTGCATCTGCAGGTAAGTACTGCCCAGGTTTCCATAACATATCCCGGCGGAATGTTTGTCTCCGATTTCTTCAAAAATGGCGATGGATTGCTGAATGGTTTCGGCCACCTTGTCCATTCGGGCGCCGGTAAAATAAATCTCTTCCAGATCCTGATATTTCTCCACCAGTTTATTTTTGTCACCGGCTTTGCGGTGTTTTTCGATTTCAGCCAGAACCCGGTCTTCCCTGTTTTTGAGATAGCCGGGGTGCTTTGCTATGGAATCGATCTTGTCCTGCAGTTGTTTGATTTTCTCTTTGTCTTTATCGCTGTTGAGACAGCCAATAGCTTTTCTGAAATATTCCTGCGCGGAATCGAAGGACTCTCTTTTCAAATGAACGTTTCCCAGATACTCAAAATAAAGGCTCTGGCCGGAAGTGTCGTTCTGCCTGACCATCAGGTCCAGCGCTCGCTTGTATTGTTCTTCGGCCTTATCCAGACTGCCTTTATAGAAGTACACACTTCCCAGGTTGCCTAAGGAACTTTCGATGCCTTTGACATCGTCGACTTTTTCCATGATAGCGAGGGACTTGGAATAATAATCCTCCGCCAAATCCAGACGCTGGCTTTGAAAGCAGATGTTACCCAGGTTTCCCAACACATACGCCTGGCCCACTTCATCTCCCGATTGCCCCATCAGGTTCAGGGCTTTCAGGAAATGAGATTCCGCTTCCTGAATATCATTGGTCTCCAGGCTGGCATATCCGAGCTTTTCGAATTTTCTTCCTTCGTCCATTGCATGAACTCTCTTTCATTGAGATTGAGTTTGCTTCCCGTCCGGGGAATTTTTCAGCCGCAAGGGATCTCCCGCAGACGAAAACCAATCGCCGTCTGCGGTTCAACCAAATCCAATTTACTGATTAAATGGATTATATTGACGAGTCTGCCTTATGTCAACAAAACTGACAGCGATCCTGCGGCAGACATCTGTATTACTATCAAACTTTTTCGGGACAGGGATCTGAATTGACCGTTATCCTCTCCTCTCCTCGATGCGATGAATCTCTTGATCGTTTTTGCGTAGCCATGCCGTCTGCCGGTCACCAGTGAGCGTTGTGCGGCAGGGCCAGAGTGAGAAATTTGCCATTTTCGCCATAAAGAATGTGCCGGGCCTCCAGTTCCTCAATGATTTGTCTGATTTCCTCTTCGTCCATTGCCTGTCCCCCGCCTTCCTGAATATGGGCCTGCATCTGCTTCGGTGTTTTAGCGCTGTCGTTGCACAGGGAAATGATGCGCGCCGCGGGACCTTCAAAACGGATTTTCACAGGATGACCGGACGCCCTGCTGTCGTAAACGGTCACAAAATCCGCGGACTGCGTGAAAAACAGGTACGGCATGTGTTCGGAGGCATGACGTTGTTTCCACTCCATAACGACTCCCTGTAGCTCCGCCACCAGAGCGGGATCGATGCGCGCTGAATTTTCGAACTCGAAATCGTAGGCGATTTTCATGAGATCCATGGTTCCGCCATCGTAGACATACGGGTAGGCTTCTCCGGGACCGGTGATGCGGACGCCGTATTCGCCTGGCCGCGTAAAATAAGGGCTGAACCGCTCCAGCCAGAGATTGCCGACGCCGATGGGGGGTTGCAGGTGAATCAACGGCCGGATCAGATCGATCTGTCTGCGGTAATCCTGATCGGTCTCTCCAGGAAACCCGGTCAGGATGTTCCACGTCACTTCGATGCCGTAATACATGGCCCACTTCAGAAACACAATGTTCTGAAGGGGGCGGACTCCCTTGTCCATTTCCTTTAGCTGATTCAGGCTGAAACTTTCGATGCCAGGCTGCACCACATTGACCCCGCCGTGAGCCAGGGTTTTGATCTGCCGCCGGGTCATATTGCTTTTGACCTCGACGAAAAACTGCAAGTCGTAATTTTCTTCGGCAAATTTACCAAACACGCCGTCGATGTATTTCAAATCCAGAATATTGTCGACAATGCGAAAGCGGTAGGTGTCGTAACGTTTGGAAAGTCCGGCGATGTCCTTATGCACCTGCTCCATGCCGCGGGCGCGGAACTTCATGCTGGCCGCGTTCAGGCCGCAAAAGGTGCAGTGGTGCTTCTCGCCCCACCAGCACCCTCTCGCGGTCTCATACAGGATGATCGGGTTTTCCAACGCCGGGGAATCGGGATCGATCTCGCGCAACTGCTCGAAATAATCGTCGTAATCGGGCGGGCCGTATTGTTCGAACTCCACGAACATATCGTCGTTGGGTTCATAAACAATCTCGCCATCTTTTCTATGGATGACGCCTCTGGGCACGGGGCCGCCGCTTTCAATGGATTGCATCAGGGGATGGAGCACATGCTCGGCTTCGCCCGTTACGGCGTAGTCGATCCACTCAAACGCGCGGAAATATTCCGACCCCATTTCCGAATCGTAATTGGCGCCGCCGAACAGGATCCGGATCGCGGGAAATTTTTCCTTGATCAATTTCGCCAGGGTGACGCTGGCAATGTTCTGGTTGAATGTGGAGGTGAACCCCACCACGGAGTATTGGCCCCAGTCGATCGCCTTCAACGCCCAGTTGAGAAATTCGGGAACCATCCGGGTCTTGATCTCCAGCAACTGATCGCGCGAAAGACCGATGGAGCGGCAGACATCCTCGATATGAGCGGCAAAATGATCCGTATAGGCCCGGTTGCCTGGGGAATCTCCGAACAGCAGGTGCGAAAACAGCCATTCGCCGGTCAGAAATCTTTTTTCGCAGAGCTCGTTGTAAACGGGGATGCCGATGCGGTGAGCAAAGTGGAGGTTGAGATAATAACTTTTGACGTCCCATCCGTGGGTCTTAAACAGGGTCGAAAGCGTTCCCAGCTGAACGGATGGGTAGATATGAAAGCCAAACGGCATGTTGACCAGCGCAGTCTTCAATCGCATGGATCGATTTTACCAATTCGTTCCCGGAATTTCACAATTAAATGATGCAAGGGAATAAAGCGATTATCCCTTTTCCCATAATCAGGAAGAGCGTCAATGCAGTAACCGCGGTCTCTCCTCAACACCGAACCAAAAAATGGAGGTATGGATTGACAGCTTCCCCGAATGCTTCCTATAATTCCCTGTTCCGTCCCCGACAACCAAAAAAAATAAGGTTCTTCTCCATGTCCGATCAAGAAAAACTGCTCTCCGCCCTCAAACGCTCCGGCTCCATCCGGTTTTCCGCCAATGAAACATCGGTGGCCGGCATCGAGCAGGCATTGCCAAACCTGAACAGCGTCAAAGTAGAGGGCGCGACTTACTGGTTTGAAAACGACAAACCCAGTGTCGCCAACACCCGGATCAAGGTCTATCCCACCGGGCATATGGCTTTTTATACTAAAGAAGGAAGACGCTTTCTCACGACAGACCCCGAAGGGGAACCTTTAAACGAAGCAGAATGGATAAAAGATGAAGCCACCGGCCAGACACGCCTTCGGCATGCGAGGATGCAGCTCGACTGCAAGCAGTGGATCGGCATCAAGCCGCGCGCCCGGACCTTCAGCACGCAGATCGACATCAAGGGCCAGCCCGGCTGGGAGACCCTGTCCCTCGACGACCTGCGTGATAAAGCCGCCGAAGCCTGGCGGGTGCCCGTCTCGGAAGTGAAATATTTCTACAAAGATGAAAACATGGTGCATCAGGGCGACGGCAAGTACGGCATCCACCTGACCAAGGACGGGCTCTACGCCCTGCAGGACGGCACGTTCGAGACAACCCTGTTCATCAGCTTCATGTTCACGATCAATTGGGAACGGCTTGACCTGATCCCGGTGGTGGAACTGTTTCAATCGACTCTGCCCGGCAGCGGCGGCGCGACCTTCGAATTCATCTGGGGGCTGTATGAAGACCAGTCCCGCGAACAGGATCTGGGAACCCTGCGTTACCGCGGCCTGCCCACCTACCCGTCCAGGGAAGCGTTCAATATTTTTTCCGCTTTTTTTACGCCCCAGGGCCCGGATGGGAAGGATCTCTTAAAGATATTCATGAACCCCGACCGCTCGCACGAGATCACCTGGACGCCGAAGCCCAATCCCCCGTGGCGGTATTTCAGCAAGCCTCATGAGATCACATTGACCATTCAGGATAAGTTTCTGTACAAGGTCACCGTGCATAACGATTCGCTGGCCATTCCGTTCGTGAACTGTGCCCGCGGCGCCAAACCCTCCTGCCAGCGCGAACTGCAGGTCGAAAGGCAATCGTTCATTTTAATCGACGGCGAACTGATCCGGGAGATCCCCTTCGATCCCCGATGGCCCATCGAACCCAATTATGATCCGGCCAAACCTCCGGTGAAATACCCCTTCACCTGGAAATGGTTCTTCAACGGATTTCCTCCGGCGGTGGACACCGTCAAAGCTCTGTACACCGTGCCCTTCTATCCCGAAGGGGCAGCGGAGATCGACGAAGCGGCGCTCCAGCCGATGGTACTCGACCAGATTTTCTACTATATGGAAATGTCCCCCGGCATGCCGGCCAAACTGGAAAAGATCGAAAAAGTGCTCATCCACACGTTCGACACGGTGCTTGCCGGATGCATCGACTGCACCCACGCGCGCGAGTACACCGTTCTGTTCAGCGACCCGGAGTTCGCCCAGAAAAACGCCTGCCTGCTGTGGAATTACGCCGCGGCGCGCAACCAGCTCGACAACCTGAGCAAGGTCTCCTTTCTTACCGAGCGGGAAAACGTGGTGGAGATGTATCAGGAAAAATATGGCCTGATCTTCAAGTGGATTCCATTCATGTACCATCAGGACCGGGAAGCCTGCGAGAGCATGCTCAAGGCCTGCGTCAATGCCCTGCTGCCGGACGGCATCCTGTTTCTCGTCGGCCCGCGCCCCATTCAGGGGCTGTTCAGCCATTACGGACTGGACTGCCTGTACAACGACCCGGTGATCAACATGCCGTATTACCGCCAGCACCTCAAAATGTGCCCGGAGAATCTGGTGAACCCCGATCTCGCGGTGTTTTTAATCGAGAAAAAACAGGTCGCCAAAGAGGAGCCGGCCACCCCGCCCATCGCGGTTCAGGAAGACAAAAAAGAACCCACCCTGGACCAGCCGCAACCCAACCTGCGTGGCTTCATCCGGAGGGACTAGAATAAAACTCCCCCTTCCGTAAAGAGACCTTTGCATAACCCGTCATTGCGAAAAGCCAACGGCGACGAAGCCGTGATATCTCTTCATTTGCCTTCATGCCCCGCAGGGGTATGTGATATTTTACCTTTGCCTTCATGCCCCGAAGGGGTATGTGATATTTTACCTTTGCCTTCATGCCCCGAAGGGGTATGTGATATTTTACCTTTGCCTTCATGCCCCGAAGGGGTATGTGATATTTTACCTTTGCCTTCATGCCCCGAAGGGGTATGTGATATTTTACCTTTGCCTTCATGCCCCGAAGGGGTATGTGATATTTTACCTTTGCCTTCATGCCCCGAAGGGGTATGTGATATTTTACCTTTGCCTTCATGCCCCGAAGGGGTATGTGATATTTTACCTTTGCCTTCATGCCCCGAAGGGGTATGTGATATTTTACCTTTGCCTTCATGCCCCGAAGGGGTATGTGATATTTTACCTTTGCCTTCATGCCCCGAAGGGGTATGTGATATTTTACCTTTGCCTTCATGCCCCGAAGGGGTATGTGATATTTTACCTTTGCCTTCATGCCCCGAAGGGGTATGTGATATTTTACCTTTGCCTTCATGCCCCGAAGGGGTATGTGATATTTTACCTTTGCCTTCATGCCCCGAAGGGGTAAATCCAGAAAATCTAGATCGCCGCGCCGCTTTGCGGCTCGCGATGACGTATGGGATCGGTTCAAGGTAAACTCCATCTAAGGGAGGCCCCGCTTGATATGTTACGGTGCGACCTGAGTGCGATGAAACCCGGTCCAGACGTCGCAATGTCCGCGGGCAAACGCTTCGAACCCCATCAGCCGCGGTTTCCAGTCCTTCTTTAAAATGCGGAAGCATTCCTCCGCCACCGCTTCGTAATACTCCCCGAACAGACGTTCGATATCTTTGGTTTGCGAGCGGGCCTTCACGTCCAGGAAGGAGATTTTTTTCAGCGCTTCCTTGTTGGCCCGTTTGGAAGCGTAATAGTATTTCAGGATTTCCTGCATTTCCTCCTTTTTGCCCGGACGGTGCAGGTGCCCGGCGACGTACACGTCAAAATCCAGTTTCAGCGCCTGTTCGATTCCCCGGATCTGGCTGTAGATGTCTATCGTGACAAAGTTCTTGAACGGCACCGCTTTGGGCGTGGCGACATCCACATACATCAATACCTTTTGCTTGGGCAGATGGACCATGATATTGCCTTTGCCGTGACCTTCGCCGGGATAGATCAGGTCGATCCGGACCGCGCCCAGGTTCAGGCTGTAGTTTCTTCCGAAACTGGTTTGCGGAATGGGACGGCTGGGGTCCTTGTAAAGTTCAAGCAGGTTGCGGGTTTCCTGGTGGGCGATGATCTGGGCGTCTTTGGCAAATAAATAGGCATCGCCGATGTGGTCCAGGTGCGGGTGGGTGTAAATCATAAAGTGAACCGGTTTATCCGTCACCTCCCGTATGGCTTTTTTCAGCAGTTCCCCTTTGCCCTGGATCGGGTCGATCACCACCACCCCGTCCGGTGTTGTGAGGAACAGGGTATTGTATGCGCCCGAAGAGAAGAAATAAACGTTTTCGGCCAGCGGTTCCATAAGGTAACCCTTTTCGCCTAAAGGGGGGATAGTTTCATAATAGCCGTCGGGAACGAACGGCGTCGCCGCCCGCGGGGTCTCGGTTTCCTGAGAGGTCCCCTGATTCTGCAATTCGGCGCAACCCGAGAACACGGTGGCCGCAAAAACAAGGCCGGTTAAAAATCTGAAAAATTCAAAGTGGACTTTTTTATTTAAAGAAAATTTTTTCATCAATAGATTCTTTATTTGAGAAATCAGGCTTCCTGTGATCCAATGATAACGTTATACTTTTTTTGCAGTTTTTGGTAGACTGATTTTCGCCGATCCTATTGAATCAATTAACTCCCGGTTATCCGCAAAACCGTCTTGAGCATTTAATCAAACAGAATATTCCAAGGAGGAAAATAATGATGAAACGATCGTTGTCTTACCTGTTGTCCATCCTGACACTGGCATTGCTGGTCGGATGTGGAACTGTAGGGAAGAATTTCGACAGCGACAAGGTCCAGAACATCCAGAACAACGTGACCACGCAGTCGGAAGTTCTGGACTGGTTCGGAGTCCCTTTTAAAGAAGGCACCGAAAACAACCACACCATGTGGACCTATCAGTTCGACAAGTACAGCGTGTTCAGCGACACCAAATCCAAAGACCTCGTCATTCTGTTTGATGACAACAACATCGTCAAAGCCTATCGTTTCACGTCCAGCCTTGACGAGTAGCGGGCGTATCCAGGATGAATGAAAAAAATTGCGCTCATTGTTTACGATTTCGACGGCACCCTGGTCGATACCCTGGACGACATTTGCACCTCCGTCAATCTCGCGCTTAAAGAGCTGAATGTCCGCCAACTGGACCCCTCGGTCATTCAAACCTGCGTGGGGCGCGGCGTGGTCACCCTCATGACCCGCGCTTTGAACGGCACGGGATACGGCGACATCGACCGCGCAGTCAAACTGTTCCGCAGGCATTATGCCGATCACCTGATGGATCACACCCGGTTTTATCCTCACTGCCGGGAGACCATCGAACATTTTACCGACCGCAAGCAGGCTATCTGTTCCAACAAACCCGAAGATTTCGTGCACAAGATTCTTGAGAATCTCAACTGCCTGCACCCCTTTCAATCCATCATCGGCGGCAATACCTTTAAAACCCGCAAGCCCGATCCCGAAGGCCTGAATCACCTGCTGGCCCAGTACCGGCTTTCCCCCGGTGAAGTGGTGATGGTTGGCGACAGCGCCCTGGACATGGAAACCGGAAAACTTGCGGGAGTGCTCACCTGCGCCGTGACCTACGGTTTCGGCGACCAGGCGGCTCTTCTTTCCCACCAGCCCGACTGGGTCATCGACGATATATCCGAATTGAAGGAACGCATACGTTGATCGCAAAAGTTGAGGGAGGACGCGGAGAAAAGATAAAGGGAAAAAACATTTGCAATAAGATTCCTCTTCTCCAATCGAGACCTTTGCAAAAGTTAAACAATTTCGTGTGGAAGAGCCCTCTGCTTCCAAACCCGGTAGCACAGCCTTTCCAGGCTGTGCCATGACGCAGGCTGGAAAGCCTGCGCTACCAAAACCTTGATGGAAAACCGGAGTCATCGGACTTATGCAAAGGTCTCCCTTCAGGAAAAGAGTTTACGTGACAGTGTTATAGTTCATACGTATTTGATACTCAAACTTTATAAGGAGAATAAAATGGAAAGGGCGGACATTCTCTGATTATGTTGTCCATTTCACAAAATCCTCACAACCCTTTGGGGTCCAAAAAAATCCTAGGGAAGGTTCTTTAAAAAAAATAAAAGGAGATGCTTTTAATAGACTAACTAATATCCTTAAAACTAAAATCATTTATGCTACCCCCATGCCTTGGACTAATCAAAAAGCCGTTTGTTTTACTGAATGTCCTTGGTCAGCATTGCTGGATCATGCAAATAATTATTCGCCCTTTGGAATCGGGTTTCATAAAAAATTCCTTTATCAATCGAAGGGGGCCCGGCAATATATATGAAGCCTGATTTATATCACCAGCAAGTTGATCAATTCATCCATAAGAAA
>Ga0210044_10010671_pt1 | contig 10882 bp, 20 predicted proteins | sample CryGey13umfilter_2_FD_183959 | JGI IMG/M metagenome (GOLD analysis project Ga0210044, IMG submission 183959) | Groundwater microbial communities from aquifer in Utah, USA - Crystal Geyser 4/9/14 3 um filter (SPAdes) (version 2) | ecosystem: Environmental > Aquatic > Deep subsurface >...
AATAACGTCATTGAGTCTTAGCGTCGTTGGGTCGTTGCATCTATTTGGTCTATTCGGTCTATCTGGTTTATTGAGTCTATTAAGTCTTTGGGGCTTTGAGTCTGGTGTTAGGGTTATTATGTCTCTTGGACCGAGAAGATTATTTCTTAAGATATTTACGATTTAACGTCCCGGATCCAATGTTGATATTTGATTTGAGAGGTTTCATTTTGACTATGATGCTACGTTTATGCAATTCCATAACCCCTTTTGATCCTCGTGATAACGTAGCAGGTAGAATGTCCCAGGCTATTATCAGCAACTTACCCTTGTCGATGAGTGTTCCGAACAGTAAAAATATCTCCTCCGTTGTTCTAGGTTTCCCCTGCAAGACCCAGACATTATCCACAAGAAGTGCATCATAATCATGGAACTTATGATAGAATCCCTTCGTATCTCCTGCACATCTGATACCTTTTACCAGCTCAATAACCAGATCCTCGGCATCTAAACGGATTACTTTAACCCCTCCTTGAACGGAAAGGTAATTTTCTATCGCTTTCAAAACTGTCGTTTTACCCGATCTTGTTGGACCGTACAGGAATACACAATTTCTTTGGGTCACTTTCTTACTTGCTCTAAACAATTTTGGGGTCAAACCTTCAAAATACATTTTATTTCCTGCTCCCCTGCGTTAAAGGGTCAATATTAGGTTTCAATATTCAACGTTTTAATTCATGTATATCACCTTCACCAATTGCAACCAATATCCGGGTGACCATTTCAGGATCAAAATAAAGTCCAACGGCAATCAATCGATCTATTGCTGGTTTTGCTGTATGAAGAAATCCTTTTCGTTTAGCTAACACGATTAAACCCAAAGAACCAATCAGAGGAATATCAAAAAGAATGGCACACTTACGGGCCTGCAAATCGTCTAAAACAACACCTGACCCCGGTGTGCTTAATGCCAAGGTCAAAACTTCACTTTCGCCCTGGCCAAGATTCCAGGCAGCTATAGAGGAATGTATTTCTGGAACCCTTTCCCGCATTATTTTAGAACTACAAGAGAGAGCAGACAGATAGGACTCAATGGAACCTTTTGCCTCAATTTCCTTTATAACGCCCTCTGGAATCATCCATGTTTTGGCTAATGGACTTATGGATTTTAAAAGGTCAGCTTTACCAAGTAATATAATGGGAGATGCATTAAGTGCCCAGTCTTTATTCATATTCAGCCTCGTGAAGAACTTCTTCTGCTGAATACTGAAAAGGAGAGACTTTAAATCTTGACAACGAAAGAAGAAAGTCTTCTCGACACATGCCAGCTATTTCAGCCGCTTTTTCCTGGGATATAACCCCCATCTCATACCATTTGACTGCTGCAGCCAGTCGTATATCTTTTGAAAACTCCACCGGTGTCTTTTTAAGCGCTGAGAATACACTTAAAGGAAATGTTAGGGTTATTGTCTTAGATTCCATATCTCATTTTCCTCCTTTCCTTTCCTTTCCCCCACTCTTCCCCAAATAGCAGAAACCGGGGGTCAGACTTGATTATTGACATATATCAAAATCGTAATAGAAGGAGATGTAATGCCTGTGAAAAAGGGCTCCGGGTAGAGTAGAGAGCTGGCGTAGTAGCAAGGGCTCTATCTCCAGCTCCCCCTCACTCTGGTGTCAGGCATCGGTAACTCGGTATTTCTTTATCCTCCGGATGGAATGGAGTCGATAAAAAGAACTGGAAATGTGGATTTGGGGATGCTCCTGCACAACTGCGTTAATTCTTTTCATTCCACTTCTCTCTCACTTTGCTTGCCGCTTAGCTTCCCGAATAACGCGCACAACTGGCGGTTTATCCGTGGCGATCACTTCGTCTTTGAGATGTTTGTGGTGGGGGAAGCTTTTCAAATTTGGAAAATGCGGAGTATTATCATATCGGAAGACGAGATTCTTTTCCTTATCCTGGAAATGGTACCTATACCTCAGGTGTCTGACTTCGCCTTCAAATGTGATTGCCTCATTCAGCTCGAGTAGATATCCGTTATAAAAACGCAGCCTGATACGCAGGTTAACGCGGTCGGAGGCCAAAATCTCTTCTTCGTACAGTTCGGTATAAGCATCTTCAATTTCTCCAAGGATTGCCTCAACCTCCCTGAGATAATGGGAAATGGCCTCATGCAGCATCTCTGAGCTTTTTCTCTATCCTTTCCCGGATTGCCATATAGTGCTCATAAGCATTCGACCATTCTACAAAATCGACTGAATCCCCCATCTGTCCAGCAGAATATCTATGAAAAAAATCCTCAGAGGGCATGCAGTAGCGTTCCTCTAAGATGCTCAGGCGTTTGGCTACTGCCACCAGAGCATCTACGGGAGAATCGTAAATCACGGTCTGCTTTTGCACATTGTACCTCCATAGGTGAATCTAATGTATTCAATAACACATTGGGTACGAAAAGCAAAGGGCATAAAGCCAGGGAGGGCGGTTAGGGTCACATCTTCAGATGTCATTATTCTGGTGTCTCTGGACACATAATTCACTTCGTGAATGAAAAGCTCTGGAAAGCTCTGGGGTCAAACCTTCAAAATTCGATTTACAAATTCATATCCTCTCCTCGGTGATTCATGGTTAAAAAGTATGCCAGAGCACGCAAATAGGTTATAAGCCTCGCGGTAGTTTCTTGTCAAATCAAAACCAGCTACCTTTGAGATACCATAAGGTGATCTTGGGTGGAAGGGCGTATTCTCATTTTGTGGTGTTTCCTTGACAAGACCGAACATCTCAGAGCTACCTGCGAAATAGAATTTACATTTAGGCGCCTTTTCTTTAATTGCTGATAAGACAAAATGTGTGCCATTGATATTTGTATTAATGGTGGAAAATTCATCCTCAAATGAGTAGCTAACAAAACTCTGCGCTGCCAGGTGGTAACATTCGTCTGGTTTTACCTTTTCAACAATTTTGAATATACTTGCATAACTCTCTAAAGAACCAGGATGTAAAACCAATTTTTCAAGAATGTGCCTTATCCTCCAGAGCCTGTGCTCCGGGTCTTCAATCGCTACTCTACGAACAATCCCATGAACCTCATAGCCCTTCTCTAATAGAAACTCTGCAAGGTAACTTCCATCCTGTCCGGTAATGCCGGTGATTAATGCCTTTTTCATGTTAAACCCCGTCTATCTGGTTTATCTCGTTTCTTTAGTTTCTCTGGTTTGTTTGGTCTGTTTCGTCTATTTGGTCTATTGAGTCATTATTAGAAGGCCGCAAAAGTGTCAAAAATTGTAAACAACTCGCTTAATTTCAAGCTTTTGTCTACCAAAATTTAGTATTAATCCCAGCCTTTAAAGAGAAAAGGGAACGGTTGTATATGTCTCTTGAGCTTGTTAAACAGCGGTGCCAACTTTGAGAGCGCTAAGAGCATTAAATCAGCCGAAGCTCAATGTTCAAAGTTCTAAATTTGATGAGTTGATGGCTCATGGCTGGCAACTTAAAACATTTATAACTGTATGGGGTGATTGTCCTTGATATTCTTGATAACAATCTTTTTGTACAATTCTGATCTTATCCTTCTTTAATCTCCAAAATTCCCTTCTTAAAACATAGGTCAACATCAAAATTCCTCAGGAAACTTAGTCCAAGAAGACCATCTACCCTACTCTTCGGTGGCAAGTCATGGCAGGCAACATCCCCTAAAGCAACCATTGATTTAATAGTAATGAGTGGAACTGTTTCTGTCGTGCTAGCCGTTACTATAGAGACTCGCCTACGCGAAAGGGCTGGGGAATAGCCCAAAGATTCTGCCACTTTCCATGGAATCATGGTATAGGTGGAACCTGTGTCGAAGATAAGGTCTAAGATTCTACTTCCCTTTTCTCCAAAGCACTCTACCTTGATTATTACTACCGGGTCTTTCGCATCTATCTTCATCAAAAGGCTGCCGCATATCCTTTTTCTATGGGGGGGCCAGCGTAGGTCACATAGATCCTTCTTTCATCTTTGGCTATCTCCTCCCAAATCTTATCGTGGTCCAAGTTATGTGAGATTAAATTTCCACTTATCGGTCCACTGTTATCTTCCTCTTCAATCTCAATGGCCAACCACTCCCCCGGATACTCCTTCTTAAGCTGTTCAATTTTTGGCATTCTGAAAAAACCTCCTTTCCCAACCTATTTGCTTAACAAGATTGTACCTTACTGTAAACCCCGTTGTTGCATAAAGATGCGATCGAATCAAAAAAGGGGCATTGGTGTCAGGTCTACACTATTGACTGATCGGCCCCTCCGGTCTGTCTGGTTTGCAAGTACCGCTTGGGGTCAAATCTTTATCCTTGACTTTGGCGGTTTGCCTGATAGGCCTTACTCAATTTCGTATCCAGGGCTGATTTTTATCTCCTTGATGTGTTGAAAATGTTTTCTGTTTCTTGTAAGAAGAGGTAATTTTTTAGACCATGCTGTAGCTGCTATGATATAGTCCGCTGTGAGATCAGGATTTTCTCCATATGCTTTCATCAAGGAAAAGAATTTGTTGTTTATGTCGTCGTCGATCCTGAGAACCTTCATTCTCGCCAATAGATTGATTATTCTTTTCCTCTCAGAATCTTTGAGGCCCCCCTTTGAAAGAAGTTCCTTTTTAGTGAGTATTGAGCAGTAGAGATCGACGCCCTCTGTTCTGAACAAATCCTTTGCGGCCCTTACCCCTTTTAAGGAATCGATTATAATATCCGTATCTATTAAAATTCTGATTTTTGCCATTTGATAAGCTCTTCGATGAAGTCCTTTCCGGATTTGAATTTCTTTCCCTCTTCCTCTCTGAGCTTTCTTACGTATTCGGCGCTATCTTCCACCGCCATATAGCTAAACCCTTCCTTTTTGGCCTTTAGAAACTGAGCAAAATCAATTAATTCCTTTAACTTCTCTTCAGGCAATTCTTTGGATACATTTATTATCTTTTTCCTATAGTCTACCGCCAAGCCCATGTTAGCCTCCTTACCTTTTCACAATTTTTGTCTTTATTTTAACATGTTGAAACCCTAAAATCACCCCAAAAGAAACTTTGAAAAACTTTGGAAGAAAAACTTTGGGGTCAAACCTTCAAAATTCGATTTACAAACTCATATCCCCTCCTCGGAGATTCATGATTAAAAAGAATGCCAGAGCACGCAAAAAGATTGAAGAAAGCCTTTGGGGTCAGACTTAGTAAGTATCCCCCGGCAAAGCCGGGGGCTTTACGATTGCTGGCCCCTCAAAGGGGCCTGATCGCAATCGGTCAAAATCAAAAACCGAGAACCATTCATTGTTGAGTCTATCGGAAAAGTTCTTATTGTCGTCATTCCTGCGAAAGCAGGAATCCAGCTTTTTCTGGATTCCGGGTCGCGTTTCACTTGCCCGGAATGACGATTCTACATTCCCGGGACTGTCAAACTCTGGGAGTCCCCCGGCAAAGCCGGGGGTTTACCTAAGTGCAATTATTGACATTTGACAAAAAACGAGCCTTCGGGGACGTACTTAACTTATTAACTTCCCTTCGAGCTGCGAAAGGCCCACAAAGGGGCATTGGTGTCAGGCATACACTATTGACTGATCGGTCCCTCCGGTCTGTCTGGTCCCAGTAAAATAGGCTTCGCATTTCACGGGATAAATTTGTTTGGTCTATTCAGTCTATCCGGATAGGCTTCCGCCATCTCGATTTCATCCGTTTTTTGTAATCGAGCTGAACTCCGAAATCACACTGAGCCGGTTATCCACTGACATAAAAATTTATACAAAAGAATTTGAGCTGTCAAGATGTTTATCAATTGAAAGAAGGAAGGTGTCATGGGAAATCGAAGGACCAAAGGGACGTAGTGAAAGCGCCGGTTAAAACCGTTGGAGTGTAGTGAATGAAATTGTCACACGATGAAGGAATAGTAATACCCATTTGGGGGACATCCTATATTCCCTGAAAAAAGCGTGAATTTAATCTTCTAAATTAAGAATACACTTTAAACACTGGAGATTTTGGCATCCCATATTAAGAAAAATTTGCAAAGTGAGTAAATTTTCAAAGAATTCCATATTTCAAGTAACAGGGTTATCTCATTACCACCATCCAAAATGCTTGATAGTGTTTGAAAAGAGATTTCCCGGGATATAACGATCTCAAAGTTGATGAAAATATTTTTTACAAATACAGGTTTAACTCCAAATTCTTTTAAACTCAATAAGAGATGATGGCTCCCGAAAAGCGGCTTAAGTTGCGGCCTCCAAGGGAGGACCATTAATTTCTTAGTATTTTTGGCATCGGGCACAATGTTCCCTTTTAGGGAAGGTTCTGCCAAAGGAGAACCATCGGGGTCAGACTTGATTATTGACATTTGGAGTAGGGGCGTTAAAAACGTTTGGGTGTTTATTTGGTTTTTACTTTAAATCTCGTTCTTTCCATGTATCCAATCTTCAATTTTAAGTCCGGGGACTTTTGAAAAGTGCTTTGTGTTACCCGTAATGACGATTAAACCGTGATGCATTGCTATAGAGGCTATCCGCAAATCTGGCTCTATGAGAGGCGTTCCTTTTCTCTCCATGTCAGCCCTCAGCTTTCCGTAAACCTTTGCAGAACCTTCATCGAATGGGAGTATCTGTATATTCGGCCAGACGAGCTTTTCAAGCTTCTCGATAAAAAACTCCGGCCGGTTGCTTTTAAACGCCCCGTAAACCAGTTCGCCAACAGTTATTGTTGTCGTGAATTGCTTTTCAATATCGGTGGACGCCAGCTTTCTAATAAATGGAATAGAAGGACTCCTTTTGATTACCTGACTGATGGCGTCTGTATCGAACAGATACATCAGGCAAGCCTCCCGACACCCCGTTCTTTTGCCTTCCCTCTTCCTTCATAAATCGTCATAACCATCTTTTCAAGGTCATCAAAGTCTTCCCATGCGCTGATAGCCGCTAAGAGACCTTTCTTTTTTTTTCTTATCTTTGGACCTTCAATCATTTCGAGGTCTTTTACGCTAACCATGGCTGCCATTGGCTTGCCCTTTCTCTCAATAATAAAATGCTCTCCCTTTAATGAGATCTCGCTGACCACCACTGAAAATTGTTTTTTCACTTCTGCAACTCCTATCTTTTTTGGCATGAAATCACCTCACCAAGTGTCATTGTGTCATTATGACATCTCAATTGATTTATGTCAACATCTATGCTTTGGGGGTCACATCTTCAGAAAACATCAATTTCGTCTGTTTAGTCAACCATAAGCTGAGAGCATAGAGCTAAGAGCTGATAGAAAAGGAGGACTTGGGGTCAGGACCTGCAATCCAACAACGATCTCTTTTGTTTTATGACGGCTCCGTCTATGGCTTGGACGACGAGGAAGGGGACGTTGGGGGGGACGGCCCGGGGGACGAAAAAAAATTGGAAAAAAAATTGGGGTCAAACCTTCAAAATTCAATTTACAAACTCATACCCCCTTCTTGGGGATTCATGATTAAAACAAATCCCAGAGCACGCAAATAGGTTGTAAGCCTCGCGATAGTTTCTTGTCAAATCAAAACCTGCCACTTTTGAAATACCATAGGGAGATCTCGGGTGGAAAGGAGTATTTTCATTTTGAGGTGTTTCCTTAACAAGACCAAACATCTCAGAGCTACCTGCAAAATAGAATTTGCATTTTGGAGCTTTTTCTTTAACTGCTGATAAGACAAAGTGTGTTCCATTAATATTGGTATTGATAGTTGAAAATTCATCTTCAAACGAATAGCTAACAAAACTTTGTGCTGCAAGGTGGTAACATTCGTCCGGTTTTACCTTTTCAACAATTTTGAATATACTTGCATAACTCTCTAAAGAACCAGGATGTAAAACCAATTTATCAAGGATGTGCCTTATCCTCCAGAGCCTGTGTTCTGGGTCTTCAATTGCCACTCTCCTGACAATCCCATGAACTTCGTAGCCCTTCTCTAACAGAAACTCAGCTAAATAACTCCCATCTTGACCGGTGATGCCGGTAATAAGAGCCTTGCGGCAGGTCGAGGCTGAGGTTGAGGTTAAGTTTTCTTTTCCAGAGAGCTGATCAGTGAATTCATTTCCTTCCATATTTCCTCCATAAGGTTTGCATGCTCATCAAATTCTGATTTTGTAAAATATCCTACACGGTGGCCATAGATTAAATGGTTCTTGGTTTCAGCCAGAGAAGCACGAGAATCATAATAGAAATTCAGCTTGTCTTTTGTATGCTTTCTTCCAAAACCTTCCGCAATATTGCCAGGAATGGATAATGCTGAACGCCTGATTTGTGAAGTTAAGCCATAATCTTCCTTTCTCGGAAGCTTTTCTGTGAGCTTAAAGATTTTTATTGCCAGATCTATAGCCTTTTGCCAGACAGGCATTTCTTCAAATGAGTTATACATAAATGTTCCTTTCAGAGGTCTTATCATGGGGGTCATTATCATGGAAAAAGGCCTCCGGGTCGAGTAGAGCATAGGCGCAGTAAGGCATTGGTGTCAGGTCTACACTATTGACTGATTGGTCCCTCCGGTCTGTCTGGTCCCAGTAAAATAGGCCCCCATGGAGTAGTTTACCACACTCCACAGGGCAAGTCCCAAAAATGGGGGACGTCCGTGCAGAACGTTCCTACAGTCTGCCTTTAGCTGAAAGGCCTCCGGGGTCACATCTTCAGATGTCATTATTCTGGTTGATCTGGTTTCTCTGGTCTGTTTGGTCCCAATGAGATAGCTGAAAGGCATCTCACGGGATAAATCTGTTTGGTCTATCTCGTCTATTTCGTCTGTTTGGTGTGGTTGAAAAAGCATATCAGCAGATCAGCTTTTCCCCCATATTCACTGCTTGAATCGAAGCTATCTCGCCCGAGGCAGGGCAGGGAGGAATGGAAATGGGCCTTTGGCTGGAATGGAGTTCATGATGAATTGGAAGTGTCCAAGATTCATTCACGAATAATTTCGACTATTTTATCTATGATCGAATTCAGTTTCTCTTTCTTAAGGCTCCCGATTTTATATAAAATAATATGACTATCTGCAGTAAATAAGCGGTTAGGTCTGACATTGCTTCTCTGCCTCAAGACCCCTTCCTCAAAATCTTCGCCTTCGATGGATATTGCATAGCTATCTCTAATAAATTGACTCGTTATCTGAGAAAGAATGAGGTCATCACCTTCCAGCACGGAAACAACCAAAGCAGGACGCCTTTTGGCTTGCGTTAGATCAGAGAATGGGAAAGGAACTACAACGACATCGCCTTTCACAAACTTTTCCACGCCTCATCTTCCTCTGGCCTCAGCCAATCCTTTTTCAAAGAGGATTCGCTCGCGATAGCTGTAGACAATCTCTCCTTAAGGGTTTTGGTTTTAAGAAATTGGACGAAGTCCAACACCTCGTCAAGAAAAGGCTCTGGAATTTGTTCAATTTCGCTAAAGATTAGCTCTCTCTTACTCATTACGTGATTTCCTCCTTTTTATTTGATTTTAATATACCATGCCTTGATAAAATTAGCAATTTGTTTATCTGGTCTGTCTGGTCTGTCTGGTCTATTTGGTTTATCTGGTCTGTCTGAAAGCATATCAGCAGATCAGGATATCAGTGGGAGGGGCATCAGGATACCAGATTACAAAGGCTGGGGGTCAGGTCTATTTTCTTGACATTCATCATCTTCTTTAAGACCCGAGGGGACGTTGTTGACTAGGTTGAATTAATTTTCCCCCATTTGATAGGCTGGTTGATTTGGTTTGTTTGGTTTATCTCTTTGATTTTACTAATTACATCCATTTCATTAACCTTGTCTGTCATGCTCATATTTTAACGGTTCGCTTTAACCTGTTGTTCAAGTAAGCCGCTACGCGGCAGATTCCTCTTTTTGTAATCTATCAGTCTAACAAGCAACCGCTCCTTGTTCACGCCGTCCAGTTCTCGACCGTTAACCCGTCAATCTGCTGGAGGTCGCTATCTCGACTTATGAGCACCGCACCTAATGCCAGGGCAGTTGAAGTAATCCAAAGGTCATTCTCATCTAATGCCAATCCCTTCCGTTGGCGCGTTCGTTTGATCCTCGCGTAATAGTCGCCCGCTGCTTCTGGCACTGGCTCGCAGGGAAGGACTTCAAAAAGTTTGACGGCTTTGGCTTCCAACTCCTGTCGCCGCTTGCCCTGAGGCAGACACTCGATACCATATCGGATTTCGCCACGAACTATTGAGCAGATAACTACCCTGTGCGTCGAGGAGATGCTTGCCAAACGGGCATCCACCTTAGGGTGTTCTCGCATCAGGTCGCTGAAGGCATTAGTATCCAGCAGGAAAGTCATCTGTTATCTCCCCTCATCAAAAACGCCTTCTTGATGCACAGGGAGCTTTCCTGCTTCAATCGCTCGCTCCAATTCGTCCACGTCCTCCCACATTACATGAGGCGGCTCATTCATCACCTGTTGTACCGCTGCCGGGGAGCCTGGATGGAGTTGTTCTGTAAAGGGTTCCACTGAGATGCTGACTGGCTGCCCTTCAGGGTAAGGGAGCCGCTCTTCTAGCTCGATTGTTTTCCCTTTGGCTACGCCTTTATAGATCATGTTATCTCAACCTCCTTATGGTATGCGATGGGAGATCAGGTCTTGAATTTTTAAATTTCACCATCGTCATAGTTTCTTATATATTCTTAGAGCCTTTGCATCGAAAAGTCAATAAGGCGCCTTTTAGCCGTAGAGTCGTTACGTCTTTACGTTTATTGCATTTACAGTCCCTGGCATAAGAATTTAGCCAATTCAAGAATTCAAAAAGCAATGTTTTCGCCAAGCTATCCTAATGTCCCTATGTCGATCAACCCAATGATTTGAACTCGTTCGTTTTCGAGACAGCGCCCTCCCACCGGTTTTTTTCTTGCCCATATTTTCATAGCAAAGTATCCAACCCCTTACTGT
>Ga0210044_10010673_pt1 | contig 10880 bp, 7 predicted proteins | sample CryGey13umfilter_2_FD_183959 | JGI IMG/M metagenome (GOLD analysis project Ga0210044, IMG submission 183959) | Groundwater microbial communities from aquifer in Utah, USA - Crystal Geyser 4/9/14 3 um filter (SPAdes) (version 2) | ecosystem: Environmental > Aquatic > Deep subsurface > Groundwater...
GGTGCAGCTGGCGGGGTGGATGGACCAGGTGATGAGCCAGGCCGAGGACGCGGAGGTGCAGGCGCGGGTGGCGGCGGAGGTGGCTGAGCTGTGCCAGGGATTCCCGGCGCCGGGCATCCCCGTGCGGTAGATGTCCGTGACCAAGGAAGGACCCATGAAGCTGCCACGTCGACACTTCCTGGCGAGCCTCGGCGCGCTGGGCCTGAAGCGGGCGTTCGATGCCCCCGCCATCGCCGCACCTCGCACCCCTTTCCCCGAGCTCCGGGCCGCTGGCTCACCGGGCACGATGGGGCTGGCGCACGGCCGGGCGTTCAGCGAGGCGGTGCGACGCAACATCAAGTTCTATGTCCCCTGGCTGGCGCGGCACGCCCACACCGACGGCGCCGCGATCCTGCGTACGGCGCACCAGTTTGGGCCCGTGCTGCGGGAGCACCAGCCGGCCCTGCTCGAGGAGATGATGGGGATTGCCCGCGGCGCTGGCTGCCGCGTCGACGAGATCCTCGCCGTCAACGCCCGCACCGAGATCCTGGTGGTCCGGGCGCAGGGGACGCCCCCCGTGGTCAAGCCGGGGTGCACCGCGCTGGCCCTGGTGGATCGGGGTGGCAACGGTCCGCGGCTGGCCCTGGGGCAGAACTGGGACTGGCGCCGCGAGCTGAATCGGGGGACGGTGCTGCTGCGGCTCACTCCCAGCGAGGGGCCGGCCTTGGTCACCTTCACCGAGGCTGGGATGGTGGGCAAGATCGGCTTCAACGCCCATCGGCTAGGGGTGTGTCTCAACTTCCTGGGCCACACGAGCGACAGCCCCGAAGCCCAGCCGGGGGTGCCGGTGCACGTGCTGCTGCGCGCGATCATGGGCTGCCACTCGCTGGAGCAGGCCTACAAGATGGTGGCGTGGTTCCCACGCTGCGCCTCGGCCAACTTCCTCCTGGCGCAACACGATCCGGGCAAGGCCCCCTCGGCCCTCGACATCGAGCTGACACCCGTGGCGCTGGGACGACTGCCCCTCGTCGGGGATCATCTGGTTCACACCAACCACTTCAAGAACGCCGCCCTCGCGGGGGGCTGCACGAGCAAACAGAACCGCTCGACGATCAATCGCGACCGGGTGGCGGAGTCCCTGGCGACGAAGCTGCACGGGATCGCGGACCCTGCCGCCCGCATGCGCCGCATTCTTGTCGATCGCCAGGGAGCACCCTACTCGGTGAGCAAGAGCGTGGCGCCCGACTCCAGCTCCGAGACGCTGGCCGGGATCATCATGGACCTTACGGGCAACCGGCTACACCTCTGCGCGGGCCCGCCACACAGGGGGCGGTGGGTCACCCGTCCGGGGGTCTGACCGGGGCTACTGACACCCGGCCGCCGCGCCCGGGGAGCCCTTGTCTCCCGCCGACCCGCTCCAGGACGCCGTCTCGAGGCACCAGCTGCTGGCCACGTTGTTGTCCAGCGCGGGCTGCTTGAGCGACAGGCCCGCGCCGGACGTGACGCCCCAACTCGCCAGGTACTTCACCTCGTCCACCAAGGCGCCCTGCGCATCGTACAGCAAAATCGTGTCGCCCGCGTTGTTGAGGCTCAGGCCGACGTAGGCGTAGGCCGCGGGGACGCCGCCGTTGGTCGCGGTGGTGGTGTTGAGCGCCAGCACCCTGTACTGCCCCGAGGCCAGCGTCACCGACTGGCTGATGGTGTGGCTCGAGCTCGTGTCGCCGAGGGCCCAACCCTTGAGGTCCACGGCGGTGGTCCCGGCGTTGTACAGCTCGATCCACTCCCCGACCGCGTCCGGGACCGCCTCGGGGTCGGCCATGAACTCCGTGATCACCACCTTGCTGCTGCTGGGCGGCGGCTTCGCACCTGGCACCGGGATCTCGGCGATGACGAACGCGGGGCTCGTGCTGGTGGTCTGATCCAGGATCGCTCCCGTGGGGGAGAAGATGCCGCCACCGTTGCCGGTGGGCGTCGTGGTGTTGGCCGCGGCGACGTGGAAGCTGTACTTGGAGGCGAAGGACTTGAAGAACGGGATGCCCGGGTTGGGACCCCACATGGCGGGCAGCAGCACCACGTGGGCCTTGAGCGTGTTGGCCAGCTTCTGCCGCAGGGCCTCGTCCGCCGACCCCTGGATGTCGGAGCAGATCACCACCCCCACGTTGCCGAGCGGCGTGTTGAACACCGTGACCTCGGTGCCCTCGGTCAACTTCGTGCCCTCGTTGGCGTACAGGTTGAACTTGTAGTGCACGTCCACCACCTTGCCCGTGGGATCGAACGAGACCGCCGTGTTGTAGTACTTCTTGTTCGGGTCCTGGCCGGCGTAGGTCAGCAGGTCGATGGTGACGTACATGTCGAGTTGCTTGGCGAGCAGGCTGAACGACTTGATCATCGTGCCGGCGGCCCACGCCGAGCTGGTTCCCGGGTTGTCCCCCACCGGCGGCGAGAGCTCGTAGGTCTTCTGACCCAGCCCGTACTCCGGTGTCACGGCGAAGTAGGCGCCCTTGGCCCGCGCCTGTTTGATCATCTCCTGCACCGCGCACACGTCCGGCATCGGATCCGAGGTGCAGCTGGCCTTGACCAGCGACGCCTGACCCTCGGTGTACTGCACGGCGGCGACCTTGAACGATGTCACGGGCTGGCCGCCGTCGGTGAGCAGGGGGTTCCCGTCGGTGGACTGAACGCCATCGCTGGGCGCCGGACCGTCCGTCGGCAGGCTGGCATCCGACTGCGCCTCATCCTTGCGGCAGCCGGCCAGGCACAGCACCAGGATGGTGGTGACCAGCAGGCCGGTGTTGAGCTTGATCATGAGTGCCCTCATCTGGGTTGCCATCAACGCGGTCAGCATAGAACGGTCTCTGAGAATCGAAAGCCCCCTCACGCCGATAGCCGAGGATCACGATCGTTTTGTGCCGGCCTCGAACTTGCCTCTAGACTACTTGCACACCGCCGCGGCCCCCGGGGAGCCCTTGTCGCCGGCCGATCCGGTCCACGCCGTGGTCTCGGTGCACCAGTTGGTGGCCACGTTGTTGTCCAGCGCGGGCTGCTTGAGAGACAGGCTCGCCCCGGCCGTGATGCTCCACCCCGCCAGGTACTTCACCTCGTCCACCAGGGCGTTCTGCGTGTCGTACAGCGAGATGGTGTCCCCCGAGTTGTTCAGCGTCACGCCGGAGTAGGCGTAGACCGCGGGGACGCCGCCGTTGGTCGTCGTGTTGGTGCTCACTGCCAGCACCTTGTACTGCCCCGGGGCCAGCGTCACCGACTGGCTGATGGTGTGGCTCGAGCTGGTGTCGGTGAGAGTCCAGCCCTTGAGGTCCACGGTGGTGGTGTCCGCGTTGTACAGCTCGATCCACTCCCCGGCCGTATCCGAGACCGCCTTGGGGTCGGCCATGATCTCGGTGATCACCACCTTGCTGCTGCTGGGCGGCGGCGGTGGAGGTGTCGTGCCTGGCACGGGGATCGTGGCGATGACGAAGACCGGGCTGGTGCTGGTGGTCTGGTCCAGGATCGCCCCGGTGGGGCTGAAGATGCCGCCACCGTTGCCCGTGGGCGCGGTGGTGTTGGCCGCGGCGACGTAGAACCCGTACTTGGAGGCGAAGGACTTGAAGAACGGGATGCCCGGGTTGGGGCTCCACATCGCGGGCAACAGCACCACCCGGGCCTTGAGCGTGTAGGCCAGCTTCTGGCGCAGTGGCTCGTCCGCCGTTCCCTGGATGTCGGAGCAGACCACCACCCCCACGTTGCCCAGGGGCGTGGTGAACACCGTGACCTCCGTGCCCTCGGTGAGGGTCGTCCCCTCGTTGGAGTACAGGTTGAACTTGTAGTGGACGTCCACCACCTTGCCCGTGGGGTCGAACGAGACTGCCGTGTTGTAGTATTTCTGGTTCGGCTTCTGGCCGGTGTAGGTCAGCAGATCGATGGTGATGTACATCGTGAGCTGATTGGCCAGTTGGCTGAACTTCTTGATGATCGTGTCGGCCGGCCACGCGGAGCTGGTTCCCGGATTGTCCCCCGGCGGCGGCGAAGGCTCGTAGTATTGCTGACCCAGCCCGTACTCCGGCGTCACGGCGAAGTACGCCCCCTTGGCGTTGGCCTGCTTGATCATCTCCTGCACCGCGCACACGTCCGGCATCGGGTCGGACGTGCAGCTGGCCTTGACCAGCGCGGCCTGTCCCTCGGTGTACTGCACGGCGGCGACCTTGTACGAGGTCGCCGGCTGACCGCTGTCGGTGGGCGGCTTGTACAGGTCGGCGGGCGGAACGTACCCGTCGGTGGGCGGCTTGTAGCCGTCGACGAGCGGCTTGTACCCGTCGCCAGGCTGAACGCCATCCCCCTGCACCCAGCCGTCCACCGGGCTGGCATCCGGCTGGTCGCTGCCCCCCTTCGTGCAGCTGGTCAAATAGACTACCCCGATGATGGCCAGCAGACCTGTCCCTGTCCCGAGCTTGATCATGAGTGACTCTCGTACGGCTATGGGTTGACGACAATGAAGCTCCGCATACTAGGTGCTCGCGGACGGGCTGGCAAGGCAGGCACCATCCGTCGAGCATACAAAGAATCGATGGTCGATGCCGATGACGACACTACTTCGCCACCGGAATCTCAGCGTACACCACTGACGCGCTGGTGCTGATCTTCTTGGCCAGGATCGTGCCCTGGGGATCGTAGATCGCGCCACCATAGCCCGATCCCTTGGTCGTGTTGGACGTCGCCACGTAGGCCTTCATCTGCTTGGCTACAGTACCCCCCACCACCATCGAGCCCCAGGTCGGGGTGTCGGCTGCCGTGAACCAGTAGTTGGAGACCAGGACCACGTCGGGCTTCTCGGCCACGAACTGCTTGACCCGATCGACCCCGACGGCCGTGCACTTGTCGCTGGTTGTGAGACCCGTGATCAGACAGTGGATGTCGGCGCAGATCAGCACCCCGGTCTTGCCGGCCGGCGTCTGGAAGAAGCTGCTCTTCTGCGACGCACCGGCGGTGAATGTGCTCTTCTCGAATGCGCTGTACAGCTCGAACTTGTGGTGCACGGCGACCACCTTGCCCGACGGATTCACGGCCACGTCGGTGTTGTACTTCCTGGTCACGCCGCCCACGGTCTCCTGCGTCTTCAGGTTGAAGACGACGAACATCTTGGTCTCCACGGCCAGGGCGGCGAACGGCCTGACCACCGTCGTGCTCTGGTACTTGGCGTCCGTGGCGGGCATGTCGCCCATGGCGGCTGGCGGATCCCACGGGTTGGCCTGGTACAGGGAGTACTCCGGAAACACCACCAGGCGCGCTCCGGCCTTGCTGGCCTCACGGGCCAGGGATGACAGGGCGCAGACGTCGTCCTTGCACCCGGGCGCTGCCGTGGTGTAGGTGCCCTTGCCATACTGCACCGCCGCGATCTTGAACGTGGTCAGCGATCCCAGATCAACCAGCTGGCCCGCCTGGTCTGACGCGGCGGCCTCGTGGGACGTCACCGCCGTGTCCCGTGCCCCGGCGTCGGGCGAGGCGCTGTCCTCTCCGCTACAGCCCGTCACGGGAAGCAGGAACCCAAGCAGCACTGCAAACAACAGACAGCGAGGGAACTTCGTCACGAACACCTCCTTGACGCAAACATGGCCAGAAAGGGGGTAAGCAATCCACATGCCCGCAAGCCAATTCGAAGGATTGCGGCGGCCTCCATCTTCGGAGCCACCATCCGTATTACCGGCTTTCGGTCCATCTGACCGACGATGCTCGAGATGAAGCGGAATATCTCGGGTGACTCGTGTTGTCGCCACCTGATGGCTGCCGGACGGGTTTGGCGAGATGACCTTGGTTGGATATCGAAGAGTTACCTGCCGGCACCCGTCTTGCATTCACCGAAGCCAGTCAACAAGGAGACCGACAATGCTGACCAAGTCTCGACTCGCTGTGTTTTCAATCCTCATCGGCCTCGCGCTCTTGGCCAGCACGGCCCACGCTCAGGACTGGCAGAACACGGTCAACCAGGCGGGTGGGACCTGGGCCGCCGACCCTCAGTCCCAGCAGTGGAGTCGGATCTTCGCCAACAACTCACCGCAGGTGCTCAACCAGCTGCCTCCGGCGGTCAAGGACATGTTGTCCCATGAGGTCAAGGACAACCCCTGGATCCAGCACAACGTCGAGATGAAGGCCAAGCTGGGCGAGTTTCGACCCCAGGCCCAGCAGGTCTTCGACCTGCCCTTCATCCCCATCCCCGCGGACAAGATGGGGCACGCCTACGAGGCGACGGAGATGAGCGCCGCGCTGCGTTCCAACCTGTCGTACAGTTCCGGCGGCAAGAAGTTCTACCGCTACTTCTTCCACCCGCTGTACGCCGACAAGTACGCCGACCTGATCCAGACGTACGGCGTGAAGTACGAGTACCAGGCCGTGCCGACCTCGTCCCCGCGGTCGATGATCGTGTGGAAGAAGGGTGCTCCCCAGCAGCCGATCTGGGTCAAGGTCAGCATCCACCGCGAGCTGGACTCCTTCGTGGCCAAGGGCAAGGATGGCAAGCTGGTCTCCAAGGGGCTGCTGCGGATCCAGAAGGAGGACAAGGCCCGCCGGTCCGCCGCGGTGAACGAGGCCTTCGCCAGCGCACCCCGCGGTGACTTCGAGCGCCACAAGCTGGCCTTCTTCCCCGAGCCCGCGTCCCTGGTCCCGGCCGAGTACCCCAACCCGGAGAACCCCGGGAAGATGAAGAAGCCCCCGGCGACCATCTTCCGCGACATCCCCACCGAGCTCACGACCAACAACGACGGCACTCGCTACGTGCCGGCCTTCACCTTCATCACCGAGATGAAGAAGAGCGTCGACGCCATCAACACCGCCCGCCGCGCGGAGAACAAGAAGCCGATCAACGTCATCGGCTGGATGACCAAGGGCCTGGTCGAGCCGCTGTCTCGGGCCTACGTACAGCTGGGTGTGGAGCACGGCCTCGTCGGTGACCTGCACACCCAGAACTTCCTGATCGAGGTCAAGGAGAAGCAGATCAGCGGACAGACCGTACGCATCCCCACCGGCAAGGTGATGGTCAAGGACCTGGACGGCTTCCGGATCGACGTCGGCCTGCGCGCCCGCAACGGCCGGAGCCTCAAGTTCCTCGAGGGTGTGGCGGAGCCCTTCGAGTGGACGCGCTACACCGCAACGCAGGGCAATCCCCAGAACGGCTCGGTGTTCTACGGCAAGTTCAACAAGCAGATCCGCAACGTCAACGGCTTCAACACGGTGTGCATCGTCGACGGCAAGGAGAAGACGGTCCACGCCACCCCGGCGGGCCAGATCCTGTCCCAGATGCGCGACAGCTTTCCCGAGGAGCTGGCGACGCTGGTCAAGATCGCTGACAAGCGTGACCCCTCCATCCGCCGCAAGTACGGCAACAACCAGGCCGCGCTGAAGCAGAAGCTGGAGGAGCGGGCCGTGGAGCAGGTCTTCGACGGGGTCGTCCGGGCGCAGTTCAACCGCCAGACCGGCATCAAGATCGACCCGAAGAACTGGAGCTGGAACGGCGAGGGCGCCAAGAAGCTCAACGGCTACCGGCGGGGCCTCAACGAGGGGCTCGACACGCTGCGCGAGGGCCTGTTCAAGGCCAACCAGGGGCTGGGCGCCACGTTCGACAATGCCGGCAAGCTCGAGGTCGACAAGAGCGCGCAGCAGGTGCTGGCATCGCACTGGAATCGGCTCACCGCCGACAAGCGCACCTGGCACAACAGCCTCAAGCCCGCCAAGTACCGCCTGATCCAGGGCGCGGACGGCACCCACATGATCGAGGCGCTGAGTTCCTCGGGCAGGCGCTCCGGCTGGGGCATCTTCAAGAGCACCGAGGTCAGCGGTCTGAACCGAGACCTCCAGGGCAAGGGTCTGCAGCCTGCTAATTTCCGTCGGGTAGACAGCCGCCTCGGGACCTACAGCCAGTCCTACACCCACAAGGATCCCATGGGCTGGGTCTTCCGTGGCCGCGCCGCCCGCCCCGCCACCCGCCGCTAACTCTGGCAACTCGATCCGCCACCTTTCCTCCCGTCTCCTTCAACAGCCCCGACAATCCTCATAAATCCTGAGTCCGCCCCTGGCCTGGTCCTTGCAAAAGCTATCCCACAGGAGGACTAACAAATGCGCCAATTCGCCCTCGCCCTGCTGGTTCTGCTCCCCCTTCAGGCCCATGGCCGTACATCGGTCTGTGTCAATGGACGATGCATCGCCAACGTTCGGTTGCCCCAGATCCGGGCCGGTCACCTGCGGGAGGCCGCAAACCACCTCGATCGGGCCCAGATACCGGGCTACGGCGTGCTCTACCGCACGGACAACAGGAGGCTCGAGGGCGCGATGGTGGTGGCCGCGGTGAACCCCGGGGATCAAGGAATGATGGCTCGCTGGAAGCAGGGAGTGGGCAGCAAGAGCATCGGCTTCCTCACCACGCACGAACCCAACGGCAGGGGCCATATCGGATCGGGGTACGTACGCGTTGGCAACACCTTCATGGACTGGAGCTGGATCGAGGGCAGCGGCGCCCACCGTGGAACACGCGCCACTGACGACATCGCGAGCCACGGACGCGGCTACACCGAGGCCACCTTCATGACCAACGAGGCCACGCTCAAGGCCATGACCGCGTTCTTCCACGCCCGGGCCAACGACCAGATCCGCACCCCGTCCGACGCCAAGCTGGGCACCAAGACGCTCCCCGGCATGCGCGGCCGCGACAACGCGATCAAGCCCATGTGGGATGACCAGGCGTTCGGCAAGACCCTCTCCAACATCGAGGGCGAGGCCTGCGCGGGTGCGGCCTCGTCGGTGCTCAACCCGATGTGGGTCAAGCACTTCGAGTGGAACCTGAAGAACCGGCTGGGCGAGATCCGCGAGTACGGCCGGCTGAACAACATCCCCGAGCTGGCCAACGTGCAACCCGACGCGGCGCGACAGATCAAGGGCTTCATGCGCACCTACTTCGGCTCGGCCTCGAACAACAAGCAGAGCAACGAGCCCAACAGCGTGGTCAAGAAGAACGCCCCCTACGCCAGCATGGTCACGACCTTCAACGGCTATGACAACCCGCGCCAGCAGCTGAGCTGGAACCTGTCGGCCTTCAAGTACACCAGTGGCCGCTCGGGCAAGCACTACCTGGACAAGACGAACCTCGGCTGGTACCAGCCGGGGTGGGGCATGCCGTACGCCATCTTCGACTGGGCACCCGGCCAGCAGCAGAATCTCAAGGAGCAGGCCCGCACGAACACCAACATGTTCAACCCGCCCAAGTTCCAGAGCGAGCGGGTGAGCCTCCAGCGATTCTCCCGCCTCCTGCAGTAGACCCTCCTGGCGACAACTCGATCAGCCACACCCCCCAAACCTCCCGCTACCGGCCAGTATCATTGATGTTCCCGGAGTCGTCGCTGGCATACCGCTTGCTTGAATACGGTCCAACAGGAGGCTACCCATGCGACGCTGCAGACTCTCGATCCTCTCTACCGCCCTCTTGCTTGGATTCACTGCCCCGGCCGTGGCCCAGGCCCCGGCTGGCTCGTCCCCCTGCGTGGGGGGACAGTGTCTGCGGAGCATCCGGGTGGATGCGAAACGCGCCCCCATCCTGCACGAGGCCGGAACCCTGCTGCGCCAGGCCAACATCCCGGCCTACGCCTCGATCTACAAGACCCCCTTCCGGGGGAACCGAATCGAGCAGGGGGCAATGCTGGTGGCCGCGGTGGGCAACAGAGGTGAGACGTACGAGCGCTGGATGCAGAACATCGGGCAGAATAGCGTCGGGTTCATCACTGGCCACTCTCCGTCGGACGGCGGCACCGGATCCGGCTACCTCCGTGTGGGCAAGACGTTCATCAGCTACAGCGATCTCAACCCGAGCTCGATGCTGCGACGACGGGTGGGCAATGACATCTCCACCTCCACGAGCGACTACACCGAGGCGACGTTCCTCAGCAAACCGGCCGAGACCCAGGCCATCATGGCCTTCTACCAGGCGCGGGCCAACGGTCTGATCGTCAGCCCGGGGCCGGAAAAGGCCCGTAGCCAGGCGCGGCTGCCGAAGGACGTCGTCGCCCACCTCCCCAGCGAGGGAGGCATCATCACGCCGACGTGGAACGCGAGCAAGGAAGGGTCGGGATCCCGGATGAAGACGCTGCAGACCGACGCCTGCGCCGGGCGAGCCTCCAGCGTGCTGAACCCCAACTGGCGCAAGGCCTTCGCCTGGAACGTCAAGTACCGGCTGAACGAGATCAAGGCCTACGGCCAGCAGAACAATATCCCGGAGCTGGCCAACCTCACGCCGGACGCGGCCAAGCACCTCGACCGGTTCATGCAGCGCTACTTCGGCAGTGGCACAACGCACAAGCAGAGCAACGATCCCCACGCCGTGGTGCGCAAGAACGCGATCCACGCCTCCATGGTCACGACCTTCAACAGCTACAAGAACCCGATCAAGTCGCTGAAGTGGGGGCTGAGCGCCCAGAAGTACAAGGGCAGCCACGGAACCTACGTCGACCAGTCCGATGTCCGGTTCTACCAGCCGGGCCAGGGCCAGCTGTACGTGCTACCCGACTGGAAGCCCGGCCAGAAGCAGGCCGAGCAGGAGGCGGCCCGCACCAACGCCCGGATGTTCAGCCCGCCGCGGTTCGACAGCGAGCGGGTGCCGTTGAACAACTTCATGCAGCAGTTGGGCTCCAACCTGTAGTCCGCACCACTCGATCCGCCACCCCCCTTCAACTTCCGACCTCCTCCTCTCCGACACACCCTGCAACCCATTGAGATCACGTCCGGATGCGCTGGCATGTGGATTGCAGAAAAATCGAGGCAACCACGGAGGAAGACGATGCGACGCAGAAACTGGATCCTCGGCCTTGTTTTCATCGTCAGCGCGGCAGCTCCCGCGGCCGCCCGTACCGGCGCTGCTCCCACCTGTGTTGGCG
>Ga0210044_10010674_pt1 | contig 10880 bp, 6 predicted proteins | sample CryGey13umfilter_2_FD_183959 | JGI IMG/M metagenome (GOLD analysis project Ga0210044, IMG submission 183959) | Groundwater microbial communities from aquifer in Utah, USA - Crystal Geyser 4/9/14 3 um filter (SPAdes) (version 2) | ecosystem: Environmental > Aquatic > Deep subsurface > Groundwater...
CGTGAAAATTTGGCTCGGCGCAAGGGAAAAAATAATAATCTCGCGTTTGAATCACATACCGCTACCATGAGTCCCATTACAGCCAGAATAAAGCCAGCATAATCTCGTGATGTCAAAGGAAAGAGTGGAGGATGTTCTTCGCTGTAGACGGGTTTGTGATGATGTTCTGGATGAAACGATGATGATGACGAAGTGGAGGAGGAGGAGGATGGGGTAAAGTCATCCGTTGGAGGAACGTATCCATCGTCACCGTACAATTGTCGTGCATACAAATCTTCGTATGCGGCGCTGTCATCACTATTGTCGTTGTATAGAGCCGCCGCAAGGATGGCACTCAGTACAATTCCCGCCCATGGGAGCACCAAAGAGATCCACTCTCGTCGCCGTTGTGTCGAGGCTGCAGAACTTGTCGTTACATCAATCTTCAATAGACTTTTCATCATTGAGGTCTTTCGTCTCGTTTTTTTAAAATGTGCGCCTTTTGGTTTGGACAAGTCCCCCCCCCTATTAGGCAATGATGTACTCCTATTCGTCTATCCCTGTCGAAACACCTCGTCTCTTGTTGTGAGGCATACCCCATGTCGGTAAGGTCATTTACACCTGTACTCTATCAAGATTTCGACAGGCACCCTTCTTGTCTCTCCCTTCGAAAACCTCCTTGTGGATTAACCTTATGTTTCATTCCTATTTAAGCGGGACTCAATACGGGCGACGATCGAACACCAGACGACGACCATAGAAACTATTTTCTCTTCAAGGAACAAGCAACTTCATTCATCTCGGAAAAAAATATATTTCCAAAGTGAAGTAACCATGGGGGCCTCCAAAGAGAAAATAAGGCTTACCAACAAAAGAAAGGCGCCTACAGACAGCAAGGAAGACGATGATGGTGCCGTAGTAAACCAACGGCGACGTATGATCGAGGAGGCCGCTCGGGAGGAATCGAATGAAAGTGTAGAACGATCCATCATGCAGGTGGGAGTATCGTTACAGGACACGTGTGATCTCATTGCCGAATTGTCGGAGGGGATATTAGAAAATCCAGAATCGGCTTTCCAATCACAAGTTGGATCGGATGGTGAAAAATTGGATTCACCGATGCGACAACTACTGAGCATTGCTGCCACTCAAGGCAGTGCACAAAACCAATACACGGCACACATGGCTATGATGTCGCTCCTCGCCGTTTTTACAGATATTATGCCCTCGTATCGGATACGATTACCTACCGAACAAGAATTGGCAGTAAAAGTGTCCAAAGATACGAAAAAGTTGTGGGATTATGAAAAGTCACTTTTACAACATTATCAACAATATCTCAAGCTTTTGGAGGGGACATGGAATAGAAAGAGTACCTCTGGTCCCGATGGAAAGCCAACCAGGTGTGCTACCACAGCCATGTTATCCATGGCAGAACTGCTGAAAAAGGCTTTTGCCTTCAATTTTGGCTCGCAACTTCTAACAGCCGTAGTTCGTTGTACGGCGGTCACCTCGGCCGTCGGTGATGCTTGCTGTCAGGCCATTCAACACGTGTTCGCCAACGATGCACAAGGTCAAATCGCCATGGAAGCGGCAAGGTTACTTTCGAAAATGATCCAAAAAAGAAATTTCCGTGTCCGTCCTGAAGTCTTACGAACATTTTTGGCTTTGCCACTTCGTGTCCACGCTGACGAAGTGGAGGCGGCGAAACTGGCCACAAAAGTCAAAGCCAAGAAGCGTAAGAAAGATAAAGAATTGGCCGCAATCGAAGAAGAAATGAAAGAGGGAGAAGCACGTGTAGATAAATTGGTTCTCGCACGGGCACAGGCAGATACGTTACAAGCTGTGACACTCACATACTTCCGAATCCTCAAAAGCGAAAATGTACCCGACGAGGTATTGCCTCCCACGTTGGAAGGTCTGGCCAAATTTGCACACCTAATAAACATTGATACTGTCATGGATGTTTTGGCCGTCTTGCGGGAGTTGTTGAAACGTGATTTACAAATGGATGCATCACTAAATTGTATCTTAACTGCCTTTGCGACTCTTCAGGGGCCTGGAAAGGAACTCAAAATCGACCAAAAAGAGTACATTGTTCCACTGTATCAACAGATTCCTCGTTTAATCGAAGAATCAAACACCAGTGACACGAAGCACGATTACACGGATCTGGTGATACAATGCATCACGGCGGCCTTCATCAAACGACGAGAGTTCTCGGTGGCGCGCTTGGCGGCTTTTGTGAAGCAACTCATGACTACAGCATTGCACACTCCGGCCCCAACAGCGGTACCTCTTTTAGCGCTCGTTCGGCAAATCTTACAGCGATATCCTTCAGCGCAGCAACTTTTGGAGAACGAACAAGACGTCTTAACGGTAGGGGAATATACGCCCGATGCCGCTGATCCAGAATTGGCCAATCCTCACGCAACAAGTGGTTGGGAGTTGGCCACCCTGCGATTTCATTGGCATCCCAAAATTCGACAGCAAGCACAAGGTGCATCCACGTTGCAAATGCTGCATTTCCCTGCCGAATCTCCAGATCGTCTTCACGTGGCTTTGATCCAAGATCGTGACGAACTATACATCCCCTTTCAGCGTTTCAGCAAGAAACACCCTCTCGAACAAAGCAAAGATAAGAAAGGCAAGCCCCGCTTCCTTAAGGCTCGGTATAAAAAATGCGAGCAGATCCCGTCGGTGATGCCTTTCTAACAGTAAGCGCAATTAGAGATAAGTGAAGTTGTTATTTTTAAGTAGGCTTTAATTCGAATAACAGTGTAGAACGAATGCAAAATGTGAAGGTAAAGAATATGACTGCCACGTAGTGTGGTCTTGCTGTGACAGTGCAGGCATTCTTATACGTAAAAATAAATTTTGGAAAACACTTCGAAGCTGGAATATGACATTCTTTTGATCTAGTTGCAAGTACTGTTGGAACACTTGCCGCTTTGACAGTCATGGTCGAACGTACAAGGTGTTCCAAAAACTCCGTCGGAACTGCTAGCACCCGCCGTGGCAACCTCTTTGGCAACCGATCCAAAAATATACGGAACGTAGGCACCACACCAGATGGGAATTTCGCAAGATACGTAGGCGTCGGAGCACTGTCGCTGAGTCGAGCAGCCTCCCGTTTGGCTCTCCGACATGATTTCCGACCATGTGTCGCTGTCTTGCAGAGTAGACACAGAAACGCGTTGGCCGGCAGTCCCACCCCTTACGATTTCGATCCCACCAAAACTGTGGTGTTCATTTAAAATACCGTTGCATTGGTACGTGTGTTGTTCTACTTGAACCTCAAGTTGGATTGCCGTGTCGCGTGTTCCGTGACAAGTCACTTGTGCCATGTCCGTGAGATCTGTTGTACCTTGACAGCGCAATCTTGGTTTCTTTGTCTGAGTTTCCAATCGACAGTTTGGTTGAGGGGCGAAATCCAATCGTCCTCCATCACCACACGAAATTTGAATCGATGGACCTGCTCCCAACATGCATCCCGCGAATGATGATGCAGGGAAGACGCAGTAGGGGAAGATGCACGGATGATAAGCGCCCCAACTAACCTGGTAGGTTGTGAATCTACGATGTTTATCTTCAATAGCGTGTATCTCCGAGGTCTTGGTCGCCTGGACAGTTGTCGTGGCGGCAGTTGTTACCAGTGCCTCAGCATGTGCATGTGCCTCGGTGATTTCGGACGTGATCACACCAGACTGCTCTGTCGCACGGGTCGATATGGAAGATACCGTTCCACTATCAGGAACATTTGTTCCAGGATGACGTATTGTTCTCGTACTCCCAAATGCGAAAAATGCCAAAATGGTCACAGCCACGATCGAAGTTGTGGTAGTTAGCCGCGTTGTGGTGCGTCGCTTCGTACCTTCGATGGAAGGGAATAGGGTGTCTAGCTCCCCTGGGGAACCAAAAGGTAACGCCCGTTGGTCAGCGAACATAGTCGACATGGTATTTCAGATTTTATCTGATTCGCAAAAAGAGGTCGTACGGTCTATGGATTACACTCGGAGATCACATCAATGTTACAACACTTCGTCGTTTTTCACAGAAAACGAAGCCGCTCATCTCTCTTTTTTTGTCACGACATCACAACATTCACACAGTCAGTCGAGTGACGTAAAGGTGCGTCACGCAGGCGTCGCCGTGCTCGTTCTTTCGCGTGACTCTATCAGTCACGATTTCCAAACTTTCCCTGTCCTTCGTCCGTGAGAACCGTTTTCCAACCACGCTTTCGGTTTCGCGCTTCATGCTCTGTTCTTCTGTTTTCACTCTTCATTCCTTTTCACTTTTCACTGTCAGTTCGTGCTCTTCAAAGTTTGATTTCCGCGACGTGTACCCAAACATCGAAAACAACCATTAGAAATACGAACAATGGCACCTCCTCATGAACCAAGTGACGATGAAAGTGATACTGGTGTTCCTTTTGCATCGGTGGACTTTTCGGGAGTGAACTTCGACCAAAACGATGGTGGCGCGACAACGTCGACTCGTCTGACCCAATGGGAAGAAAGTCTTGCCTTCCAAGAATTCGATTGGGCCACAAAAGAAGACACGGACAAAAAACATGAAGGAATTTTAGAAATGGGGAATTTACTAGCCTTGGGAAAGTACGCCGATGTGCTCCGTAGTGAAGCCGTGTCGCGATTGTTCGACGCCGTCGGTACGACTACGAGCGAAAATACTGGTACCAGCGTATTTGACCGAATCGTGACATTGACCACCAAGCAAGGCCGGTCGACAGAAGAGGCATTTCAATTGGAAATGGCTGGTGTAGCGGCCTTGAACTTGTTCTTACAAGCCAACTACACGGGCCCTGCACTGGCGGATACCGAAGGAGGCATGGAAGCCTTTGCCGATATTCTTCCCCACGCACCTCTCCGAGAACTCCTCAAAGCGACTGAACAAGGTACCACATCCATTACTGTGACACGGAAATCAAGTGCTTTCCAAAACGCGATTTTGGCTCAGCTTGCTGTCGACGGCGATTGGCCGTGCCAGATCTGCGAGGTGCCCTTCTTTTTGTTGATCGCCCGTGCCATTTTTGACGGACTTGCCGTCCCGACCGTACCGCTCGCGGGCGGGATACATCTCTGGCGTACACGAGCATTGGTAGCCCATCAACGTCTCTTACAGATCCGAGAGGCTTCGGCAACACTTGCGAAATTAACAGATGAGGCATTTGAGCAATGTGTTACATTCTTTTGTGGCGACGACTCGTCGTCTTCTAATGCCGTTGATCCACGAGCTGCCACTGTCTTGCTGGAAAAAGGCATGGCTTATCATCATTTGGAACGCCCCGGAAAGGGACGCAAGTTCTTTGTGCAGGCACAGCGGCGATCTGGATTACAAATCGAAGTGACGGGGGCGACAGGCAAACGAACCAAATTCCAGCAAGAAGCCACTGCACAGTTGTTGGTGCGAGCCAAATCGACAGCATTAAAACCAGAGACGGAAGGGAAGAACCATTCAGAAAAGATTGTGAAAGGACAATTGATTGAACACAGTGAAGAAGAGATTCTTTTGGAACGGATCAAATTTGACGATGACAAGGAGAACGAAATTCTTACCCTCAACACTTTGGATCAATCTGTTGTACTCGCTCTGTGCCTTGACGTCAAAAATAGTAATCCAAAAGATGGTCTTACCGCAGAGGAAATGGGTGCATTTTTAGCACGCGTTTTAGATCACCACGACGATTGGATGATTTACTCGACGGGTCTCTTGGAACGGTCGTGGCTAGAATTTGAACGCACCCATGCCCGTGAACGTGCTATTCTGCAAATGCAAGCGCTGACGGACCAGCATACCAATCGACTTACCATCACACAATCTACTACACAGAGTATTGAGGAATCGGCTCCAGTCCAAGACCGACTGAAGAACCTTCATCAAATTGTTTATCCGCCACGTTGGGAGATAATTCAAGACCTGGCGGATCGTTACGCGTCGATGGGTATTGTGACAAGCGCGGCTGAGCTCTACACTGAGGTGGAACTTTGGGATGACGTTGTATCGTGCTACACACGGGCAGGCAAAAAGTCCAAGGCCAAGGAGATTGTTCGGGAGCGACTGGCGATCCAAGAAACACCGCGCATGTGGGCAGCTCTAGGCGACTTGACGGGTGAACCAGAGCATTACCACAAAGCGGTGGAGCTATCACACGGCCGGTTTTCGCACGCTTACATTTGTCTAGGCCTTTTCTATTTCGAAAAAGGTCAGCTCGACGAGGCGGCGAAGAATTATGAGGCGGCTGTCAAAGTACGTCCATTGTCCCCAAATGCTTGGTTTCGTCTCGGAACAATTTGCATGCAGCTAAAGCGATGGGATACTGCATTGAGAGCATTCACTGAGGTTGTTCAGCAAGAACCCGAAGAAGGGGACGCTTGGGCGAACGTGGCTGCTATTCATATGCACAATAAACATTCGACGGAAGCATACCCCGCGCTGAACGAAGCCTTGAAATATCAGCGCTATAATTGGAGGATATGGATAAGCAAGCTATACACTTGTTTGGATTTGGAAAAATATGACGAGGCGATACAAGCTTGCAACACACTGATGGATCTCCGCGATCAACGTGGTGCTTCGGACAATATTCCGTCACTTGAAGAAAAGTGTGTTCGGGCCATCTTGGGTGGGACAATCCAAAGATTTCACGACAAGCGAGGGGATGACGGTGCAATGGAATCTGTAAGGCGATCACTCTCTCGTCTACATTCGCTACTAGAGAGAATTCACTCTTCGAGTCAAAATGAGCCTTGGGTTTTGGAGACCCTGGCCTTCTTTCATGCACAAGTTGGTAAAGATGAGAAGGTTCTTGAATATTTAATGCAAGAGTACAGAGCCTTACAGGGAATCGCTGGTTGGGAAAAGGACGATTTTATTGTCAAAAAGATTACCGATATCGTTCTTCATATTGTATCGATTCATAAGGAAGAGGGTACGAAAGAGCACATCACTAAGGCTCGATTTCTTGTCCGTGGCGTGGTTCGTAGAATTCAATCTGTTCACATTGAAAAGTCTTCTGTTCCACCGGAAGTTGCCCGATTGGAAGAATCATTGACTGATCTCCAATCTATATTAGTTTAGACCCACTCCAAGTTTCACAGACACAATGGTCAGCTCTCATACTTTCTATTCGAATAGCAATTTAGTCGACGGATATGGGCTGCTTGTCCCATGGTGTTAATGTCGATCTTAATGCTTCTCGGCAATCTTCTTTTGCAGCTCGCTCTGCAATTTTTTGCGAAGCTTTGGAAACCTTTTTAACAGCCTGACACACAGTATCATCATAAAAACTACGACCATCCTGCGACTCAAGTACAAGACGCCGGTGTTCTTTGATAAAGTCTTGGCCTGGGAAAAGATAACGCTCAAGACCACGGACGTCTTCTAATTTCATGTCCGTGTTGTTCGTTGAATTTGCTTTCCGAACAACATGAAAGCACGCCTCTCGAATGCTCCTCATTTCATCATCATTCCACCATAGAGACGGATCCGAAATAGGAACAAAGTAATATTCTTGACGCAGTACCTGACCTTCTTGATCGTACCTAAATTGGACACTCTTTGACTTGCGCAATCCTTGTCTTCTTTCGGACTTAAAGCCTTCACTAGAAGGAGATAAGTTCAATGCACTTTTCGCCTTGCGTAGATGACGTGACCTTTCCCTTCTCCTTGCCGGCTCTGAAGAGGTGGTAAATACAATACTCGCGTCATCATTGTTGCTAGGATGATCCAAGGAGGTAAATATGATACTTGACTCGTCGCTGTTCACAGTGGTAACCGTTGACGTTGTGCTGCAAACATCGCTACAATTCGGAGGAACAATAGATTTGTACCTTTGGGACTTCATTTTCGTGGGTCGATAATATACATATTTTTTTATGCTTACAACCACGCACGGAATTGTGAATACCACCTGAGTGGAAGGCGATGAAACGGGTTGATATACAGTGTGATGTGTGTGTTTCAAGACAACGTTGAAAGTGTTACTGATTGACAGTGAACTAACAGTAAAATATTACGGAAAAAGTGAGGTAGCAACGCCTACAGAGGTTTTAACGATCCGATTTTGACTACCAGTGAGAATGTACTTCCGTCTCGGTCACTGGTGTTTGCTGGGTATCGATTTATTTTGTTGACCCCGAAAAAGTGGAAGAATGTCATGCACATTATACATATATGATGTCATATGAGATATGTGTCTGCTTCGCTTCGGTTCACTACACCACAGTTTTTATTTTACCGTGTGCGTTCATCGAAGTCAAAAGTATGACCGCAACGAAACCTCCGATTAAACTTCATCATTCACACCGCTCAGTCCCTTCCACTCCTCTATTCCCCGTTTGTTTTGTCAACGAGTGTATACGTCTCTGGAAAACATTTGATACATAGAGAATAGAAGAGAGAGAAGAAAAAGAATAATGGCTGAGGGTGGTGGAATGACCGAGCTCCAAATGCTTGAACAAGATGTTGCAATCTTGAAGACACAATTGAATGGCGTCGAAAACGCCGACCCTTCAAGTGCCGTTGGTCCACTGTTGCTTGAAAACATCAAGGCAAAGGAAGCGATGGATGGATTCCTCGTAAAAGAAGGAGGCAGTGATGAAGTGAATCAATTTCATACAGCAGAGACCCCCGATGGAGGATGTTGCGTCGTCATGTGATGGAGATCATACAGATGTGGCTACAGGAAAAATAAGGTCGCCCTGTTTTATGTATACAGTGCAGCGTTTCGCCCGAAGAACATAATATTATGTGATAGTCAAAAAGATTCGATGGAAAGAAATAGACTACAACTTTGAAATTCTCATTCCGCGGGGTTCCCTGTGCCGTCTCTCGGCAATCATAAATCGAGTGTTCTTGCTCGCGGTGTTGTTTGTTCTCATGACGTGCATCACCAATTCCGAAACGTGCCCTACCTGCGATTCCCTGATATCCCTTCCCACAAATCTTCCATCCTTTGTAACTGATCGTGTCCCGCTACAAAGATTGTTCCGCTCTGTTTCTTCATTTTATCGCTCGGCCAAATCTATTGTAGAATGTGTACAGTAGGAGTCTTGATATTTTATTTTATTGTCTTCACGTGTGGATGTGTTGATTCCTTTCATTTGTAGAAGACCAATAAACGCAGCAGTGTTACATTCTTTGCGATCTACCCACAGCCAGCTCTTACTCATGTCAAAATGCAACTACAAAGCAAATTGACTACTCATGATGACAATAATAGTAGGAGTAGTAATTTTACAAAGGTATATTCTTCTATTAAACAAATGACTTTGACGACGTTATCCCTCCACCTTTCATCATGGCGCTGTATCGATTGATGCGGTTTAATTGTTCTTGTACGGAAACTGTTTCAGCGTCGGTAAAACCTCGCCGGTACATCCAGGGTTTCTTCACCATTTCCGTCAGGACCGGCTGCCGGTACGAATCACGATCAAATAATTTCCGCCGTTCAGCGGCTCCACGTTCGGATGGCTCGCCGTCTTCGCAACTCGTTTCATTGGTAAAAGTATCGTAGTCACGCGCTCTCTCCAAACTCAATTTGCTGCTCGGGATTGCATATGTCTGCTCAAAGAAACGCATCACCCATATTGTGATCACGGGTAGAGGCAATAGCGCTATCGGTTGGTAGTAGCACCCTGAAATTATTGAAAACACACACACACACTTTAGATCTTGTTGCGAAGCAGGGGTCATACCACAGAAAACATGAGATGACTTACCACGAATGATTGTGTATCCTAGGAAAGTTAGCTGTCCGCATACCAAGCCGAATAGAGTTCGTTGCACCGCCATCGGAAACATGGCACCACCACTCTCGTACACGGGACTGTACACAAAAAGCAGCTGCTTCTTGTAGACGATCAAGGCTCCAGTGAAATATATCATTCCGAAGGGTAGAATGATTGGTGCCATGATGGCGTACGAGAAGACGATTACAATGACAAGCAGCTGCGAAGGAAATTCCCATCCATACTGAATGTTTTCGAGTCGGTACACCCAGTCCAATTCCCGTTGCGTCAACTTTTTCTCACTCGAAAGTATTCGAAGCATCAACATCCGAGACAGAGCGCCAAACCGTAAAAAGATCAAGGGCAGACCCGCCATAATCTTCGTTACAAGAAGGGCGATAAAATACCCAACCATTGTAGGCAAAGATTCGCCTAATAACTCTAAAATGCTCGACGGATGATCCAACATTTCAGCCAGGGACTTGAGAATTGAACCGGCCGTTACTGAAACATAAACATTCGCAATTTGAAAATTGAAGTAGCGCGCCAACATAGAGGACTGCACGTCAGAAAAGGTTTTACGTCTTTCGTATCGCGTAGCAACTGCCTCAAAGATCACAGGAAGGATACAAACGAGAGTCAACAATGCCTGTGGTCAAAAAGTACCGACAAATAGAGTTTAGACCCTTACAAACATGGATATGAGTATAATAAATAAGAACATGTGAAACTTACCACTACAGGAAGGTAGCCCTGCATTCAGCGAAATCGGAAAGAGAGTAAAACGATGTGAAAATTAGAAAGCGTAAACCAGACAAGATGAAAAATCGAACAGCTGATGACTTACATTCACCAAATTCGTCAATGTGCCTCCGTGAAAAGCCAGAATCCACTGGAACCCAGGAATTTGAGCCAAGTACTCGGCTTTGGCGAACGCTTGGATTGCGGCAAGGGGAAACGACCATAGAATAAGACCGATGAATAGTACAAAGTCAGTGATTTTCTCGCGTCTATGTTGAGTCTCTTGGGATACATGAGCATTTACCCAACGTATCTGACGTGGTTCAGGTGCGACCTCGCATTTTAGAGCATTCGTCTTGACCGTCAAGGGGGCGCTAGCCGCGCATGTAGTAGTTGTCAAGTCTAAAAATG
>Ga0210044_10010676_pt1 | contig 10879 bp, 5 predicted proteins | sample CryGey13umfilter_2_FD_183959 | JGI IMG/M metagenome (GOLD analysis project Ga0210044, IMG submission 183959) | Groundwater microbial communities from aquifer in Utah, USA - Crystal Geyser 4/9/14 3 um filter (SPAdes) (version 2) | ecosystem: Environmental > Aquatic > Deep subsurface > Groundwater...
CAATCATGGTGAACGCTCGGCGGATCACTCCCACGCTCCTTGATTTCTCAATCACATTTGACGATCGCAACTTGTTCATTCGCCGATCTCCAGTAAGTTGTCCGTGTCGTTCTCCGCCGTCGCCTTGTCGCCGTCAAGCGACTCAGGACGCGCCAATCGATCCCGACCCGCCGACATCAATACATACGGCGCGGATCGCAACTGGCTCACCAAACTCGATCGATTCTCCACCGGCGTCGATTCGAACCATTCCTTCGGCCAGTAAATCGGAAGATCATCGTTCGAGTCCATTTCAGTCTCTTTCGCGTTCCAGCCCGTGTAGTAGCGGATTGGAACTTCCCAGATGTCCGTCAGTTGAAACAGATAATGATCCTTAATCGAAAGACCCTGACGATCGACCGCCGGCTTCAATGATTCATCCAACTCGACCAGCCGTTTGGTCACTTTCCCCGTCAGTGTCCCATCGGATGATGCCTTCGCGTATGTCTCCCAGTACTTGCGCCGGTTCTCCGCTCTGATTGCGCCGCCCCACGAATGATCACGCCCCGGATCGCGAAACCCCTCGCCCGACAAGCCGTCGTCGTAGTCGTCGTCACCAATTCCGGTCAAATCAGGATCGCCGTTCAGATTGATGTCCCCCACGCCGATCAAATACGGAACCAGCGTCAACGTGCTGTAAAAACCAACCTCCCGAAAATCAGTTTCCTTCTGAACCACCGAGAGTAATCCGCCGGTCGATTGCCCCAGGTCGTCGAGAAGCGGAGGGTAATATCCGTACGTCTCGTGAAACTGCTCCAGACCCGTCTTGATCGAAACGAGAACCTGCTTCGCCTGCTTATTGTCGGCTATCGCGCGAATACGCGATCCCCCGACCACCACCAGCGACACCAGTATCGCGATGACCGCAATCACAACCATCAACTCGATCATCGAAAAGCCCCGGCTTCCGAACCGATGCCGATCAACCGTCGAAATTGATTGCCCGTGATCGCTCATCATGTCATGTTTCATTGGGTCCATTTTTTACGTCCTGAAATTCACCGGTCTGCCGCTCTTACGATCACTCGTGCAATCATGCACTCTCGCCTCGATGAACGCAATCCGAACGCTACGAACTCACCGATTCAATCATCTTCACCATCGGGAGGAAGAGCGAGACCACAATTACACCCACAATCCCGCCGAGTACCACCACCATCACCGGCTCAAGCAGCGACACCAGTGAACTCACCGCCGTATCAACTTCCTCATCGAAGTTGTCCGCCACCTTCAAAAGCATCGCGTCAAGGTCGCCCGTCTCTTCGCCGACGTCCACCATGTTCACCACGATCCCGTCCACGACTTTCGTTTCGCGAAGCGGACCGGCAAACGACTCCCCTTCCCGAATCGCATCATGCACCTTGCCCAGCGCCTTCTCGTAAACGTAATTGCCCGACGTTTCCTTCGTAATCGTGATCGCTTCCAGAATCGGAACACCCGCGGAAATCAACGTCCCCAGCGTTCGCGTAAAGCGCGCAACGGACGTCTTGCGAACCAACCCGCCCACTATTGGAATGCGCAATTTCACGTTGTCGATCACCATCCGCCCCGGTTCCGTCTTCTTCAACAACTTAATGAACAGGAATGCGACGAACGGCGAAGCAACCACCCAGATGAATCCTGGAATCTGACCTTCTCGCTGTTGTCCCGCCATCCATTTCGACGTGTTGATCAGCCACATCGTCAATCCCGGAAGTTCGATGTCGAAATCCTCGAAAATCGTCTGGAACTTCGGAATCACGAAAACCATGATCGCCGAAACGATCGAAACCGCCACCGTGATCACCACCGCCGGATAAATCATCGCGCCGATGATCTTCCGCTTCAGACGCTGCGCCTTCTCCATAAAGTCCGCCAGGCGCTGAAGAATCAGATCGAGAACGCCGCCGATCTCGCCCGCCGCAACCATCTTCACGTAAAGTCGATCAAACGCCTTCGGATGCTTCGCCATCGCGTCCGACAGGGTCGAGCCGCCTTCAACATCTTCCGCGACGCCGCCGATGATGTTCTTCAACTGACCGGGACGCTGCTGCTGCTCCAACACCTGGAGCGAGCGAAGAAGGGAAAGACCCGCATCCTGAAGCGTTGACAACTGGCGAGTAAACTGCGTCAGCGCTTTGGTCTTCACACGACCAATGTTGATCGTGATCTCGCCCTTCTTCTTTTTCTTCTTGGCAGACGGTCCGCTGCGGACCTGTGCTCCCGCAGCGCTCTTCGTCTTACGCTCGCGAACCGACGTCGGGAAATAACCCTGACCCTTGATCTTCTTGATCGCGTCGTCGCTGTTCGCCGCATCCAACTCGCCCTTGCGTGGCTTCCCCGCTGCATCCAGTGCTTCATAGGTAAACGTCGCCATCGTCTCAGTTCTCCGCGTTCGAAATAAACTCCGATTCAGATCCAGCTCACTTCTCCCCGCCCTGCCTCCATTCACTCCGGACCTGAATCGCTTCGAATCCTCTGGTTCGTAATCAACAACGAATCATCAACGGCTCGTTACTTCAGTCCGCCCCGCACTATTCGCAAAGCGATCTGAACACAATCCAAACTCCGTCGAAACTAAACCTCTTCAACAATCGTCTCGCGAACCACCTCGTCGATCGTCGTTTGGCCTTCAAAAATCCCCAGCAAACCGCATTCTCGCAGCGTCCGCATGCCGCGCTTTCTCGCTTCCGCACGCAGAAGATTAATGCTCGCTTGCTTCATCACCATCTCACGAAGATCATCGTCCATCACCATAATCTCGAAGATCGCCATCCGCGCCTTGTAACCCGATCGATTGCAATTCTCGCAACCGCGCCCGCGATGAAACACCTGCCCCCTCACTTCCGCAGACGTCAATCCCAACTCCATCAACTCCGTCTCGCTCGGGCGATATTCTTCCTTGCAATGGGCGCAGATACGACGAACCAATCGCTGCGCAATGATCGCTTCGATCGTCGCCGTCACCAGGAAATTCTCCAAGCCGAGGTCCAGAAGTCGAACGATCGAACTCGGCGCATCGTTTGTATGCAACGTCGAAAACACGAGGTGACCCGTCAACGACGCCTGCACCGCAATCTCCGCCGTCTCCTTATCACGAATCTCACCCACGAGGACGATGTCCGGGTCCTGTCGGAGAAAACTACGCAAGAATCGCGCAAACGTCGCGCCGATCTCCGTATTCACCTGGCATTGAATCAACCCGTCAAGGTCATACTCAACCGGATCCTCCGCCGTCAGAATCTTCACCTCCGCATTGTTCAAATGCTGAAGCGCCGCATACAGCGTCGTCGTCTTCCCCGATCCCGTCGGACCCGTCACCACGATGATCCCGTTCGGCTTCTTAACCAGTTGCAGAACTTTCTCCAAGTCGTCCTGTCGCAACCCGACCTTGTCAATCGCCAACTGAACGTTGGATCGGTCCAGGACACGCATCACCACCGACTCGCCGAACATCGTCGGCAAAACCGAAACACGCAAGTCGATCGGGTTCCCCCCGACCTGCAATTCGATTCGGCCGTCCTGCGGAACACGACGCTCCGCAATGTCCAGTTTCGCCATAACCTTAATACGCGATGCAATCGGCAACGCCAGATATGCCGGGGGCGGAACCATCTCGTACAAAATACCGTCAATTCGGTAGCGCATCTTGAACTCGCCTTCAAACGGCTCAAAATGAATGTCCGACGCCCGGTCCTTAATTGCCTGAAGCAAAACCAGATTGATCAACTTCACAACCTGATTGTCCTCCGCCGCCGCCGCGATCTCTGCGAGATCCACCGAATCGCCGCGACCCTCAAGCCCCGCCAGATCCGTGCGATCCGACAACTCCTCGTACACCGAACTCAGACCTGTGCCTTTTGATTGGGCGTAATTCTTCTTGATGAAATTCGAAACTTGCTCCGGCGGCGCCAGAACCGCCTTGACCTTGAACCCCATCAACAAACGAAGGTCGTCCACCGCACCGAAATTATCCGGAGACTTAATCGCGACCGTCAACGATCGCGTCGATTCATCATATTCGAGTGGCGCGACATGATACGCATTCGCCGTCTCTGCCGGAACCGCCCCAATCGCAGCGCTCGATACCTCAATCGATTCAAGATCAACCAGTTCCATCCCCGCTTGGGCCGCAAGGGCCGTCAGAATGTCACCCTCCTCAATGTGGCCCAACTCGACCAGCAATTCCCCCAACTTCGCCTTACGCTTCTTCTGAAGCGCCAGACCTTCATAAACCTGCTCACGCGTGACCTTTCCCATCTTGGTCAGCACACGACCAAATTTCCGCCCTTTATAAGGTGAACTGGTTTTTGGGGAACTCTCAGCCATGATGATTCATTCCTGTCGCTCTCAACATTTCCGGAAGGTGAAGCCGGCATGCTGTGCCTCATGCCGGAATCCCTTTACTATTTAACATTATTGACCAATTGCAGACCGTCTACAATTGCAAATAACTATTAAAAGCATTATTTCATCTTGATTATGATACGTATTTCGCCCCGTGAGACATAATCTTGCATCCTCGCTCTCTCACGGTATCCGTATCTTTTCGGCTCGCCTCAACCTGAAGCCGCCTCAATTTCCCCGAAACCACGTCCGCTAACCTTCGCTGCCCGTCCTTGGGTCGCCCATTGGATCACCCAATAACCTCACCCAATCCGTCCACTTGGCGCGCCCCACGCCGTCGAATTAATCCTCCTCCTCATCCAACTCGGTACGCCCAACCACCCCTCCCGCTCGGTGGACCTTCTCCGTCAGATCACCTGAATTCTTACCCTTATCAATCATCTCGTCAGCGGAAATCACACCATTGGTATAAAGCGACCAAAGGTGATCGTCCAATAACTGCATCCCGAACTTCTTGCCCGTTTGAATCGAAGAGTCGATTCGAAACACCTTATTCTCTCGAATCAGGTTCGCAATCGCCGGTGTGACGACCAGAAACTCATACGCTGCCACTCGGCCCGGCTTATCAATCCGACGCAAAAGCGCCTGGCTTAGCACGCATATCAGCGTCACCGACAACTGAACGCGAACCTGCTCCTGCTGATTCGTCGGAAAAGCATCGATGATTCGGTTGATCGTCCCTGCTGCACCCGTCGTATGCAGCGTCGCAAACACGAGGTGGCCCGTTTCCGCCGCCGTAATTGCCGATTCGATCGTCTCAAGGTCTCGCATTTCACCAACCAGAATCACATCCGGGTCCTGACGCAAAACACGACGTAACGCCTCCGAGAAACTCGTCACGTCCGTGCCGACTTCTCTCTGATTCACAATCGACTTCTTGTGATTGTGGTAATATTCAATGGGGTCCTCCACCGTCACGATGTGCCGATCCATATTCATATTAATGTAATCGATCATCGTCGCCAGAGAGGTCGTCTTGCCTGATCCCGTCGGGCCGGTCACCAGAAACAGCCCACGAGGCCGACGAATAATCTCTTTGCAGATCCCCGGCAAACCGATTTCCTCAAACGTCAGCAGACGATTCGGGATCAATCGCAGCACGATTGCCAAATTGCCTTTCTGACGAAAAACCGATACTCGGAAACGCCCCTCATCTCCGTAGGCAAAGCCGAAGTCGCACGTCCCCTCTTCCTGCAACTCCTGCTGCGAACGCTCCGGAGTGATCGCCTTCATCAGCGACATCGTGTCATCGCCGTCCAGAACTTTCGTGTCAAGTTCGCGAAGACGCCCGTGCAGACGGATGGTCGGCTTGCGATTTACGGATAAATGTAAGTCGGACGCGTCCTGACGAATCACCGTTTCCAAAAGTCGGTCAATCTGTACCGTCGACATAGGGTCACCCTTCTCAATTTCTTCCTGAACAACTCTGCAATCGAAAAGCCCGCTTGATCGTCTCCGCTATTGACTTAATCCTCAACAAGACCCTGAACTTGCGCCACGCGTGCAATCTCATCCGGCGAAGTCACACCCGACAGAATCTTGATCTTTCCGTCATGCAGCAATGATCGCATGCCACTCGCGAGCGCGGCCTGACGCAACTCTGACAACGAAGATTGCCTGAACGCCAGATCGCGTATTTCCGAATTCATCACCATCATCTCGAAAATCGCCTTACGACCTCGATATCCCGAACCGCCGCAGTGCGAACATCCCACTGCTTTATAAATCGAGTGCGTCGCTGCATCTTCCGCCGTGATGTCGCACAGATTAAGAAACTTCGGATCAGGTGAGGGATCCACCTCTCGACACTTCGGACACAAAACGCGAATCAGTCGTTGCGCCATTGCCGCCTGCAACGAACTCGCAACCAAGAACGGCTTCACGCCCATATCAATCAATCGAGTGACCGCCGACGGCGCATCATTCGTATGCAAGGTACTGAATACCAGGTGGCCGGTAAGAGCCGCCTGAATCGCCACCTCCGCCACTTCGAGGTCTCGAATTTCACCAACCAGAACAATATTCGGTGCCTGACGCAGCATCGCACGCAGAATAATCGAGAATGACAACCCGACTCTCTCGCGAACCTGACACTGATTGATCCCGACAAAGTTGTACTCCACCGGATCCTCAGCTGTGATAATCTTCTTATCAGGCCGATTCAGCACGTTCAACGCCGAATAAAGCGTCGTCGTCTTGCCTGATCCCGTCGGCCCCGTAACCAGAAAAATCCCGTTCGGCCGACGAATAATCCGATTAAAAAGTTCCAGATGGTCCGGCTCGAATCCCAGATTCTCAAGACCGATTCGAACGGAATCCGGGCGCAAAATTCGCAAAACAATCGATTCACCGTGATAAGCCGGACACGCACTGACACGAAAATCGATTGTCTGATCGTCGACCGGCAAGTTGATTCGACCATCCTGCGGGAGTCGCTTCTCCGCAATGTTCACGCCCGCCATCAATTTCAATCGCGCGATAACCGAATTCTGCATCCGCTTCGGCAAATCGTCTCGAATGTGGCAAACACCGTCAATTCGATATCGTAATCGAACTCGGTCCGCCATCGGTTCCACGTGAATATCAGATGCTCTCGATCGCACCGCTTCGGTAATGATTCGATTGCACAACTTGACGATCGGCGCATCCTCACCCGCCGCAATGTCGATCGACGAGTCCACCGATTTGTCCATCGTCACGTCGAGCGATTCAGTCACGATCGAACCCGAATCGTCGAACATACTCGCCGAAGCGCCCGTCGCGCGACCGAATCGATCATCAATGAACGCCTTGATCTGCGATCGACTCGCAAGTGCCGTTTCGATTTCACAATTCAGACGGAAACGAAGCATATCCAGCAATTGAAGATCCATCGGATCGTTCATCACCAAACGCAGTTTGCCGTTCTTGCGACCCAGCGGGAGAACAAAATGCTTCTTGATCAGTTCCTCTGGAATCAGACCGGTATCAACCTCTTGCGCAACGCCCGGCGAATCCAGATTGATGTAATCCACCCCGAACTGCTTCGCCAGCGCCTGAGCGCAGTCCCCGTCTTTAATGAAATTCAATTCGACAAGCGTTTCGCCCAGTCGCTTTCCAGACCCTTTCGCTACCGAAAGCGCCTGTTCAAGGTCCGTATCCTTGATCTTCCCTTCCTGAAGAAGAATCTCGCCCAGTTTCAATCGCCGCTTGGCCATCTCGACCGCCTCATTCCGGGGGCTGCCCGATTCGGGTTAATCCTCATGCGCGACCACGTCACCCCTGATCGCACGATCCGCTCTTATTCATTTGAATCACCGTCGGCAATTCGCTTGTCATTAAATTATTCTCGACGCCGACTCCCGGACGTATTGCACGACCGGACACCAGCGGCGTATTGCTGCACCCGCTGACGGATTATCGTTCCAAAACGCATGCGTCGCCTTCTTTATAGTAGCCCTCGACACTCCCCTGTCGCAAGCATCTCTCTCGGCAATATACTGCCGTCTCCGCCGATAACCCGCCCCCCTACCTTGCGACTCACCTACCGCTATCCCCGCTCACACCCACACACAAAGCCATTCGTATTGCTCACCCACCCGGTTCCCGATCATCTCCCCCACCACCGACCACCACCAATCCCCCCAAAAAACCATTGAAGGCGCTCACCATTCTCCTATCTTTCTCCGCTTCACCTGTTCAACGCTCTCATTCATCGCGCAGCGCCCTCCTCTTCGAATTCCAGCCGACTGCCTACCCTCCAGCACATCTTGCATTGAACTCGGATCCACACAAACCACGCAGCCCCACCCGATGAACCAACATCAACCTCAACATCAACCTCAACAACAATCATGAAGGAAAGGCCTCACGCAACCGTGCGTAGATTCACTTCATGGACGCTCATCGCGCTCGGCTCCATCCTGTGGTTGGCGTCCGTCGGTTTTCCTCTCGCCCTTGCGGCTGGCACGGCGACCGCGCAAATCCCCCAATCTCGGGAAATACTCCGCCAATCGGCCGTCTGGGGTCTCCATTCGCCCGTCAAACTCATGCTCGGCTCCGCTTTCTGGGCAGCGCTTATCGCATTTTCCGCCCTCATTCTCGCAATCTTTCCTGCGATCCGAATCGCAACCGCTCAATCCACACGCAGCCGCAGAAGAACTGTCGCTCTCTGCATCGCCGTTCTCTGCATTCCCCCCTATGTAACCTATTGGGTATGGGGATTGCTCCGGCTTCCCGGTACCACGCTCGGCGATTTTCTTGCAAAATCACCCAATTCAATCCATAATCTCGCCGGCAACCTCCAACTTTGGCTCGGTCTAAGCCTTTGGGTTTGGCCCATTGCCACCCTTCCCATCGCCGCTGCCCTCCGAAGAATCCCTCGCGCTCGTTCCGACCTCCTCGCACTCGACTCGGCAGGTCGCTTCCGACGCGCCGCCGTACTTCTCGCAGAAGCGCGCTACGGTTTCTGCTTCGCGTTCGTACTCGCTTTCCTCGCCGTTCTCAGCGCCGCTGTCGTCTTCGACCTCGCATCAACCCAGACCACCACCGGATTCACCACCTTCAGCGAAGCCCTCCGCCGACTTCGCGCAGAAACCGCTTCTGATGCCGCCGTCCAACTCGCATCCGTACCCATGACCCTTTTCGCCCTCGCCGTCGCTCTAACCCTCGCCCTCCTCTACCGAGACCCGGCCGACGAAACAGCCGACCGCTCACTCCCGCCAAGCCCATTATCACGTTGTATATCCCTCGCACTCATCACCCTCTCCGTGGGGCTTCCTCTTTTTCTCATGCTGCGTTCGCTCGGTTTCTCCCTCCTTCCCTTCCGCCAACTCACCGCTACCGACGGGAAATCCCTCCTCGACGGCCTCACTCTCGCCCTCGGAGCCGGTCTCGCCTTTGCATGCATCACCCTCTCCTTCTGCTTTGCATGGGGTCGAGCAAGGCGCAACCGCTTCCTCAACACCGTCCTCATCATCCAAGCCGTCTCATGGGTCTGGGTCTCACTCCTCCCCGCAACAACACTCGGCTCCGCATTCATCATTGCCTACAACACCCCCGCAACCTCCTTCATCTACGAATCGCCCGTCATCATCGTCCTCGGCTACCTCGCCCGCTTCGGCTTCCTCCCCATGATCATCGGTCGATGGCTGGATGTCCAACGCGCGCCCAACATCCGCGACCTTGCAATCCTTGACGGTGCGGTCGAACTCTCCGATTGGCTCCGCGCCATCGACCCCGCCGTCATCAAGTCGTGTATCGCCGCCGGCTTCATCGGCGCACTCCTCTCCCTCAGTGAAATCACCACCACCATAATCATCACCCCTCCTAATATCCAAAGCCCCGCCGAACGACTCCTCAACCGCCTCCACTACACCCGCGAAGATGCTGCTATGGCAACATGCATTCTCATCACCTCGATCGTCTTCCTCGGCGGATTCATCGCCGCATCCTGGCTGATACCGAATACCGACCGCAACTTCCACGATTCCGCACCAACCCCTCCCAATCCCCGAAACCGAAATCATCGTACATTCACAATCCTTTTACCTCTTCTGATCCTTACCGCAATGGCCCTCCCCGCCTGCAAAAGAGGAAATCCAACCGACCCAAACGCAGAAACCGACACGACTGAATCAGCAAATGCAACCAGTCGTATCTCCGCGCGCAAAATCAAATCAATCTTCGGCTCAACCGGACGAACCGACGGCGAATTCATCTACGCGCGCGCCATCGCCGCCGACCAGAATCGCAAACGCCTCTACATCCTCGATCGCACCGGACGACTCCAACTATTTGACAAAGACGGAAACCACCTCACCACTTGGTGGATGCCCAAATTCGACTTCGGATACGCAACCGGCATCACCGTCCACCCCGAAGCCGGAAACATTTACGTCGCTGACACCCACAACCACCGCATCCTCGTCTTTTCACCAAAAGGAAAAATCCTCCAGACATTCGGCGAGTACGGCACCGACCCCGGACAATTCATCTTCCCCACCGACATCGCTTTTGCGCCCGATGGCCGAATCTTCGTCTCCGAATACGGCGGGAACGATCGCATTCAGGTCTTTGACCCAGCCGGAAAATTCCTCTTCACCTTCGGCACCTTCGGACACGACGAAAACCAGTTCAGCCGACCCCAATCACTCTTCTTCGAAGGCAAACGAAACGAACTCTGGGTCGCCGACTCCTGCAACAACCGAATCAGCATCTTCAACCCTGACACCGGACAACAACTCCGAACAATCGGAACCTACGGCATCCAACCCGGAACATTCTGCTACCCCTACGGAATATTCCCCCTTCCCGACGATTCCGTGCTCGTCGCTGAATTCGGAAACAATCGGTTTCAACGCATCGATCGCAACGGAAACTCACTCGAAACAATCGGCACCTATGGCAACCAACCCGGTCAGTTCCACACCCCCTGGTCCGCCGCGATGATCGGCTCCGACCTCTACCTCCTCGA
>Ga0210044_10010677_pt1 | contig 10879 bp, 8 predicted proteins | sample CryGey13umfilter_2_FD_183959 | JGI IMG/M metagenome (GOLD analysis project Ga0210044, IMG submission 183959) | Groundwater microbial communities from aquifer in Utah, USA - Crystal Geyser 4/9/14 3 um filter (SPAdes) (version 2) | ecosystem: Environmental > Aquatic > Deep subsurface > Groundwater...
CGAATGGGTGCAGCGTGAGTGGAAGCTGGGCGTTGGGTATCAGGATTCGGGACTCGGGATTCAGGATTCAGTAAAAGGCGAAGCAGCGGACTCTGCTGAATCCGGAATCCTGAATCCGGAATCCTTGCATGTAGTGGCGTACGACTTCGGCGTGAAGCGCAACATCCTGCGCAAGCTGGCCGAACGCGGCTGCCGCATCACGGTGGTGCCGGCCCAGACCGGTGCTGCCGAGGTGTTGGCGCTGAAGCCGGATGGCGTGTTTCTTTCCAACGGACCGGGTGATCCAGAGCCGTGCCATTACGCGATCAGGGCGACCCAAAAATTTCTCGAGGGCGGCGTGCCGTTGTTCGGTATCTGTCTCGGGCACCAGTTGATGGGACTGGCGGTGGGCGCCAAAACAGTGAAGATGAAGTTCGGCCATCGCGGTGCGAACCATCCGGTGCAGGACACGCAGACCAGGCGCGTGATGATCACCAGCCAGAACCATGGCTTCGCGGTGGATGCCGCGACGTTGCCGAAGAACGCGCGCGTCACCCACATCTCGCTGTTCGACGGCACGCTGCAGGGTTTCGAATTGACCGATAAGCCGGCGTTCTGTTTCCAGGGCCACCCCGAGGCGAGTCCCGGGCCGCACGACGTGGATGGGTTGTTCGACAAATTTGTTGGGATGATGGAGAAAAAATGTGAAAAGTGAAAAGTGAAACGAAACGGCAGCGCACCGCCCACATTTCACGTTTCACTTTTCACTTTTTACCGTCAAAGAAATGCCAAAACGTACTGACATTAAAAGTATCTTGATCATCGGCGCCGGCCCCATTGTCATCGGGCAGGCGTGCGAGTTCGACTATTCTGGCGCACAGGCCTGCAAGGCGCTGCGCGAGGAAGGCTACCGCGTCATCCTGGTGAACTCGAATCCGGCGACGATCATGACCGATCCGAACATGGCGGATGCGACTTACATCGAGCCGATCACCTGGCAGATCGTGGAAAAGATCATCGCCAAGGAACGTCCGGATGCGATCCTGCCGACCATGGGTGGACAGACCGCGCTGAACTGCGCGCTGGACTTGGCGAAGCATGGCGTGCTGGAGAAATACAAGGTCGAGATGATCGGCGCCTCGCGCGACGCTATCGACATGGCGGAAGACCGCGAAAAATTCAAGCAGGCGATGACGCGCATTGGGCTGGCGTCGGCGCGTTCCGCCATTGCGCACAGCATGGAAGAAGCGCTGCAGGTGCAGCAGGTGATGGGTTTTCCCACCATCATCCGTCCGTCCTTCACGATGGGCGGCAGCGGCGGTGGCATCGCCTACAACCGCGAAGAGTTTGTCGAAATTTGCGAACGCGGCCTGGAAGCCTCGCCCACGCGCGAGCTGCTGATCGAAGAATCGCTGCTCGGCTGGAAAGAGTTTGAGATGGAAGTCGTGCGTGACCGCAATGACAACTGCATCATCATCTGCTCGATCGAGAATTTGGATCCGATGGGCGTGCATACCGGCGACTCGATCACCGTCGCGCCCGCGCAGACACTGACCGACAAGGAATACCAGATCATGCGCGATGCCTCGCTGGCAGTGTTGCGCGAGATCGGCGTAGAGACCGGCGGCTCCAATGTGCAGTTCTCCGTCAACCCGGACGACGGGCGCATGGTGGTGATTGAGATGAACCCGCGCGTGTCGCGCTCCTCGGCACTGGCCTCCAAGGCGACCGGTTTTCCGATTGCGAAAGTGGCGGCCAAGCTGGCCGTGGGTTACACGCTGGATGAACTCAAGAACGACATCACCGGGGGCGCTACCCCGGCTTCGTTCGAGCCCGCCATCGATTACGTCGTCACCAAGATTCCGCGCTTTGCTTTCGAGAAATTCCCGCAAGCCAACGACCGCCTGACCACACAGATGAAGTCGGTGGGTGAGGTGATGGCGATCGGCCGTACTTTCCAGGAGTCGTTCCAGAAAGCCTTGCGCGGTCTGGAAGTCGGCGTGCACGGGCTGGACACAAAATTCAGTGACCGCGATGCGATCTGCGCCGAACTGGGCAATCCCGGCCCGGATCGTATCTGGGCGGTGAGCGATGCGTTCCGTCTCGGCATGAGCGTGGGAGAAGTGTTCAATATCAGCAAGATCGACCCGTGGTTCCTGGTGCAGATCGAAGACCTGGTCCGTCAGGAAAAATCGCTGGCAGGCCACACCCTGGAAAGCCTGAGCGCGGATCATTTGCGCGCCTTGAAGCGCAGCGGCTTTGCCGATGCGCGCTTGGCCGCTTTACTGGGTATTGATGATGAATCGGTGCGCGCCTATCGCCATGCGTTGGGCATTCGTCCGGTGTTCAAGCGTGTCGATACCTGTGCTGCCGAATTTGCGACCAACACCGCGTACATGTATTCGACTTATGAGGAAGAGTGCGAATCGCAGCCGACCGACAAGAAAAAGATCATGGTGTTGGGTGGCGGGCCGAACCGTATCGGGCAGGGCATTGAGTTTGATTATTGCTGCGTGCATGCCGCACTGGCAATGCGCGAGGACGGCTACGAGACGATCATGGTCAACTGCAATCCCGAAACGGTTTCCACCGACTACGACACTTCCGACCGTTTGTACTTTGAGCCGCTGACGCTGGAAGACGTGCTGGAAGTGGTGGCAGTGGAGAAGCCCATTGGCGTGATCGTGCAGTATGGGGGACAGACACCGTTGAAGCTGGCACACGGTTTGGCAAAGAGCGGTGTTCCGATCATCGGCACCACGCCGGATATGATCGACATGGCGGAAGACCGCGCGCGCTTCCAGGCCATGTTGCGCAAATTGAATTTAAAGCAACCGCCCAATCGTACCGCCAGCAACGTGGCCGATGCAGTCGCCGGCGCAGCCGAGATTGACTATCCGCTGGTGATGAGGCCAAGCAACGTGCTGGGCGGACGCGGCATGGAAATCATTCATGCACAGCCCGACCTTGAACGTTACATGCGTGAGGCCGAAGAATTATCCAAGACCTACCCGGAACGCATGCCAATCCTGCTCGACCGCTTTCTCAACGACGCGATCGAAGTCGATGTCGATGCGGTGTCCGATGGCAAGCAGGTCATCATCGGCGGCATCATGGAACACGTCGAGCAGGCGGGCGTGCACTCCGGCGACTCGGCGTGTTCGCTGCCGCCGTATTCCTTATCAACCAAGCTGCAGGACGAATTGCGCCGCCAGACCGTGGCGATGGCGAAAGAATTGAATGTGGTCGGCCTGATGAATGTGCAGTTCGCGATCCAGGGCGAGACGGTGTATGTGCTGGAAGTGAACCCGCGGGCCTCGCGCACCGTGCCATTCGTGTCGAAGGCAAGCGGTGTACCGCTGGCCAAGATTGCCGCACGCTGCATGGCCGGCCAATCGCTGGCCGAGCAGGGTGTGACGAAAGAAGTCGTCCCGCCGTTCTATGCGGTGAAGGAAGCGGTGTTCCCGTTCATCAAGTTCCCCGGCGTCGATACCATCCTGGGCCCCGAGATGAAATCCACCGGCGAGGTGATGGGTGTCGGCGAGACGTTCGCCGAAGCCTTCGTCAAATCGCAACTCGCCGCCAGCGTGAAACTGCCGAAGAGCGGCAAGGTGTTCATCAGCGTGCGCGAAGAAGACAAGACGGGCGCCGCAGAAGTTGCGCGCACCCTGAAACAGTTGGGCTTTACCATTCTGGCGACGCGCGGTACCGGATCCGTCATCACTGCGGCCGGGGTGGAAGTGGTTGTGGTGAACAAAGTGGCGGAAGGCCGTCCGCACATCGTCGATATGATCAAGAACGGGGAGGTCAGCCTGATCATCAACACGGTGGACAGCAAGCCGTCGGTGATGAAAGACTCTTATTCTATTCGTCACGCGGCACTGCAAGGTCGTGTAACCTATTACACTACGCTGGCCGGTGCGCGTGCCGCCTGCCTTGGCATGCAGCACCTGACCGAATTACAGGTCTATGACGTGCAGTCCCTGCACGCCCGAATTCAATAAGGAAATAAATTTATGAGCAAAGTACCCTTGACTGTGGTCGGCGCGGAGCTATTGCGCCAGGAGTTGCATCGCCTGAAAACGGTGGAAAGACCGTGGGTCATCAACGCGATTGCCGAGGCTCGCGCGCAGGGCGACCTGTCGGAGAATGCCGAATATGATGCAGCCAAAGAGCGCCAGTCATTTGTCGAAGGTCGCATCGTCGAACTGGAATTCAAACTGGGCAGCGCGCAGATCATTGATCCAAAGACGTTGAGTGCGGATGGACGCTGCGTATTTGGCACGACCGTGGTGCTGGAAGATGTGAATAACGGCGATGTGGTGACTTACCAGATCGTCGGCGACGACGAGGCCGACATCAAGCATCGCAAGATTTCCATCAGTTCACCGATCGCACGCGCGTTGATCGGCAAGACGGAAGGCGATGTCGCCGAAGTGCAGGCACCCGGCGGGGTGCGTGAATACGAAGTGGTGGAAGTCCAGTATATCTAGCTGCGTCCGGCGAGTTGTTTCTTGGTGAGGGGTTTGCCCCTGGGGCGCTTGGGTGCCTTGGCAATGGGCGTTTCCAGCGGGCGATAGATGACCAGCGTCTTGCCGATGTGTTGCACGGCACCGGCCTTCAGCAGCGTGCATATCTCTTGCAACATGGCGTCACGCACTTCCCGTTCGTCGTGCATGACCTTGATCTTCAGCAAGTCATGGCTTTTCAGGCTGCGTTCGATCTCGTCCAATACGGCGGGCGTCAGCCCTGCATTGCCGATGATGACGATGGGTTTAAGCGCATGGGCGCGCGCCTTGAATTCGAGGCGTTGGGAAACAGAGAGGGATAACATGGCGGGCCTTGTGCAGATGGAGCCGCGATTCTAGCCGATGAAAGCTTCCAAAACCAGCAAACAATGGATGCGCGAGCATGTGAACGATCCCTATGTGCAGATGGCACAGAAGGCGGGCTATCGCGCACGGGCAGCCTACAAGCTGCTTGAACTGGACGAGCGCGACCATCTGATCAAACCCGGGATGGTCGTGGTGGACCTGGGTGCGGTGCCGGGAAGCTGGTGCCAGGTGGTGGCGCAAAAGCTTGGCGCACACGGGCGCATCATCGCGCTGGATCTGTTGCCATTGCAGCCCTTGCCCCGGGTGGAGTTCATTCAGGGCGATTTCCGTGAAGACGGTGTGCTGGCGCAACTCGAAGAAAAACTGGATGGACGCCAGATTGACCTTGTAATTTCCGATATGGCACCCAACATGAGCGGCGTGAACTCGGCGGATCAGGCGCGCGCCCTATATCTGGCGGAACTTGCACTGGATTTTGCCGTCAAGCACCTTGTCGGCGGCGGCAGTTTAGTGGTCAAGGTGTTTCAGGGAACGGGCTTCGAGGACTATCTGAAATCGATGCGTAACCACTTTTTAAAAGTGGTCGCGCGCAAACCCAAAGCATCGCGGGATCGCAGCAGTGAGCAGTATCTGGTGGGGCTGGGCAAACTTGAGAAATAAACCGGGACGTAGTTTAATGCCCGCTCATTCATGAGGAGCAAGTGTGAATAATCTGTTCAAGAGTATCGGAATCTGGCTGGTCGTCGCGATGGTGCTGATGACGGTCTTCAATCAGTTCAATGCGCGCCAGCAATCTACGGCGCAAGTACAACTGGATTATTCGCAGTTCCTTGAAGCGGTGCGCGGGGGGCAGATCGAGAAGGTGACCATCGAAGGCCGCACGCTGAAGGCGGTTACCACCGACGGCAAGCGGGTGACCAGTTTCGCGCCCAGCGACATCTGGCTGGTGTCCGACCTGTTGAAGAACGGGGTCAAGGTCGAGGCCAAGCCGGATGAGGAGCAGGGTTTCCTGACCCAGGTGTTCATCTCATGGTTCCCGATGCTGTTGCTGATCGGGGTGTGGGTCTTTTTCATGCGCCAGATGCAGGGCGGCGGCAAGGGCGGCGCGTTCTCGTTCGGCAAGAGCAAGGCGCGTTTGCTGGATGAAAACAAGGAGCACTTCACCTTCGCCGATGTTGCCGGTTGCGATGAGGCCAAGGAAGAAGTGTCAGAGCTGGTCGATTTTCTGCGCGACCCGGGCAAGTTCCAGAATCTGGGCGGGCGCATCCCGCGCGGCGTGCTGATGGTGGGCAGCCCCGGTACCGGCAAGACCTTGCTGGCCAAGGCCATTGCCGGCGAGGCCAAAGTGCCGTTCTTCTCCATTTCCGGTTCCGATTTCGTCGAGATGTTCGTTGGCGTCGGCGCGGCGCGCGTGCGCGATATGTTCGAACAGGCAAAGAAACATGCACCCTGCATCATTTTTATCGACGAAATCGATGCGGTGGGCCGCCAGCGCGGTGCGGGGTTGGGTGGCGGTAATGATGAACGCGAGCAGACGCTGAATGCGTTGCTGGTGGAAATGGACGGTTTCGAAGGCGCCAGCGGTGTGATCGTGATTGCCGCCACCAACCGTCCGGATGTGCTGGATTCCGCGTTGCTGCGTCCCGGTCGTTTCGACCGCCAGGTGGTTGTACCCCTGCCGGACATTCGCGGCCGCGAACAGATCTTGATGGTGCATATGCGCAAGGTGCCCTGCGCGCCCGATGTCAATGCCAATGTGCTGGCGCGCGGCACACCGGGTATGTCGGGTGCAGATCTGGCCAATCTGGTGAACGAGGCGGCGTTGTTTGCGGCACGTCGCGGCAAGCGTTTCGTCGAGATGGATGACTTTGAGGCGGCGAAGGACAAGATATTCATGGGCGCGGAACGGCGTTCGATGGTGATGCCGGAAGAAGAGCGGCGGAATACGGCCTATCACGAATCCGGTCATGCGCTGATTGCAAAATTGATGCCCAAGACCGATCCGGTGCACAAGGTGACCATCATCCCGCGCGGCCGCGCGTTGGGGCTAACCATGCAGTTGCCGTCCGAAGATCGTTACAGCATGGACAAGATTCGTCTTCTCTCGACGATCACCGTGTTGTTCGGCGGGCGCATTGCGGAAGAGGTATTCATGAACCAGATGACCACGGGCGCATCCAACGACTTCGAACGCGCGACCGACATGGCGCGCAAGATGGTCACGCAGTGGGGGATGTCCGATGCGCTGGGCACGATGGTGTATGGCGAGAACGAGGGCGAGGTGTTCCTTGGCCGTTCGGTGACCACGCACAAGAACATTTCAGAAGCGAGCATGCAGAAGGTGGATGCGGAGATTCGCCGTATCCTTGACGAGCAATATGCCTTGGCGCGCAAGCTGATTGAAGAGAACCGCGACAAAATCGAAGCAATGGCCAAGGCACTGCTGGAATGGGAAACCATCGACGCGGATCAAATCGATGACATCATGGCGGGCAAACCGCCGCGCGCCCCAAAACCCGCACCGGTACAGCCCGCTGCGCAGCCGCCCAAAGATGAAACCCCGACCGCGCCAGCCACCGGTAAACCGGCGCAGGAAACCTGACGCCGTGAAAGGTGAAACGCGGAGAACCCGGTGAATTTCACCTTTCACGTTTCACCCCTCAAATGATTCTCCACTGCGGTAAATTCCACCTCGACCTCGCTCGTCCTAAAGTGATGGGCATCGTCAACGTTACCCCTGACTCATTCTCGGATGGCGGACGCTATGTCTCATCCGATGCCGCCATCGCCCATGCGCAACAATTGATCGCAGACGGCGCCGCCATGCTCGATATCGGCGGCGAATCGACGCGCCCCGGCGCGGCGGAAGTGGGCGAGCAGGAAGAACTGGACCGCGTGCTGCCGGTAATCGAAGGTTTGCGCGGCTGCGAAGTGCCGATCTCTATCGATACCTGGAAGCCGGTAGTGATGCGTGCCGCGATCAAGGCGGGTGCCAGCCTGGTCAACGATGTGAACGCATTGCAAGCGAGAGATGCACTGCAGGCTGTCGCTGACAGTGATGCTGCGGTGTGTCTGATGCATAAACAAGGCGCGCCGCAGACCATGCAGCAACAGCCGCAATATGTCGATGTCGTTGCAGAAGTGAGCAATTTTTTGCGGGCGCGGATTGCTGCCGCCGAGGCGGCGGGCATCGCGCGCGCACGCATCGTGATTGACCCCGGTTTTGGTTTTGGCAAGACGCTGGCGCATAATCTCAACCTGTTGCGCCATCTGGATGCGCTGTGCGCGCTGGGCGTTCCGGTGCTGGCGGGTTTGTCGCGCAAGTCAATGCTGGGGGCGATTACCGGACGCGAAGTGGAAGACCGTGTGGCGGCCAGCATCGCTGCCGCCTTGCTCGCAGTGCAGCGTGGTGCCGCGATCGTGCGCGTGCATGATGTGCGTGAAACGGTGGATGCGCTGAAGGTTTGGCGCGCAATTGAAGAGTAAAACTTGATCCGCAGATTACGCAGATTAAACAGATTCTAATCAAATCCAATCTGCGTGAATCTGCGGAATCTGCGGATCGACTTTGGGGTGTTCTTATGAGCAGAAAATATTTTGGCACCGACGGTGTGCGCGGCAAAGTGGGTGAGCATCCGATTACGCCGCAATTCGTGATGCATCTGGGCTATGCCGCCGGCAAGGTGTTGGCGAGTGCGGAACATGCGCAGGGCGAGCGACCGGGAGTGTTGATCGGCAAGGACACGCGCATTTCAGGATATATGCTGGAATCGGCGCTGGAAGCAGGCCTGATCGCGGCGGGTATCGATGTCTATCTGGCCGGGCCGATCCCGACACCGGCGGTGGCTTATCTGACACGGGCTTTGCGCTTGCAGGCGGGCGTGGTCATCTCCGCATCGCACAATCCGTTCGAGGACAACGGCATCAAGTTTTTTTCCGGTAGCGGCACGAAGCTGCCCGATGCGGTGGAGCTTGCCATCGAGGCTGAACTGGACCAGCCGATGCAGACCAATTCATCGGCGAGCCTGGGCAAGGCCAAACGCATCGACGATGCGGTCGGGCGCTATATCGAATTCTGCAAGAGCACCTTCCCTAACGAGATGAATTTGCGCGGTCTGAAAATCGTGGTGGACAGTGCGCACGGTGCGACCTATCACATCGCGCGCTATGTCTTCCACGAACTCGGCGCGGAGGTGGTGGCCATCGGCGCCGAGCCGGATGGCCTGAACATCAACGCCGGCTACGGCGCGACCAAACCGCAAAACCTGCAAAAGGCCGTGGTCGAACATAAGGCCGATATCGGTATCGCACTGGATGGTGATGGTGATCGCCTGATCATGGTGGACGCTGAGGGCACGCTCTATGACGGCGACCAGTTGCTTTATATCATTGCCCGACAGCGCCATGCCGAGGGAACATTGAAAGGCGGCGTGGTGGGTACGCTGATGACCAACCTGGCCTTCGAGCATGCCATGCAGCACCTCGGGATCCCGTTCCTGCGGGCGAAGGTGGGCGATCGCTATGTGATGGAGCTGCTGCAACAGCAGGGCTGGCAACTCGGGGGGGAGAACTCCGGCCACATCATTTGTCTGGACAAACACAGCACCGGTGACGGCATCATCTCCGCGTTGCAGGTGTTGCATGCCCTGCGCATGAAAAAACAGACACTGGCCGAAGCGGCAGGTGATCTGCACATGTATCCGCAGATGCTCATCAATGTGCGCGTCGCCAGGAAGAATGACTACGCCAATCATCCGGCGGTCAAACATGCGCTCGATACTGCAGAAGTCCTGCTGGACGGCAAGGGCCGCGTCCTGCTGCGTCCTTCCGGCACGGAACCGTTGCTGCGCGTGATGGTGGAAGGCGAAGATGGCATTAAGGTAAAGCTGTGTGCGGAAAAAATCGCCGAGGCGGTGCGGGGCGTGGCGGGGTAATTGTTGCCGTCGCCTGAAGGGATAAAGCGTGCTTATCCGGTTGTTACACCCAACCCACTGCCGGTAGCGGGTTGGCAATCAGAAAAATACAACATATTGCGTGGTGGGTGCGTTAACCAGATAAGCACGGGATAAAGGAACGCCGAGCGATGCTCGGCGTTTTTGTTGGTGTGCCCGGCAGGGCGCACTTACTTGGAGGTGAAAGTTCTCTACTCGCCCGGCAAGGGGAAGAGTTAGCCGAACGGCAAGGGTGTCGTGGGTGACTGCGAATCTGGAGGAAGCCGAAGGCGAAGCGCTGGCCTGACGAACAGGAAGCGGATACGAGGCGGCACGGCGGGGCAAGGTGGCCAATATCACCGAAGTCCGAAACTTGCACAGAACGCCGTGACGTATATCCGACGGGCATAAGCGTGAAGGTGGGTGCGTCATACCGGTGCCGGGATAAAAGTTTTTCATACCCGGGGAGATCTGGCGGTCTGCCTTGTGCTACTGACATCGAGAGGTGTTGGGATGGACTGCCAGAAGTCAGCAGAGGCCATAGTAGGTGTCAGTTTGAGCCGAAGGGCTGAACATTGAAAGCCACAAGTAGGCGGCGGGAACACATGGACAATTTATGAAGACAGAAGATGCGTGGCAAGCGAATACCAGAACGGAGGAGTCGGTGCGGAACGCTGACGGTGCCGGTCTTGGTGTCGAGACTGACATGACGACCCGTTTGCGGACAAAAGCGGAGTTGGAGCAGGAAAGCGGGCTGATGGAAGCCGTGTGCGAACGCGGCAACCTGATGCTCGCGTATCAACGGGTGGTCGAGAACAAAGGCGCAGCCGGAGTCGATGGCATCGGCGTAGCCGAGTTCAAAGATCATCTCAAGGGCATCTCTAATAATTCGCCACTATTTGCGAGCCGACGCGCCCATCGTCGAATCGATCTGAGAGAATGCAGACCTGCGCACACACAGAGGAAAAGCGATGAGCAAGCCCCGCCAACCGGGATTTTTTGATGTTGAGAACCGTACTGCGAAGCTGACAGAGATGGGCGACCCGCTGGTCGGACTCGAAGCGCAGATCGACTGGGAAGCCTTTCGTTCCGACCTGAGCCGGGTTCACGTCAAAGCGCGCAAGAACAACGCGG
>Ga0210044_10010682_pt1 | contig 10875 bp, 9 predicted proteins | sample CryGey13umfilter_2_FD_183959 | JGI IMG/M metagenome (GOLD analysis project Ga0210044, IMG submission 183959) | Groundwater microbial communities from aquifer in Utah, USA - Crystal Geyser 4/9/14 3 um filter (SPAdes) (version 2) | ecosystem: Environmental > Aquatic > Deep subsurface > Groundwater...
CAATCACAAAACATGGATCACACCGGTTACTACTCCCCAGATTTGGAAATCGGTCTCATCTTTAATTTCTATGGGTTGAAAATTGTCATTGTCGGGTATCAGGCGGATTTTGTTTTTGGTCAAACGGAGCCTTCGCACTATAAATTCCCCATCAAGAATGATAATCACCACCCGGTCATCAGTCGGTTTTAGAGCACGATCAACGATTAGAATATCTTTGGAGTGAATCCCCGCCCCGAGCATGGAATCGCCGGCAACCCGCAGATAAAAAGTGGCCGAGGGATGTTTGATAAAAAACTCATTCAGATCCAGCCCCTTTTTCATATAGTTAGCAGCCGGCGAGGGAAAACCGACACAGGCAGTCGAATCCCGCTTGTCATCGGTCATCTTCGTTGACGGCGCCTCCCCCCTCTCAGGGCTGAAAAATTCTGTGATTTTCGCTTCCATGCTTCATAAATACTCAAAAAAAGTCAGGAGTAAATCACATTAGCGGCTATCAAACTCACAAATAATCAAAAAAGTGGACAGGAAAAACCCTTGACTTGCGGCATAATAATAAACTCTTTAATTGTTAGAGTTTTATGGCTAAAATAAGCTTTAATTAAATGATGGTAAAGAAGTGTGCCAATGGCACCTCTGAAACAATTAAATTGATATAAACGTATAAACCATAAAAGAATATCAGAGGAAGGGACAATATGAGATTGTCCGATCGAGAACTGGATGGGATTGTAATTCTTGAGCCCAAAGGTAAAATCATGGGCGGTCCGGATGCAACCCTGCTGCATGACAAGCTGCACGAAATAATTGAAGCCGGCAAAAAGAGGGTTGTCATAGATTTGTCCCAGGTGGACTGGATGAACTCTACCGGTTTGGGGATTCTTATTTCTACCTTGACCACTCTGCGCAACAACGATGGAGAGCTCAAGCTGGCCAACGTCACCGAGAAAATTAAATCACTTTTGGTGATAACAAAATTGGCTCCGGTTTTTGATTCATTTGATACAATTGACGATGCGGTCAAAGCTTTCAAATAATCGCAGCCATGGTTTGAGTTTAATTAGAGAAGTTATGGCAGGTAGACCAGAGTCAGACCTGCCATTTTTTTTAGGAGATTGTAAATGGAAAAACCCGAAATCAGTGAGAACCAGATTAAAATTCCCCCCAGTCATAAGTTCCTGGCTGATGTTGACGATTTCCTGGAAGGTATTCTCAGAAAATTTAAAACTGAGGATTCGGTTATCGCCGATATTGCCATATCCGTATCAGAGCTTGTAAATAACGCTGTCACGCATGGTCAAAAAATAAACAGCGGCTTGCCTGTTACGGTTCAAATCAATTGTTTAAACGATAAGATCAAGATCTCCGTCACTGACAACGGCGGCGGCTTTGATCCCGAAGAACTGGATGATCCTCTGGCTGACGAGAATCTTTTAAAAGAAGTCGGGCGAGGTCTGTTTATTGTGAGATCCCTGATGGATTCGGTTGATATCGAAGCCAATGACAACGGAACAACGATTAGTATAACAAAAACCATTCAATAATTTTAGTTAGCGGTCTGTAAGCATGGACAATGATCTGCTAAAAATAATTATCTACATCTTTACCGGAGGATTTCTCTCTTTCCTGGCTCTTACCATTGTGCGTGATAATCTTGGAAACAGACTTAACCGCGTTACCGGCGCTATGCTTTTATTTGTGGGATTGGGTTCGCTCTTTCTTGCCTTAGCGCAAATTATCTATAAATCTCCTCAGGCATCAGCCGGATTTGTTGATTCTACCCTTTTCCATTTGCAGCATATCTGGGAATTCTTTTTCCCACTCTTTCTCTTATTCTCATGGATATTCCCCGAAGACCGGCTGCGTGATTTCAGACATCGCCGCTTAAGGTATTTGATTTTTATACCTCAACTGACACATCTGCTGCTTATGCTTTTATTCACCCAGTTTGTGGATTTTCTCAGTTCACTGACAATTGAACCAAATGCCAGCGGACTCTCTAAAATCATTATGGTTCCGATGTCATATATATTCTCGCTCTTATTATTGATAATAAGTTTTATTCGCAATAATCATATTGAAATTTTTGGGTTGTTAAATATTCTTTACGTTGTTACGGCTGTTTATTTCCTGGAAACAAGCCGTAAGCTGGTTACAAACCCGCGTCTACTGGCTCAAACCCGAATTGTGTTTAGAGGAATAAGAGCCTGTGCCGGAATATATACTGTTACATTCATAGGCAGTCTGCTGTTTCCAAAATATTTTACTGATACTTTGTATTCGATTTCTTATATTTTATCGAGTCTTTTGATCGCCGGCATTTTTGCTTATACCACTATTCGCTATCAACTTCTCGATGTTCGCCTGAAATTTCGCCAGTCATTTGTATATACGATCACTTCTGCATTGCTGGTAGGGGTTTATATCATACTTGTACTAAAATCGGAATCCATTTTAAAGCCAATATTCGGAGCTCAAACTGAAGTACTGAGCTATGCCTTTATAATAATTTTGTTGCTCCTTTTCCAGCCGATTAACGGATTTTTTGACAGCATTCTCAGATCCATTTTCATTCGTACCAGAACCGACCATGGAAATATTATTGAACGCTTCTCCCGCCAGGTAATTTCTTTGTTCGACCCCAAAAAGCTGCGGCAAATTATCGAAGAAACTCTCAAAACATCATTATTGGTTGAGAAAGTATTCTTTATCTTATATGACGATGAAATCAATGAATATGCCATTCTTCAAAGCGATGACTTCCCAAGGCGAGTTCCGCTTGACCGTGATGATCTGATGCTAAGAGGGATTAATCTTCTAGATTCTCCAACCTATCTTTATTCTCTTTCGGATTATACGACCAACTCCCATCTGGCCAATACCCTCAGTGAGCGCAAGGTACGATTGATACTTCCCATGAAAGACGCCAATCATATGCTGGGGTTCCTGGCCCTGACCGATAAGGTAGCCGGGTATAGTTATTCCACCGATGATTTCAATTTATTGGGCGTTTTATCCAACCAGATGGTGACCGCCCTTACCAATGCCAGGCTGTATGTCGATTCTCTGGAACGCACTCGTCTTCAGGAAGAAGTATCGATGGCTCGTCAGATTCAGCTTGATCTGCTCCCCTCTTCCCCTCCAATTTTTGAAAACCTGACAATCTCCGTACATTCTACTCCCTCTCGAACAGTTGGAGGAGATTTTTATGACTTTATTAAGATCGATGAAAACCGCTTAGGAATTGTGATTGCTGATGCCTCGGGAAAAGGGATGCCGGCAGCTCTGATGATTGCCCAGACACAGGCTATCATTCATAGTGAAGTCAGAAACGGAAATCGTATTTCTAAAATGATGAGAAATATGAATCAACTGGTTGCCGAGGCTACCTCCCCGGAAAAATATGTCACTCTCTTCTATGGCGAACTTGATACCAAGCTTGGTGAATTTCATTATTGCAATGCCGGACACAACTACCCTATTCTGGCTCGCGCCAATGGTGATATGGAATTATTAACTACCGGCGGACCTATAATTGGAGCTCTGCTCAATATGGAATATACATCGACTTCAGTACGACTCGAACCGAATGATATACTCTTCTTATATACCGATGGCCTTTCTGAGGCGATGGATAAGGATGAAAATGAGTTTGGCGAGCAAAGATTGAGAGATTTGGTTTGTCAATTTCGACATCATAACGCCTGCGACATCATGGATAATATCCTGAATGAGGTTAAAACATTTGATGGAACTTTTCCTCCAAGGGATGATACTACGATAATCTCTTTAAAAATTAACGGCAAAATGGTTGCTTCAAATGTCTGATAAGTTTAATAATTTCAACGAAGAAAAACTGTTTGAACGTAAAAACAAACATTGTGGTTTCAAATTCTGTCCCCTTTGCGGCAAAAATCTTGCAAGAGTTTTGATGGATGGACAATACCGCATGGCTTGTACCGATACGGATTGTAATTATGTTTTTTATCAAAACCCGATTCCGGCAGCCGGAGCTGTCATAGTAAAGGATGACCAGATTCTACTGGTAAAAAGAGCGCATCCGCCAAGGATCGGATGGTGGTGTTTCCCGGCCGGTTTTATGGAATGGGGTGAGCACCCCAGAGAGACTACAATCAGAGAAGTAAAAGAAGAGACTGGTTTGGATATTAAACTTGGTGATTTTTTTGAAGTTTATTCCGGAAGCGATGACCCCAGGGCCAATGCTATTTTATTATTGTATATAGCAGAGATTTCCGGCGGAGTATTACAGGCTGGTGATGATGCTGAGGAAGTTCGCTTTTTCAGCTTTGATAATCTCCCTGAAAAGATTGCTTTTGAATCACACATCCAGGCCTTAAAAGATTATAACAGACGTTATCGTCAAAATAATATTAAATAATGAATTTATCATTCGGTAAACAATTATTCAGGTTATTACTCCTTTTTGCCATACTCCCCTCGTTGCTATTGATTATAACAGGGTACTACCTTTCAACTGAAAATATTTTAATCAATACAAATGAAACCGATGATAACTTTCTTGAACTTTCTGATTATTATAACAACCGTAATTCAGAATACCTCGAAGATGAAATTAATCGTTATGTTGAGGATAATGATTATTACCCTTTGATTGCAGACTTTATGTATATTAATTCGGGTGTTTTCACCGGTATACATAAAGGGGTTCAGATATTATCAGAACAACTGATTAATTCTCTATTAAAACATAAAAACGATACTAATAATTTAATACTAATAATTGACGATACAATCTACCAATACAATGTAAAAGTGTTGGATACGAACAATATCATCTACGCCGGTTTCAAATTTGATCAAACTTATTCAGAACTGATGCAATCCTATCAGGATAAAAGAGCTGAACTCATTTCTGTTAAATATTTGAATAAAAAGTATTTATTATTTGTTGGAATTATTTTTATCACATTGGCGATAATTACCATTATTTTTGCCTATTATTTCTCATCGAAAATCTCAAAAAACATGTCAAAACCATTGGCTAAATTAGCCCTGGCTGCTAATGCTATTTCGGAAGGTAATTTTAATCAAAAAGTAAAATTATCAGGATCATCGGAAATGATCTCACTAATATCCAACTTCAATGATATGGCAAATAAATTGGAACAGACAACAGCCAAGTTGACCCAAAGTGAAAGAGTTGCCGCCTGGTGCCATATTGCGCGAAGATTTGCTCACGAATTAAAAAATCCCCTTCAACCTATTCTTATTTCATTATATCAAATTGAAAATAAACTTATCGGGACCACGGACCAGAACGAAATAAAGGACAAGTTGAAATTAGTTTCTGATGAAATCAAACACCTGACAGATCTCGCTGATCGATTCTCTATGCTGGCAAAATTACCCGAACCAAAACTAAATACAATAGATCTTAGAAAAGTTATGAATTCACTTACTGAATTATATCATGACCTGCTTAAGCCCTTTTCATTCCATCTTCAATTGCCTGATTATGAAATTCCGGTAAGTATCGATCTCACTTATTTTCGGGAAGCTATTCATAATCTGTTTAAGAACGCAATAGAAGCTTCTACCCATGGTGATGTTATCATGTTTTCATTAAAAAAAGAAAACAAAATGGCGATAATCACTCTTGAAGATCATGGCGAGGGAATGTCAAATGAGGTTATAGCCTCAGCAAGACTCCCCTACTATACCACCCGACAATCCGGCAGTGGCATCGGCCTGGCTATTGTAGAAAAGACTATCAATGAAATAAACGGACAATTGGAGATAAATTCCGAACCGAATAAAGGGACGATAATTACAATTAGATTACCATTAGCAAACAGGGAACAAAATGCCTGAAACAATTTTAATAATTGATGATGAACAAAAAATCATATCTTCTTTTACGTCCCTTTTGGAAGATGAAGGATATAAAGTCAATTCTGCCGAGAGTATTGAAAAGGCTCTGAAGCTCTATAACAAAAACAGATATAACCTCATCCTTCTCGATTTAAACCTTCCAAAATTGTCTGGTGTGGATTTTCTTAAGATTATCAAAAATGATCCCATTCCGCCGGTAGTGCTGGTCATTTCCGGACAGTCGGATATTTCCACAGCGTTGGAGACGATTAGATTAGGAGCCGCAGATTATCTTGAAAAACCCGTCCCACCGGAGAAACTATTAACCAGCGTTAAATCCGGATTATTGCTTTCTCAGGCTCAAAAGCAGCGGTTACTGATGGTTAATGATCTCGATCAATCTTCCCGCATTATCGGTGAATCTTCAGCCATAAAAAAACTGCTGCTGACTATCTCGCAAGCGGCGCCAAATGATGTTTCTGTTTTAATAAGAGGTGAAAATGGCACGGGCAAAGAACTCGTGGCCATGCGGCTTTATCTTGAGAGTAAACGAAGAGAGAAACCGTTTATCAAAGTTAACTGCCCTGGAATCCCAGCCTCTCTTTTTGAGTCGGAGCTCTTCGGCCATACCAAAGGGGCCTTCACCGGAGCGGTCAGAGACTATCCCGGTAAATTTGTTTTGGCTGACGGGGGATCTATTTTTCTTGATGAAATCGGTGATCTCCCCTACGAATGCCAGGCAAAATTGTTAAGAATTTTAGAAACCAGTGAGGTGGAAAAACTTGGCTCTACGGACAGTACTATTGTAGATGTCAGAGTTATCTGTGCAACCAATAGAAATCTGGAAAAACTAATCGAAGAAAAAAAATTCCGTGAAGACCTTTATTACAGAATCTCTGTGTTTAACATTAATGTGCCGTCTCTAAATGAACGCAAAGATGATATTCCATTATTGGTCGGTGAATTTCTGAAAAGATATGATCCTTCAGGAAAGCTCCTGCTCTCCCCCGATGCTATAGCTTATTTGACAACCCTTGATTATCCGGGCAATGTGAGACAACTTAAGAATCTGATTGAGAGGCTTTCAATAACTCACCCTGGAAGACAGATTGGAATGATTGATTTGGCTGGAATGACTTCTATTGATAATCTGCCAGAAAGAAATGCTCCTGAATCTATTTCACTGACTGATCAACTACTTGATTTCGAAAAGCACCTTATCAAAAAAACTCTTGAGAATACGCAGGGGAATATTTCTGAAGCAGCTCGACAGCTCAATATCGATCGGGCAAATTTATCCCGAAAAATAAATGAATGGGGACTCAAGCCCTGATACTAAAATTGTGCACAAGTGTGTGACATCAACACGGTTTGATTGGATAAATTCTTATAAAACCGCTATTTAAATTGTTTTATCTTTACTGGCACGTTTTTTGTATTGTATAATAAAAAACGGAGGTAAAAATGAATTTTAGAAACTTTTGTGTGATAACCAGTATTTTTTTGATCGTGATATTTTCGTTTTCAGTTGTGATGGCGGTCGAAAAGGATTACAGCGATTATAAATCACAAATCCACTATAAGAGCTATTTTGAAATCAGTTACAACAAGGATGAAATTACGATCTCAACCTTTGAAGATGATTCATCAAAGGTAATGTTTGTTCATCCGCTTAAATCAATTAACATCAGTGACCACGATGTTCAAATCAGTGAAAACATCATTTTTGATGATGACGAATTAATGGTTAACGGAAGATCATTCCTTTACGACCATATTTATGATGCATTAATAACAAATGATGAAGATCTAACTACCATTACTTTTCGTTCACGAGTAAGCAGGACTGACAGCCCGGCAAAAACACGCGTTGGAAACAGGATTTCATTTGATCAGGATATAATTGTCAAAGAAGATGATTTTGTGCGTGGTATGGTTTTTACGGTTACGGGCAATATAGAAATGTACGGAGAGGCTAATAAAGATATCATATCACTTTTTGGGGCAATATATATAGGACCCGGAGCCGTGGCCCGAGGGGATGTCGCCTCAATCAAAAAGAGGGTAGATATAGCTTCGGATGCCTCGGTTTACGGCGAGATTTATTCCGGAACCGATCGTCGGGTTAAGAAAAAGCATACTTACGGTGAAGAGGACAAAACTTTATCAATTGAAGGTTCATTCTACTACAATCGAGTTGATGGAGCTACCCCTGATTTGAAGATAGAATTTAAGGATAAAGATTCCCTTCTCCCTTCAGTTTGGGCATCAGGCGGATATGCTTTTAACTCAGAACGCACGCGTTTTGAATTTGGATTTGAGCAGATTCTCTGGCGTGATCGTCCTCTTGCTGTTGGAGGATCATATTTTCGCCGTCAATCTTCGGGCGATGACTGGATGCTTGATAATAAAGAAAACACTGCTTTTGCTCTTCTTGTAACTGAAGATTTCAAAGATTATTATGAGGCTGAAGGGGGGCAGATATACTTGAGCTTCAAGCCTATTGAAGATATTACGTTTACTACAACTTATTCACATGAAGAGACAAACTGGTTTGAAGCCAGGAGCCACCTATGGTCGATGTTTGGAGGAGATAAGCTTTTCCGTGAAAATTTCAGTTCGGTGGATAAATCAATTCGCATACCTTTGGCTGGTGAAATAGATACCACGGCTAATGCTGTAGTACAGACAGCACTTGACTGGAACACCCTGGACCCGAAGGATATTTTTTCCAAATCTGCCTGGCATATCACCGGATCTATAGAATGGTCAAATCCGGATTTTGATTCTGATTTCGACTATAAGAAGTATAATCTCTCTGTCAGAAGATACCAGAAAATACATAAAAATGTAATGCTTATGGCCAGGGGAGTCATCGGTGACAGTAAAGGCTACCTGCCAATGTACAAGACTTTTTACTTAGGGGGAATCGGAACTTTACGCGGGTATAAATACAAAGAATATGCCGGTAGTAAATTCTGGATGACTAATCTTGAATATCGGTTAAATTTCCCCAAAACAGATTTGGGAGCTTCATTATTATGGGATGCCGGTCAGGTTTCAGATGAAAAAATATTCGATTCCAATACCGAGGTAAAACATTCTATAGGTTTGGCTCTGCACATTGGCACGGATATCCAATTAAGCATTTCCAAAAGACTCGATCGTTCCTTTGATGACGACCCTCGAATTCATGTTAGATTAGATCATGTTTTTTAAATGATGCTTCGTAAATACTTTAAAATAAATATAATCATGATAGTCGTTATTATTATCATGATTATGACCAATACAAAATCAGCCTCGGCTCAAACTCAGGATTATCAATTTAATTTTTTTCTTAGAGATAGTTTTCTGGTCTTCCAGCCTGATTTATCTTCATTTATCAATAGTGAAAAAAACTCACTTTTAAGAGACGGCGTAGATTATGCTATTGAATTTCAAATCACTCTTTTACGGCCCCGAAGATTATGGGGAGCAGTCCAGATAGCACAAAAAACCGAAGCAATTGTAATAGGATTTCGATTTTTAACTGAAGAATACACTTTGACGCATTTACCCATAGACTCCTCATTAAAAGAACTTAGATTTATATCTTTGGCAAAATTACATCAATTTTTGACTGATTCAATTATTTTAAATGTACCACTGCCAGATCAATTAAATAAAGAAAACACATATAAAATCGAATTCAAAACTACCTCTATCGCTTTGACTACCTTGAATTTAATATCTTCAGATAATAATCAGGATGATTCCCCGGTCAAATTTTTATTCCGTCAATTTCTTGATTTTACCGGTTATGGCCGTGAAGAAAAGACAATTTCAACGGTTCCTTTTAAGCTTTCCGAGCTAGAAATAATTGATTAATAGGGTATTTTTCTTAATATCTATCAATGTCCATGAGTTAATCAAAACCAATTTATTCCGATATATTTAGATAAGAGAAATAGACAAGATTGCTTTTTTTGAGAATTTTTAAACTTAAGGCATTGCTAAACTTATGGACAAAAGCAAGTTTGAATCTGACACGCAGGTGAAAAATAACGGATCAGTATCCGAACCGATTGACGTTTTGGCTGACCTTGAAGCAACCCTTAATGAAGTAGCCAGAACTAATCCCCGGATTGACAGTTCTCAAAACGACTCAACCGGTCGTTCTGCTGATCTGAAAGCTATTTTGGAAGTATCTTTGGCTGTGAATTCGTCATTAGTCCTTGATGACATTCTCCAGATCGTAATGACCAAAGCCATAGAACTGATGCAGGCTGAACGGGGCTTGATAATGCTTCTTGATGATCATGGTCACCTTCAGGTAAGATCCGCTTATAATCTTTGCAAGGAACAAATGATGGAGGAGGATTTTAAAATCTCCAGTTCTATTACATCCAAAGTTGCCAGTACTGGCAAATCTGTCTATACCTCAGATGCTTTGTCCGATGAAAGATTCTCAAGCCAGCAATCAGTACTGGAACTACATCTCCGTTCTATTATGAGTGTTCCTTTAAAAGTAAAAAATGAAGTTATCGGCGTCATTTATCTTGATAATTCCAATCAATCCAAAATGTTCCTGAAATCGGATTTATATTTATTTGAGCTTTACGCCCAGATGGTATCCAATGCTCTGCACAATGCCAAATTGTATCAGTCTTTGCTAATCCATAAAAGATACAATGAATCTGTGATCAAAACCGCTCCTTTTGGTACTATCGTGATAGATTCTGAAGGCTGTTTTGTGACCATCAATTCTGTTGGGCTGGAAATTTTTGATTTTAACAGAGATAATATTGTCACCCAGAACGAGAGTAATGAACCCACCCAATTTGTTAATGTACTGCTCGAATCCGAGAGACCGAAATGGCAGCACATGATAAATGCAGCTATGACAACCAAAGAAGAATTTTCAGACTCAAGATATTTTCATAATACCGGTTATTTTGAGAAAGCTCTGTCTATAAAGATTTTGCCTATCAGCCAATTGCCCCACGGTGGTGATGGGGTAATCATCGCTGTTGAAGATAT
>Ga0210044_10010683_pt1 | contig 10875 bp, 9 predicted proteins | sample CryGey13umfilter_2_FD_183959 | JGI IMG/M metagenome (GOLD analysis project Ga0210044, IMG submission 183959) | Groundwater microbial communities from aquifer in Utah, USA - Crystal Geyser 4/9/14 3 um filter (SPAdes) (version 2) | ecosystem: Environmental > Aquatic > Deep subsurface > Groundwater...
GTATTAAACTTACTAATTCAGCGTGAGGAACCTGATAAACAGAAAACTCATTAATATCTTTTAATTTAACGAGGTCTTGATTAGCTAACTGTTTAATCTCTGGCGTAAAAGCAAGAAAATATTGAGCTCCAAAAAGCTCTATGTGCTTGACTCCATTTTCAAAATTGAATGGAGGGTACTCAAAACCTGCAATAGCAGCACTAGGTTTATGACTAGTTTCTGTTTGATTAATAAAATGAAAATAACTATTAATTGAAGATTCTGTTAGAAGTCCTTCAAAAGTAGGTTTATTTGAAAAAACAGGAAGGTTTTCAAAAATCCTGGGCGTTCCAAATTTATCGTACTCTGGTCGGTATTCCACCATTACCCGACCATATGGTAAAGATTTTAAATACTCAAAAAGTGGAGATATTTCTGCCCAAGTTGTTTTCTGCTCGAAACCTTCATAATTCCATTTTAACCAAAAAGGAATATAGGAAATATTCCTTGGTAAATAAAAACAAATCAGTATAATGCTGATAGAAATTAGAAATAATATTGTAAACCAAACTCGCCATGATTTTTTAAAAATCAAGGGTGCTAAGTTTAATAGTGATCCTAAACCGTAGGCCGCGATCAAAAGATAGCCAATAATAACAAACGGTAAGAATCTAGCGTTAAAAATATTCGAATGATTTAAGGATAGGTAGGGAATCAAACCTGTTATTATTATTAAAAATAGAACAGTCAATCTTTTTTCTTTTTTCCATTTTATAAGAAAATATAAAACTCCAAAACAACTAAAAATCAACATTGGTAATAGGCTTGATGGAAATATCTCTTCTAATTTAACAGTTCGTGTCCAACTCATTTTCGCTGTATATGATAATAACCCCAAAAACGGAAGCGACCAAAAAGCTGTTATAAAAAAAGCACTACCGTACACTTTCAGTAAATAAACAAAGATCTGTTTTGCTTTTTTGACTAAAACCCCCTCTGTAAAAAAAAGAAGAAAGCCTACCAAAACGGCTACCACTACAGGAAAAGGATGAACTAAAACCATCAACGAAAGAATAAAAATATTAGAAATTAAATAACGATTTTCTTTTATTCCTCTCACTAATAAACCGATAAATAAAAAGAAAAGAGCGAAACTAAGCGAATAAGAAAACTCTCCGGATAAAGTACTCGGAATATTTCCACCATAAATAGAAAATTTTTCTAAAAATAAATAGCTTAGACTAAATAGGGCGCCTATATGTGGAATCGGGAATTCAAACTTCAATAATTTTAAACACAAAAATATGGTCAGTGGTAGACAAAAAGTTCCTAGAAGAGTTATTAGCTTGAAAACAATATTTATCGGAAAAAAATAGGCAAAAATACTGGTTAAATAAAATAAAAAGGGCGGGTAAAAATAAAGAAATGGAAAGCCAGCTGTCCAATCAGGAGACCACCATCTTATTTTCGGAAAAATTTCCTGAGCATAATAAGCAATATAATTATGGGAACCACTATCTCCTCCACTAACCATTGTATCCGCAAAAATTAAATTCCAAGGGAGCTTGAAAATTATAAAACCATAAATAAAAGCAAAAACTAATAAAGTTATAAAAATAATAAGATAATTGTTTTTCATGCCTTTTTATTATATTATGATTAATATATTATAATTAATAAAGAATTAATAAAGTATATTATATCTGTTAGATTTATGCAAAATAAAAAAATCTCCATTGTTATTCCTATTTATAATGAAGGGCTCATTTTGGAAAAAGAAATTAATAATCTTTTCCAAGAAATTTCTCATAAATTACCCCTTGAATATAATGATCTGGAATTGATTTTGGTAGAAAATGGGAGTACTGACAATACTCTAGAAATAGCTGAAAGACTTGCTTCTCAATTTTCCCAAATCAAAATAGCTGTCTTAGATAATCCCAGCTACGGAAAAGCTGTTAAACATGGGGTTTCTATTGCTTCCACAAAATATGTTGCCATTTGTAATATCGATTTTTGGGATATAAATTTTTTGAAACAGGGCATAGATTCAATTATTAAAAACAATGATGATATTGTAGTTGCTTCAAAAACGTTAAAAACTTCTTACGATAAAAGAAATTTTATAAGGAGACTAATTACTAAGGGTTTCAATCTGTTTTTGAAGTTTTGTTTTCACTATCAGGGCAGTGATACTCACGGCTTAAAAGTATTTGATAGAGAAAAACTCACTCCAATAATAGACGACTGCGTCACAGAGAGAGAATTATTTGATACAGAATTCATGATTAGAGCACAATACAAAAATCTAAGGATAAAAGAACTCCCTATTACTATTGTTGAAAGACGAAAAACTGTTCATGGAATACTAAAAAGAATTTATCCAACAATAAAGGATATATTTATTATCAAAAAATCTTTAAAATAAAAATTGTGAAGATTATGAATTAGCAATTCTAGACTAATTTAGAAAATCACATAGATAGAATAATAAGATCGTATTTGACAGATTCAAAGAAAACTACTATATTAAATATATATCTATGAACAAAATGAATATGAAAAATCTTTCTCAGGATCAAAATAATATGGTCCTCGTCCCTACTGTCATTGAAAAATCCAATATTGGCGAAAGGGTTTATGACATCTATTCCCGGCTTTTAAAAGAAAGAATTGTCTTTTTAGGCGGGCCTATTGATGATGCCTTAGCTAATACTATTATTGCCCAATTGCTCTTTTTAGAACACGAGGATCCAAAAAAAGACATTCTTTTATACATTAATTCTCCTGGCGGCTCGGTAACTGCCACCTTAGCTATTTATGACACGATACAATGTGTCAAGCCAGATGTGGCTACTTTTTGTATGGGTATGGCTGCTTCTGGCGCAGCAGTGCTTTTAGCGACTGGCAAAAAGGGCAAAAGATTTGCTTTACCCAATTCTGAAATTTTGCTTCATCAGGTAATGGGCGGAGCTGAAGGCCAAGCCACAGAAATAGAAATTGCCGCTAAACAAATTGTTCGAGTAAGAACTCAATTGAATCAAATTCTGTCCAAACATACTAATCAACCTATTTCCAAAGTGGAAAAAGATACTGATAGAGATTTTTGGTTGACACCAGAAGAAGCAAAAAAATACGGCCTTATTGACGAAATTATAAAAACTAAAAAATAGTATTATGGGAATTGAAATACCAAACATTAACATTAATGAAGTACGCAAGGAAATAGATGAAAAGAATGCTGAAATGGAAAAAAGGGAACGAGAAAAAATAAAGGAAGAGTATGAGAGATTATCAAAACAAGAGAAACCAACTGAGAAACCAATTGAAGAAAAACCAGTAGAAGAGAAAAAAGAAGAAATAAAAGAAAAAGGGAAGGAAATTGTAGAAAATGAAAAAGAGGAAAAAGGAAAAGAAGAAAAAAAAGAGCCTGAGGAAAAGGAAAAAGAAGATTTAGAAAAAGAAATTACAGCAAACCTTTATGACGAATTTAAAAAAATAAAAGACACGCCGGGGTTGAAAATGGAAAAAACAGAAAAATATTTTCAGTTAATTGAGAACTGGCAAGATTTAGCATATTTAGATAATTATAAAGGAATCAAAAATATTTTCTCAGAACTTGATAAATTAAAACCATCAATATGGTTTTATAATCTCAAAAAGGCGCGAATAACTAACAACGTTGCTAAAAGTATGGCTTCAAACTATGAGGAGTGGGACCTTGAAGATAAAGAAAAACTTAAGATAATAAAAAATTTTGTTAATAAACAATCAAAGGGAAAAAACTTTCTTTCTTCATTTTTCTATTCAAAGGATAAAACCCTAAAGGAAATAGCCCAAATTTTATCTTTAGAAGATATTCCTTTTAAAGGCAATATTGAGGTTATTGTTAAAGAAATAGAAAACCCGGATATTAAATCAAAAACAATAGAATCAATGGCAGACATAGAAAAACAATCAATTGAAAAGAAGAAACAATCTTTACAGGCTCTAAAGAGGGATATGAAACTCGACAAATTACCTCCAGATAAAATAATTATAGAACTATTTAAAAAGCTGGGTATAGATTCAGAAGCAGCATCCGAAATTTTGTCTAAATTGGTTAATGCTTCAGAAAATCCGGAGGTACAGAAAGAATTTGAAGAACTCAGTAAAACAAAAGAATTTCAAAAACTTAAAGATACAATAGAAAAAGTAACAAAAGCAGAGGAGGGGAAAGAAATTCCAGAAGATCTAAAAAAAGTAAAGGAATACATAAAAGACGAAAAGAAAGAATCTCCTTGGAAAACAGCCTTTGGAGTGGCAGGTTGGTCAATTCTATTATTCTTGGTTCTTTTTATGCTGGCAGAATTAAAAGGCGTGGATCTTCTTACTGGTGTGGCTGGAGGTAAAAAAAAGAAATTGGATAAAAAATAAAAAAATAATTAACCCTGTTAAATCCTGCAAAGCAGGAATTTCGCCCACTGCGAAATTATTTAACAGGGTAAAGGTCGAGCTGTTTAAATTTTAAATAATATATAAAATGCAGCAAAAATTTTTAAATCTCTTGCCAGAAGAATTAAGGAATATGACTTCTGATTTATATGATGTGATTTTAGAACGTTCTTTAATGAGAGCTTATCAAAATCTCTCTGAAGAAAATAAAGCAAAAATGGCCCAAATATTTGCTTCTGGCACTGAAGAAGAAAAAATAGATTTTTTTAAAAATTATTTAGGGGATTTGCAGAAGATAATGATTGAAGAGACAAAAAAGGCAGCAAAAGAAATAAAGAAGTAAATGAAATTAATAGAAATCTAAAAATCCGCCAGAAGGCGGATTTTGATTTAAACGATTTGTTCTAATTATATCGGAGCGGGTGAGCGGAGTCGAACCGCCGTCTCAATCTTGGCAAGATCGTATAATAACCGCTATACGACACCCGCTTAATTTTGATATTTATAATAGCAATATTTTGTTAAAACATCAATCGGGATTGACTTTTCCCCAAAACCACCTTAATATGATATTGAACCTATGGAAAAGAAGACCCTTAATGAACTCAAAAAGAAATTAGAAGCGGAAAAAATCCTTTTAGAAAAGGATTTATTGAAATTTGCCGATAAAGACAAGAAAATCCCCTATGATTATGATACGCGCTTTCCAGAACTGGATGTTGCTACCAGACCATCAGCTCCAGATGAAAATGCCACAGAAATAGACAACTATGGGAATCTTTTGGCTGTGGAACATGCTTTGGAATTACGTTTAAAAGAAGTAGGAGAGGCTTTAGAAAAAATTAAAAAGAATGACGGAAATTATGGAAAATGCGAAAACTGCGAAGGGAAAATAGAGATAGAAAGATTGAAAGCTAACCCAGCAGCCAAAATTTGCGTAAAATGCGCTAATAAAAAATGACTGTAGTGTCATCCTGAGCGTTGTGAGCCGAAGCCCTGAGCGAAGCGAAGGGGAAGGATCTCATATATAAACAAAAAAGCGGTGGGTAAATATATGTTAGCCAAACTTTATTCCACCGCTTTTTTTGGTTTAGAAGTCTTGCCTATCGAAGTTGAAATCGATGTTTCTGAAGGACTTCATTCTTTTAATATTGTTGGCTTGCCTGACCCAGCAATCAAAGAGGCCAAACAAAGAGTCTCGGCTGCCATTAAAAATATCGGAGCTAAATCTCCCTTAAGATCAAATAAAAAAGTTACTATTAATTTGGCTCCAGCTGATGTAAAAAAATATGGCTCCTATTATGATGTCAGTATTGCCTTAGGTTATCTTTTAGCCTCGGGACAAATAATTCCTTTTCCTATTGAAAAGAAAATTTTTGTTGGCGAATTAACTTTGGAAGGAATTATTCGGCCAGTTATTGGGGTTTTAGCTGTTGCTCTTTGGGCAGAAAAAAATCATTACGAATATCTCTTTGTCCCTCAAAAAAATGCTTTAGAAGCAGCCATGGCTTCCAAAAATCTCAAAGTGATTGGCGTCAAAACCCTTCAAGACCTAATTGGTTATCTTGAAGGAAAAATTAACATTAATCCCTCTCAAGCTTCTTTTGATAATTGCGTTTCTTCACAAAATTATGCCCTTGATTTTTCGCAAATTAAAAGCCAAGAAAAAGCTAAAAGAGCCTTAGCTATTGCCGCTTCTGGTGGACATAATGTTTTGATGATTGGACCGCCTGGTTCTGGAAAAACTCTCTTAGCCCGAGCCTTTCTTTCTATCCTTCCACCAATGAGCCTTGAAGAATCTTTAGAAGTGACAAAAATTTATAGTCTCTATGGTTTGCTTAATCCTCAAGAGCCATTAATAATTTCTCGACCTTTTCGTTCACCTCATCATACTGCTTCTTCTGTGGCTTTAATTGGCGGTGGCACTTGGCCAAAACCCGGGGAAATTACTTTAGCTCATCGGGGAGTTCTCTTTTTAGACGAACTGCCGGAATTCCAAAGAGATGTTTTAGAAAGTTTACGCCAGCCCTTGGAAGAAGGAGAAATTTCTGTTTCCCGAGCTCAATCGCGAGTAGTTTTTCCAGCCAAATTTATTCTTTTAGGAGCGATGAACCCTTGCCCTTGCGGCTATTTTGGCGATCCAGAAAAAGAATGCACTTGCCGGCCTTCAGATATTATCCGCTATCGGAAAAAAGTTTCTGGTCCTCTTTTAGATAGAATCGATATTGTGATTGAGGTGCCAAGATTATCCAGCCAAGAAATTACTGAAAAATCTCCAGCTCCAGAATCAGAAAAATTAAAACAAGAAGTAATTAAAAGCAGAGAAATCCAGACAAATCGATTTAAAGAAAGAAATAAAAAAGTACCACCAATCTTTACTAACAGCGAAATGGGGATTAAAGAAATAGAACAATTTTGTTTGTTGGAAAAAGAAGCGGAAAATTTATTAAAAAAGGCTATTGATAAATATAGCCTTTCTGCTCGCGCTTATCATCGAATTTTAAAAATCTCGAGAACAATAGCTGACTTAGAAGGAATAGAATTAATTAAATATTCTCATATTGCAGAAGCTTTGCAATATAAAACTGAATTTTCCTGGAATACTTATTAAAGAAACTATTTCTTGATTACAAACGGATTTTGCGCATTTATTACTTCGAAGTGTAGGTGGCACCCAAGAGCATTACCTGTATCTCCCATTCTTCCAATCAATTTTCCTTGGCTAACTGTATCTCCTTCTTTGACTAAAACATCTGATAAATGAGCATAAACAGTGGCAGTGCCATTATCATGGTAAATCTTAATATGATTCCCATAATATTTAGTATATTGCCCGTAACTAAAATTCCAATCCTTTTCGGCTTTCATTACAATGCCCTTAGCTGAGGCATAAATAGGAGTACCACAGACATTAATAATATCAACGGCGTTATAATCATGAAGAATACCCCTATTAGAACCGTCAGCAGGTAAAGCAAAATATCCTTTTAATGATGGCCAACTCGAAATATCAATAGTCATGGGTTTAAGGCCGGAGCTTGCGGCAGCAGAAGAAATTGACGTGGAAGATAACTGACCATCAGGAACAATTAATTCCTGCCCCTCAATCAAAGACTTATCATTAGCAAGATTATTAAAAGCCACAATTTCTTCTATGGAAGCTTTGTATTTTGTAGCAATCGAGGAGATAGTATCTCCTTTTTTCACTAGATGACGCACCCCAGAAATCGGTAAAATCACTAACTCTTGTCCAGGTTTTATTAAAGAACCTGACTTTAAATTATTAGCCCACAAAATAGTATTTAAACTAACGCCAAAATTAGCAGCAATCTGGCCAGCAGTATCGCCATCCTGGACTTCGTAAGTCAAAATGCCATGGCGTTTGGCTGTTGGCAAATAAAAGGCCAGAGGTGAATTAATAGCCATTAAACTTCCATTATCAACTATCATAAAGAAATTTTCTAAAGAAACATCTGCTTGATTTTCCTCTAAATTTAAAATCGAACCATCAACAGCAATATTTTCCGAATAAGCATAAGCAGTCTGACTAAAAAGATTGGCCTCCAAATTATTATCAATTAAACCATTTTCTTTGATGATCTCATCAAAATCTTGTCCGCCTGGCTGAGTTACTCCTATTTTAGTAGAAAGGTAGGAATTAGCTGCCACAAAAGAAAAAATTAATAAAAGAACCACTACCTTTAATAAATTAGGCGGTAAAACCTTTGAAATCTTCAAATCCCAGTCTTTTAGCCTTATTTTTAATTGTTTTTCTATAGTAAAAATGGTATTTTACTTATTTTACTTATTTAAGGTATTGTATTAAAAAAGAGCCTTTTACGACTCTATATTATATTTTACCAAACCCTCATCCAATGTCAACCCCCACCCCATAATAAACCTGTAGGGTGGGGCTAAACAAAATATATCTTTTAGTTTATTTAGGTAAGTTGAATAAGCCCTTTTTTGTACAGTTAATCATCTCTGTTTCAGAAATTTTTGGCTTTGCCCCAGTTAAACCGAAATCACGAAGATACGCTACTACTTTATTATTCTCAGTATTTACGGCTTTAATAATACCAAACGGAACTTCACTGCTAATCCATATCTCTGTCTTATTTTCATCAACAAATTTGGCTACTTGAATTGTTTTTCCAGTTTCAGTTGTAAAAGTCCCATAAGTATATTGATTAATTGAGCTATACCTTACAGGAGTAAAAGCTGCTGGTAAAAAAGATTCAAATGAAGGTACCAATAATTTCATAAAAGATTCTTCCACGCAAACAACCTCATTATTTTTTTTTGATTTGCTTACTATTTTCACAGCTTTATCCGACTTTTTGTCCAGCCATATCTGAAGAATAGCATTTGTATTATCTGAAACATTAGAATCTATCTCTATCCCATATGTCAACACCCCCTCAATGGTTTTTTTCCCTAAAAAAATTGATTGTTGCAAGCTTTTTTTGCCTCCCTTATCTATAAAAACAATTTCTGACCAAGCTCCCTGTTTAGGATTTAGAAAACCAGTATAAATATCTGACCCCCATCCGAATGAAGGATCATAGTTCTTTCTATTAGATAAAATAACTATTAACACTAATATTATCAAAAATACTCCACTAAATAGAATGATTAGGTTTTTATATATTTTTTTATTCATCTTTTTTATACTATAATTATTATGATTGTTTCTGTATTCATATTTTACCACTCTAATTAGTTTTGTCAAAATTCTATATGGCAATGAATAAACAAAAAAGATTAGGCCAGGTTTTTCTTAAAAACCAAGATATTGTCCAAAAAATTATCCAAGCGGCAGAAATTGAATCCAAAGATCAAATTCTGGAAATTGGGCCTGGAAAAGGCGTCTTAACTGAACCTCTTTTACGAACTGGCACTAAAATAACTGCAATTGAAAAAGACCCTGAGTTCGTAAAATCCCTTAAAAAGCGCTTTGGTAATGAATCAAATCTAAAAATTATACGGGCAGATATCCGAGATTTCCTCCAAAATACAGAATACACAATACTGAATACTGAATACAAAGTCATTGGCAATATTCCTTATTATTTAACATCCCATCTTCTGCGTATACTTTTAGAAAATCCAATTAAACCAAAGTTAATAGTTTTAATGATTCAAAAAGAGGTGGCTGAAAGAATAACAGCCAAATTGCCAAAAATGAGCCTTTTATCTGTTTCCGTGCAATTTTATGCTAAACCAGAAATTATCTGCTATGTCCCAAGAACCGCTTTTCAACCAAAACCCAAAGTAGATTCTGCTGTTATCAAGATAACGCCGATAAACACAAATGAAAACACAGATAAAACACAGATAAAGACTTTCTTTAATGTTGTAAAAGCTGGTTTTAAGCAACCCAGAAAATTACTCCTGAATAACGTCTATAACAGCTTAAATATAGAAAAAGATAAAATCAAAAAGATTTTTGAACAATTGGGTATTCCTATAAATGCCAGGCCGCAGAATCTTTCTGTAAAAGATTGGATTTCTCTTGCTCAAAAACTAACCTTCTTTCTTGTTAATTAAAAATATTGTATAATAAAGAAACATTAAACCCCGCACCTTTTTAAGATTGATCCCATCAAAATATGCCTTTGGCATTTATCTTAAAAAGGTGCGGGGTAAAAAACAATTATGATAAAAACAAAAAATATCTTAAAAATTGGGGTGTTCAGCATTGTAATTTTATCTCTTCTCATCAGTCCTATTTTAAAATCCAATGTTCCTGAAGTTCATGCTAATGGAGATCTTCAACAAACGCAACCCGAGTTATGGAGCAAAATACAAACAAGTTTAAATGAATCATCAGCTGTTGATATTTGTGACAAAGCTTTTCCTGGGGGTAAGGACAATTGGGCAATCTTTACGAACAGCAATGAGGTAGTTCAACACGCAGTTTGCGTTTCTCAAATAGGCGCTATTGAAGGGTTGGGAAAAATGTTTAATGCAACCATTAATTGGGGAATAGCAATGACATTATGGGCCATTGAGCCTGCTACCTTTGGAGGATTTGTCACAAATAAAGGAGTTACAGATGTTGGAAAAATAATAAGAGATTTCATTAATCTGTTTTTAATTTTGGGATTAGTTTTTATTGGTATCGCCACTATTTTGGGAATAAAAAAATATAGCTGGCAGCAAACTTTATGGAAATTAATTGTTGTAGCTTTGTTGGTAAATTTCAGTGTAATAATCTCAGGAATGATATTGGATGTCTCCTATTTTTTTACTTATAATTTCTTAAACTTAGCAAAAGCAAACAATGACATTTCAGTGGCAATAAAATCGGGCTTTAATGCATCTTCCACTATGGATAGTTTAGCTAACTATTGTTTGTTTAGCGAGGAATGCGCAGGAGTAACTGTATCTGGTGGTGGCGGTAGTGCTGGAGCCTTTGCTAATGGTCCCATTACCTCCGCCTCCACTAGCGTAGCAGTG
>Ga0210044_10010684_pt1 | contig 10874 bp, 13 predicted proteins | sample CryGey13umfilter_2_FD_183959 | JGI IMG/M metagenome (GOLD analysis project Ga0210044, IMG submission 183959) | Groundwater microbial communities from aquifer in Utah, USA - Crystal Geyser 4/9/14 3 um filter (SPAdes) (version 2) | ecosystem: Environmental > Aquatic > Deep subsurface >...
ATGGCATCTCGATAGCCTTGTACAACACGGCATTCGGCCTGATGGTGGCTATCCCGAGTATGATTTTCTATCGCCATTTTCGCGCTAAAGTGGCTAGCCTGACCATCGAGATGGAACAGCAAGCAATCAAGTTAATTGAAACCATACATGGCGCACGCCGAGGTTAAGACATGAATTTTCAACGTGGTCGCATGCGTGAGGAACCAGAAATCAACCTGATCCCAATGATAGATGTATTCCTTGTAGTCATAATATTTCTAATGGTGACTACCACATACTCCAAATTCTCCGAACTACAGATTAACCTGCCGCAGGCCAGTGGTGAGGAAACAAACTCGAAAGCAACACAAATCAATGTGTCAGTCGATGCTTCTGAGCACTACGCCATTAACAATGCGGCCACAACATTCAATAGCGTACAAAATATGTCTCAAGCGCTGCGTACAGCTGCAGGCGAGGAAAAAGATCCCGTCATCATTATTAACGCTGATGCCAAGGCGCCGCACCAAGCCGTAATTAATATCATGGAAGCAGCGCGTCTCGCCGGTTATGGCCGCATTACCTTCACCACCAGCCGGAAATAACGGGCGGCCAGGCTAAGGGAATGCAGGGGCTAGAGCAACACTGGTATCGCATCACTCCGTTCCATCTCATCCTGTTGCCTGTCAGCTTCATATTCCAAGTGCTGGCGGCAACCCGCCGTGCGCTTTACCGTAGCGGCATTTTAACGAGCATAAAGCTGCCGGTACCTATCATCGTGGTGGGCAATATTACCGTTGGCGGCAGCGGCAAAACACCGCTTACACTATGGCTGGCGCAGCAATTAATCGATAGCGGCTGGCATCCTGGTATCATCAGTCGTGGCCACGGTGGCACCACTAAATCTCCGCTGGCCGTGTATGTGTCGAGCAGCCCCAACGAGGCTGGCGATGAAGCAGTGCTGATGGCGCAACGCAAGTTGTGTCCGGTGTGGATCGGGCGCGACCGCGTTGGCGCAGCTCGCGCGCTGCTACAGGCTCATCCCGAATGCGATATCGTACTTAGCGATGATGGCTTGCAACATTACCGCTTGCAACGAGATTTCGAAATCGCAGTAGTGGATGGTGTGCGTCGCTTTGGTAATGGCTTTTTGCTACCAGCGGGTCCGTTGCGTGAACCACTTTCACGCTTGACTCAGGTGGATGCCATAGTCGTTCACGGAGGTGTAGCCACCCAAGACCAACACAGCATGCAACTTTATGGCGAAAGTTTTTACAATCTCCTCAATTCGAATGCCACAGCTCAAGCTGCCGATTTTGTCGGCCAACGACTGCATGCCATTGCCGGGATCGGCCACCCGCAGCGCTTTTTCACGCACCTGAATCAACTTGGGTTGAAAATACAAGCCCATCCTTTCCCAGACCACCATCGCTTCACGCCCGCCGATCTGAACTACGCTGATGCAGACGCAATACTCATGACGGAAAAAGATGCGGTAAAATGCACAACGTTCGCTAATGAAAAATGCTGGGTGCTGCGCGTGGATGCGCAGCTGGATTCCTTGCTTACCCAACAAATCTTAGAAAAGGTTACTCCTGATGGACGCCAAACTGCTTGAAATCCTGGTTTGCCCGTTGTGCAAATCCCCACTGGTTTACCGCAAAGCCGAAAAGGAATTAATCTGCAAGGCAGATCGCCTGGCATTTCCTATACAGGATGATATTCCCGTGATGCTGGCAGATGAGGCGCGCAAACTTACCCCGGAAGAAATCGAACAGCTTCGATGATTGCTTTTCACGTCGTCATTCCGGCACGCTTCGCTTCTACTCGCCTGCCGGGTAAGGCGTTATTGCCGATTGCCGGCAAGCCGATGGTGGTGCGAGTTGCCGAGCAATCCGCGCAGAGCGGCGCGCAACAGATCTGGATTGCTACCGATCACCAATCCATCGTGGCTGCCGTGCATGAATATGGCTTCAAGGCCTGCCTGACCCACGCTCACCACACCAGCGGTACGGACCGTATTGCCGAAGTGGTGGAGCAACTTGAGTGGCCCGACGACACGATTGTAGTCAACGTACAGGGCGACGAACCCCTTATGCCACCGGCACTGATCAACGCCGTAGCGCAACACCTGCACGATCACCCGGAGTGCGCCATTGCCACCGCCTGCCATCCCATCCATGATGACGAGGCCATGCGCAATCCCAACATCGTCAAAGTGGTGCTGGATAAACAGAGCAATGCCCTGTATTTCAGCCGCGCCCCCATTCCTTATCCACGCGATGCGTTCATCTCTGGCGCAACGCTACCGGAAAATCTTACGGTATTTCGCCACATCGGCATTTATGCCTACCGTGCCGGATTTTTGCGTGCTTTTCGCAAACTCGCCCCTGCCGCCATTGAACAAATTGAGGCGCTGGAACAGTTACGCGCGTTGTGGCACGGTTACAAGATTGGAGTTACCGTTAGCGCAGAAGCGCCACCCGGTGGAGTGGATACCGAACAAGACCTGCATACTGCCCGCAAGCTGTTTGACAGCAAGGGTATAATCAACGATCAAATTAACGGAGCACCATTATGAGACTTATTCTGCTAGGCGCACCTGGCGCCGGTAAAGGCACCCAAGCCAACTTGATTAAAGAGAAATTCAATATCCCTCAAATATCAACCGGAGATATGTTGCGCGCGGCGGTCAAGGCGGATACCCCGCTAGGACAAGCAGCCAAAAAAATAATGGATGCAGGTGGATTGGTATCAGACGACATCATCATTAACCTGGTGAAAGAGCGCATCAAAGAGGCAGATTGCGTCAATGGCTTCCTGCTTGATGGTTTTCCGCGCACCATACCGCAAGCTCAAGCAATAAAAGATGCCGGCATCGACATTGATTTTGTGGTGGAAATCGAAGTGCCGGATAGCGACATCATCCAGCGCATGGATGGCCGTCTCGCCCATCCCGCTTCGGGGCGTACCTACCATATAATATTTAATCCACCCAAGGTACCCGGCAAGGATGACATCACCGGTGAAGACTTGATTCAACGCCCGGACGACCGCGCAGACACCGTCAGAAAACGTCTCGAGGTTTATCACGAACAGACCAAACCACTCGTCGAGTACTATTTGGCTTGGGAGAAAAGTGGATCAGCCAAGGGCAAATGCGACAAAACAAACGCGCCGCACTGCATCAACATTCCCGGCATCGGCAGCGTGGATAGCATACGTGACCGGATTTTCAACGCATTGGCAGCACATCAGTCATGATCAGCAAACCCATTCTTACGCTGGACGATGCCAAAAAAATTGCTGCGGCTGCCGAGGCCGAAGCACAGCGCAATTTTTGGCGAGTCGTGATCGCCATCGTGGATGACGGCGGTCATCTGCTCTACCTTCAACGTAGCCATGACACTCAGTTTGGCAGTGTGGAAATCGCCACCAAGAAAGCGCGAGCAGCGGTTGCCTTTCAACGGCCGACGAAGGTTGCAGATGATGCGGTGCAGAACGGTCGCCTGGTACATCTTGTCTTGCCGGGCGCCCTCCCCGCTGAAGGGGGTGTACCACTCAGGCATAACGACCAGATCATTGGCGGGCTCGGCATCAGTGGCGTAAGCTCGCCTGAGGATGGGCAGATCGCACAAGCTGGCGCGGCGGCGATCGGCTGATCATGCTTTACACTTTGTCAGGCCGCACACCGGAATTAATCGGACAACAGCATTACATCGCGCCCAATGCCAGCGTCATCGGCTCGGTCATACTCGAAAATAATGTCAGCATCTGGTTCAACGTGGTGATACGTGGCGACAATGAACCCATCCACATCGGCACTAACAGCAACGTTCAGGATGGCGTAGTAATGCACACCGACCCTGGCGCACCGCTCACCATTGGTAACAACGTCACTGTCGGCCACATGGCGATGCTGCACGGCTGCACTATCGGTGACGGCAGTCTGATCGGCATCCACAGCACCATCCTTAATCATGCTGTGATCGGGCGCAACTGCCTGATAGGCGCGAACACACTGATCACAGAAGGCAAAGTAATCCCGGACAATTCGCTGGTAGTCGGTTCGCCCGGCAAAGTCTTGCGCAGCCTGCGGGAAGAAGAAATCGCAGCCCTGCATAAAAATGCGGCGCGCTACGTGGAAAATCTTGGTCGATATCGGGACTCGTTGGCGAGCATTAGCTAAGCCCGCTTCGCTGAAAACCAGCTTCGGCCCACGCTATCCTCCGCACGTTAACGTGCCGTCCGTATTTCTTCCTGTCCAAAAATCATAAACGGCCATATCCTGTTGCCCGATAAAGATAACAAAACAACCATGGCTAAACCCGCAAAAGAAAACAAAGACGAGCCCTTGGAAAAGCAGCTCTGGAAAGCCGCCGACAAGCTGCGCAAGAACATCGACGCTGCCGAATACAAGCATGTAGTAATGGGGCTGATCTTCCTGAAATACATCTCCGATTCCTTCGAGGAAATGTTTGCCAGACTGCAAGCAGGCGAGGGCGAATTAGCCGGAGCGGACCCTGAGGACAAAGACGAATACAAAGCGGAGAACGTTTTCTTTGTGCCGGCAGAAGCGCGCTGGTCGTACCTTGTTGCCAAAGCCAAACTACCCACCATCGGTACTGTTGTGGATGAGGCGATGGATGCCATCGAAAAGGAAAATCCCTCGCTCAAGGGCGTGTTGCCCAAGGTGTTCGCACGGCAAAACCTCGACCCCGCCAGCTTGGGCGGGTTGATTGATCTGGTGAGCAACATCGCGCTGGGCGATGCCAAATCGCGCAGTGCCGATGTGCTGGGGCATGTGTTTGAATATTTCCTCGGCGAATTCGCGCTGGCCGAAGGCAAGCAGGGCGGGCAGTTCTACACCCCGCGCAGCATTGTGGAGTTGCTGGTAGCGATGCTGGAACCCTACAAAGGCCGGGTGTTCGATCCCTGCTGCGGCTCGGGCGGCATGTTCGTGCAATCGGAAAAATTTGTCGCAGAGCATCAAGGCCGCGTCAACGATATCTCCATCTACGGGCAGGAAAGCAACCAGACCACATGGCGGCTGGCGAAGATGAACCTCGCCATACGCGGCATAGATTCATCCCAAGTGAAATGGAACAACGAAGGCTCCTTCCTCAACGATGCCCACAAAGACCTGAAAGCCGACTTCATCATCGCCAACCCGCCGTTCAATGTCAGCGACTGGAGCGGCGAGCTGCTGCGCGGCGATGGCCGCTGGCAATACGGCGCGCCGCCTGCGGGCAATGCCAACTTCGCCTGGTTGCAGCACTTCGCCTATCACCTCAACCCGCAGGGCAAGGCGGGCGTGGTGCTGGCCAAAGGCGCGCTTACCAGCAAAACCAGCGGCGAAGGCGACATCCGCAAGGCGCTTATCGCCGACGGCAACCTGATCGACTGCATCGTCAACCTGCCCGCCAAACTGTTTTTGAATACCCAGATACCGGCGGCGCTATGGTTTATGAATCGTAGCCGATCAGAACCCTCTCCCGCCGGGAGAGGGCAGGGTGAGGGAGCGCACCCGCGCAAAAACGAAATCCTGTTCATCGATGCGCGCAACCTCGGCCACCTGATCAACCGCCGCACCAAGGAACTCGCCCACGATGACATCCAGCAGATCGCCGACACTTACCACGTATGGCGCACAGGCGAAGCTGTGTATGAAGATGTAAAGGGCTTTTGCGCTTCCGTGCCGCTGGCGCGGGTACAAGAGCTGGATTACGTACTTACGCCGGGGCGTTATGTCGGCCTGCCGGATGAAGAAGACGACTTTAATTTCGCCGAGCGCTTTGCCGCGCTGAAGGCAAAGTTCGAGGCGCAGTTGCTGGAAGAAGCAGAGCTCAACCAAGCCATTGCCGAAAATCTGGCGAAGGTGAAGGCATGATTGGCATACTGAATTGCAAACTGGGTGACGTAATCAAGTTTGGAAACGGGAAAGCGAGACCGTCAAACGAGGGTGCAACCCCGATTTATGGCGGCAACGGGATACTTGGTTATAGCGCAGATGCAAACTATGCAGGCGAAACTATTGTAATCGGGCGAGTCGGCGCGTATTGCGGCGCGACGTACTATGAAGATCATCCAATCTGGGTATCTGATAATGCACTCGCAGCAAAACCAAAAGATAAAAACAACGCGAAATATCTTTTCTACTTTCTTAAGCATTTAGATTTGAATCAGCATGCACAAGGCTCAAGCCACCCGCTCGTAACTCAAACTCTACTGAATTCAATTGATGTAGAAATAATAGAAGACCCGGACGAACAAAAAATTATCGCCGCCGTGCTCAGCAGCCTCGACGACAAAATCGACCTGCTGCACCGCCAGAACCAAACCCTCGAAGCCATGGCCGCAACCCTGTTCCGCCAGTGGTTCGTGGAAGAGGCGCAGGAGGATTGGGAGGAGGCCGTACTAGACGATGTGATCACAGTAAAAGGCGGCACTACTCCAAGCACAAAAGAGCCGGAGTATTGGGACGGAACTATTCACTGGACTACGCCTAGAGATTTATCAAACCACAACTCTATTTTTCTTTTCGATACGGAAAGAAAAATTACTGAAAAAGGGCTTTCGCAAATTGGCTCCGGTTTGATTCCGGTAGGGTCAGTATTGCTTTCATCGCGTGCCCCAATCGGTTACTTGGCGATTGCAGATATTCCGGCCGCCATCAACCAAGGATATATTGCGATTGTTTGCGATAAGCTGGTTTCCAATTACTTCATATACCTTTGGTGCAAAGCAAACATGGAAGCCATTAAGAATGCGGGGAATGGCTCTACTTTTGAGGAAATATCAAAGTCCAATTTCAAGGCGTTAGAGGTGGTCATACCGCCAACGGGAAAATTAAAAGAATTCGATGATGTTGTTTCACCAAGCTTTGAAAAAATCAGAACAAACAAAATGCAAATTCGAACCCTCGAAAAACTTCGCGACACCCTACTGCCCAAGCTGATGAGCGGCGAAGTGCGGGTGGCGGCATAGCAGCAAATACCAGGAGTCACAATGGAACAGAGCAAAATTCAGATTTTCCAAACTGCTGACGGCAAGGTGCAGCTGGAAGTGGCGCTGGAGCAAGACTCGGCATGGTTGAGTCTGGATCAGATGACCAAGTTATTCGAACGGGACAAATCTGTGATCTCCCGGCATATCCGCTCGGTGTTTCAGGAGGGCGAACTCGACAGGGTTTCAGTTGTTGCAAAAAATGCAACAACTGCTGCAGACGGCAAGATTTATCAAGTGGAGTATTTCAATCTGGACGTGGTAATTTCGGTCGGATATCGAGTAAAGTCTCGGCGCGGCGTGCAATTCCGGCAGTGGGCGACCAATGTGTTGCGTCAGCATCTGGTGCAGGGTTATACGCTGAACCAGTCCCGCTTTGACCAAAACGCTGCCGAGCTTCAGCAGGCTCTGGCCTTGATCCGCAAGGCGGCGCGTTCGCCGGAACTAAGCGCAGAAGCAGGCAGCGGGCTGGTGGAGATTGTCAGCCGTTACACGCAAACCTTTCTTTGGTTGCAGCGCTATGACGAGGGGATGTTAGCCGAGCCTGCCGGGCAGCCCGGCGGGCGTTTGCCTTCTGCAGCAGAAGCCACGGTGGCTTTGCAAGCGTTGAAGCAGTCGTTGATGGCGCGTGGCGAGGCGACCGATCTGTTCGCCCAGCCGCGTGGGGATGGTCTGGCGGCGCTATTGGGAAATCTCGATCAGTCGGTGTTCGGCGAACCCGCTTATCCGACGATGGAAAGCAAGGCGGCGCACCTGTTGTATTTCGTGGTGAAAAACCATCCTTTTTCAGACGGCAACAAGCGCAGCGGTGCATTTTTGTTTGTGGATTTCTTGCATCGCAATGGCCGTTTGTTGAATGCACAGGGAGAGGCGGTTATCAACGATACCGGCTTGGCGGCACTGACGCTGCTGTTGGCGGAGTCTGACCCCAAGCAGAAAGAAACGTTGATTCGGCTAATTATGAATATGCTGAGCGCACCGGGAATCGCATTCTAAGGGGAACGTATTGAGCAGGCTCACCGAATCCGCTATCGAAGACTTCGCCATCAAGCTGTTCGAACGTTTGGGCTATGACTGCATCCACGCGCCGGATGGCGATAACATTCTGCCCAAGCTGATGAGCGGCGAAGTGCGGATGGGACTGGTGCCGGATACGCCAGGCAGGAAGTATAATCGCACCAATGTTGCCGGATGAGTATAGGAGAAACCCATGTTGCTGGACGAATTGCGGCTGAATAAAAACCGGATCGAGGCATTAGCGCAGCAGTATGGAGCGCAGCATATTCGTGTGTTCGGCTCTGTCGCGCGACGTGAGGAGCGACCCGATAGCGATGTGGATTTTCTGGTGGAGCTTCCGCGCGGTTACGATCTGTTTGCCCAGCGCTTGCCGCTCGCAGAAAGCCTGGAAAAGCTGTTGCATCGCAAGGTGGAGCTGGTGCCCGAGCACGAACTCAACCGGCATATCCGTCAGCGGGTGATGAGCGAGGCAGTGGAATTATGAGCAAGCCGTGGCAACCTTACGCGCAACACATCCTGGATGCCATCGCAAAAATCCGGCGCATTCAGATGCGCGGCGACATCGCCAGCGATGAGGTGCTGTATGACGCGGCGCTGCGGAATTTGCAGACGCTTGCCGAAGCCACGCAATTATTGCCGGAAAAGAAGAAGGCTGACTTCCCCGCTATTCCATGGCGGGAGATCAACGGCTTTCGCAATATCCTCGTGCATAACTATCTGGGGGACATCGATCCGCTGACCGTTTCTGCCGTGATCGACAAACACCTGCCCGCGCTCGAAGCGAGTATCCAGGCCATGCTCACACAGGATTCCGGCAACGGGAATGACCAAGCTCACTGAATCCGCCATCGAAGACTTCGCCATCAAGCTGTTCGAGTGCTTGGGCTACAGCTACGTTTATGCGCCGGACATCGCGCCCGATGGCGAGAATCCGGAACGTAGCCATTATGGCGAGGTGTTGCTGACTGGGCGGCTGGCGCAGGCGCTGAAACGCATCAATCCCAAGCTGTCGCCCGCAATGTTGCAGGATGCGCTCAAAGAGGTACAGCGCATCAGCTCACCTGAGCTGCTGGCGAATAACGAAGCCTTTCACCGCTTGCTTACCGAGGGCGTGAAGGTGAGCCGACAACAAGATGGAAATCAGCGCGGCGATCTAGCATGGCTGATCGACTTTGATCATCCAGAGAACAACGAGTTTGTCGTCGCCAACCAGTTCACGGTGATTGAAAACCATCAAAAAAAGCGGCCCGATCTGGTGCTATTCGTCAACGGCATTCCGCTGGTGGTGATCGAGCTGAAAAATGCCATCGACGAAAACGCCACGACCAAGGCGGCGTATCAGCAGCTTGAAACCTACAAGCAGACCATCCCCGGCCTATTTACTTCCAATGCCTTGCTGGTGATTTCCGACGGGCTGGAGGCCAAGGCGGGTTCGCTTTCCGCAGGCTTAAGCCGTTTCATGGTTTGGAAAAGCGCAGACGGCAAGGCGGATGCTTCGCATCTGGTGAGCCAGTTGGAGACGCTGATACTCGGCATGTTGAACAAGCCCACGTTACTGGATTTACTTCGCCACTTCATCGTGTTTGAAAAGAGTAAGAAGGAAGACCCGCAATCCGGCGTGATCAGCATCAGCACGGTGAAAAAACTGGCGGCTTATCACCAGTATTATGCGGTAAATGCGGCGGTGGCTTCCACCCTGCGGGCTGCGGCTGTGGGAGCAAATAATAATTTACCCCTACAGGTAAGTGAACCCCCTGCCAGCTATGGTTTGCCCGGCGTGGCGCATCAGCCCAAGGGCGATAAAAAGGCAGGGGTGGTGTGGCATACGCAGGGTTCGGGCAAATCGCTTTCGATGGTGTTTTACACCGGCAAAATCGTGCTGGCTTTGGATAACCCGACTGTATTGGTGATTACCGACCGCAACGATTTGGACGATCAGTTGTTCGATACTTTCGCTTCATCCAAGCAACTGTTGCGGCAGGAGCCGGTGCAGGCAGCGGATCGCGGGCAGTTGAAGGAGTTGCTGAAAGTGGCCTCGGGTGGCGTGATCTTTTCCACCATCCAGAAATTCCAGCCCGATGAGGGTAATGTGTACGAACAGTTGTCCGACCGCCGCAATATCGTGGTGATTGTGGATGAGGCGCACCGCACGCAATACGGCTTTAGCGCCAAGACCGTGGATGAGAAAGATGCCAACGGCGAAGTGATCGGCAAGAAGGTGGTGTACGGTTTTGCCAAATACCTGCGCGATGCGCTGCCCAACGCGACCTATCTTGGATTCACCGGCACACCGATTGAAAAGACGGATGTGAACACTCCGGCGGTGTTCGGCAACTACGTGGACATCTATGACATCGCCCAGGCGGTGGAAGATGGCGCGACGGTGCGGATTTATTACGAGAGCCGCTTGGCGAAGGTGGGTTTGAGTGAAGAAGGTAAAAAGCTGATTGCCGAGTTGGACGAGGAGCTGGACCAGGAAGACCTGACCGATACGCAGAAAGCCAAGGCCAAGTGGACGAAGATGGAGGCGCTGATCGGCAGCGAGCAGCGCATCAAGAATATTGCGAAAGACATCGTCGGTCACTTTGAGGCGCGGCAGGAGGTGTGTGCCGGCAAGGGCATGGTGGTGAGTATGTCGCGGCGCATTGCTGCCGAATTGTACAAAGAGATTGTCGCGCTCAAGCCTGAGTGGCACTCCGATGATTTGAACAAGGGCGCAATCAAGGTGGTGATGACGGCTGCTTCCAGCGATGGCCCGTTGCTGGCCAAACACCACACCACCAAAGAGCAACGCAAGCAGTTGGCCGAACGGATGAAGAACGATGACGATCCGCTCAAGCTGGTGATCGTACGCGATATGTGGCTGACCGGTT
>Ga0210044_10010687_pt1 | contig 10872 bp, 7 predicted proteins | sample CryGey13umfilter_2_FD_183959 | JGI IMG/M metagenome (GOLD analysis project Ga0210044, IMG submission 183959) | Groundwater microbial communities from aquifer in Utah, USA - Crystal Geyser 4/9/14 3 um filter (SPAdes) (version 2) | ecosystem: Environmental > Aquatic > Deep subsurface > Groundwater...
GTCGGCAATATCGTGCAAAAGCGCGCCAGCTTCCACCACAAAAAAATCAATATTTTCAATGCTTTCCGCTATCTTTTTGGAAGTCTTCCAAACCCTTTCTACATGATACCAATCATGACCAGATCCTTCACCCGAAAGTTCAGATTCTACTTGCTCTTTAATGCTCTTTAAAGCCTTAACTTCTTGTATGTTCATAAAACAAAAGTATAGATTTCATAAATATTCATGACATAATAGTAGTCTCTAAAATATTATTTGATTTTTTAAAAAATTATTTATCTTTGCAGCCCCATTTGAGGGAGATTGACCCATGGTGTAACGGCAGCACTACAGATTTTGATTCTGTCAGTTCAAGTTCGAATCTTGGTGGGTCAACGTAATCTTATGCAAGGGTTTAGCAGGTGTAAAACCTCATGTAAGGAGTTAAGGTTTTGAGGGGACTGAGTCCCCTCTTTTTATATTTTTTGATTTATTTTATGATAGATAAGAGTAAAATATTAGACTTAGTAAATCAGCGAATTGTTGAAACAGATATTTTTGTGGTAGATATTAGCGTATCTGCTTCAAATGCTATCCGCGTTACTATTGATGCCGATTCCGGAGTCTCTATCGAAAAATGTATAGATATAAGCCGCCAAGTGGAACATAATCTTGATAGAGAAGCTGAAGATTTTGCTCTCGAAGTTACTTCCTTCGGACTCGATCAATCTTTTAAAATGCTACGCCAATATAATAAAAATATTGGAAGAGATGTGAAGGTGTTCCTTAATGATGGGAAAATTGTAAAAGGCACACTTATAAAGGTTTCTGAAGATTTTATTCGCTTAGAAAAAATCTTGACAAAAAAAGAAATCAAAGAAAATGTTGATGAAATATTAGACCTTGATTTAGCATCGATTAAAGAAACAAAATTAGAAATAAGTTTTAAATAGAATATAGAGATGGATACTGTAAATTTAGTAGAATCGTTTTCGGAATTTAAGGAATTCAAAAATATTAATCGTCCAACGATGATGAGAATATTGGAAGATGTTTTTCGTAGCGTATTATTCAAAAAATACGATGATAACGACAATTTCGATATAATTGTGAATGTTGACAAAGGCGATTTGGAAATATGGCGCTACCGAAAAGTCGTTGCCGACGACGAATTTGAAGACGACAATACTCAAATTGCTTATAGCAAAGCAATAAAAATTGAGCCCGATTTCGAAATTGGCGAAGAGGTTTCTGAGGAAATAAAACTATCAGACTTTGGCCGTCGTGAAGTTCTCGCAATACGCCAAAATCTTGTAGCCAAAATTCAGGAATATGAAAATGATAGTGACTTCAAAAAATATAAAGATAGGGTAGGGGATATTATCACTGGCGAAGTATATCAAGTTTGGAAAAAGGAAATTTTGATAATAGATGACGACGGCATAGAACTAATTCTCCCAAAATCGGAGCAGATTCCATCAGATTTTTTTCGCAAAGGTGATACCGTAAAAGCTATCGTGCTTAAAGTAGAAATGAGAAATGGAACTCCAGTAATCATACTCTCCCGTACTTCTCCTGTTTTGCTCGAAAGATTGTTTGAAGCTGAAGTCCCTGAAGTGTATGATGGACTTATTACCATTAAAAATATTGTTCGCGAGCCAGGCGAAAGAGCCAAAGTTGCAGTAGAATCTTATGACGACAGAATTGACCCTGTTGGTGCCTGCGTTGGCATGAAAGGCTCACGTATTCATGGCATTGTGCGCGAATTGAGAAACGAAAATATTGATGTAATTAATTATACTTCTAACTTACAACTATATATTCAAAGAGCATTAAGCCCAGCAAAAATATCCTCTGTTACTCTGGATGAAGTGAATAAAAGAGCCGATGTTTATCTAAAACCTGATCAAGTTTCTATGGCCATTGGCAAAGGCGGTTTTAATATAAAACTTGCCGGCAGATTGACAGGCTATGAAATTGACGTTTATAGAGATACCGACGAAGACTTCGAAGATGTTGACATTCAAGAGTTCTCCGATGAAATCGACCAATGGATAATTGACGAGCTCAAAAATATAGGCTGCGATACCGCCAGAAGCGTTATCGAACTCAAGGTAGAAGAATTGGTAAAACGTACCGATTTAGAAGAAGAAACCATCAACGAGGTGGTGAGAATTTTAAGGTCTGAATTTGAATAATTTATATTTAGTTTCAGCATTTTTTCAACAATATATTTAATATGGCAGAAAAAAGATTAAGACAAGTTGCAGGAGAATTTAATTTGGGGATATCATCTATTGTTGATTTTCTCGCCAAAAAAGGAATGATTATAGATTCTTCTCCTAACACCAAATTGACGAGCGATGCCTACGAATTACTTTCCAAAGAGTTCGCAGCGTCAAAAAGCGAAAAGCAGGCTTCCGCTAATCTTGCTATGGCAGATAAAATAAAGAAAAACGTAGTAATTAACGCTCCAAATATTCGCGCCATTGATGAGGAAGATGACTTTGAGCCAACTCAAGAAACTGCTATAAAAGCTCCTGAAAATGTTGTTGCTAAAATAGAAACTCCTAAACCAATAATTACTTCTAAAGAGGATGCTGAAAAAATCATCACTAAACCAAAAGTGCTTGGTAAAATAGATCTTTCTGAAAAGAAAAAACCCAAAACTACTGAAGCAAAAAAACCTGCCGTTATTGAAACTGTAAAAACAGAATCAGTAAAGCCAGAAGAAAAAATTACTCTAAAACCTCTGGAAACTACAATTAAGAAGACTGAAAAAATTGAAGAAAAAACAGAAACTATTTCACCAAAATTAGAACAAGAGACTATAACTCCTGTTGAGGAAGTTGAAGAAAAAATTGGCATAACTTTACTTGGTATGCTGCCAGATGAGATGCTTAATGCCACCAATAGACCAGCGAAAAAACCTCATAAAAAAAAGCCAAAACATAAAGAAATTGAAGCAATTGATGAAGAAGCAGCCGAGATTATTAGACTGGAAGAAATCAGATTGAATAAAATTAAAGAAAGTCGCGAGGCTGAGGATGCTAAAGTCCACGCGAAAAAACATGATATAGAAAAAATACAAAGCGAGGACGCACCTATACTCGACTTTTTAGCAACGAAATTTGAAACTTTGTCGGGGCCAAAAGTCTTGGGGAAGATGGAATTACCTGTAGTAAATAAGCCAGGCAAGAAAAAACCCGTAGGCTCTTCAAGTGATAACATCAATTCCAAAAGAAAAAGAAAAAGAAAGAGAATACAAAAAGAACAAGCTGTCCCAAAAGTTCAGACACCTGCACCTACTACTCATGCTGCCACGCCAGCTACCAACAATTCTAAGTTAAAGAAGAAAAAATTGCCTGTAAAAGCTCAGGCCACTGAAGAAGATATTCAAAAGCAAATAAAGGAAACTTTAGCAAGGCTTAGCGACAAGAAAAAATCTACCTCGGTGAAGCATCGCCGTCAAAAACGTGATAGAGTTAGCGCAGTTCACCAAGAAGAAGTTGAAAAATTTATTCAAGACCAAAAAATACTTAAAGTTACTGAGTTTGTTTCAGCAAATGACTTAGCTAACATGATGGATGTGAGCGTTAATAACGTCATCTCCACATGTATGTCCTTAGGATTATTTGTTTCTATAAATCAACGCCTTGATGCTGAAACTCTTTCAATTGTGGCAGAAGAATTTGGATTCAAATTATCATTTGTTGATGCCGAAGTACTCAACGAAGACAATTTTGATTCAGAAGAAAATATACAACCTGATTCCTCTCCACGACCACCAATTGTAACTATAATGGGTCATGTAGATCATGGAAAAACATCACTTTTGGATTATATTCGAAATGCAAATGTAATAGCTGGTGAAGCTGGTGGAATTACACAACATATTGGTGCTTACGAAGTTGAACTCGAAAATAATAAGAAAATAACTTTCTTGGATACACCAGGACATGAGGCTTTCACCGCCATGCGTGCTCGTGGAAGTAAAGTTACCGATATAGCTGTAATTGTGATTGCTGCCGACGACAGCATTATGCCTCAAACTAAGGAAGCTATCAACCATGCTCAAGCAGCTGGAGTACCTATTATTTTTGCTATCAACAAAATAGATAAACCTGGAGCTAATCCAGAAAGAATAAAAGAACAATTGGCAAACATGAATCTGCTCGTGGAAGATTGGGGCGGAAAAATTCAAAGCCAAGATATCTCAGCAAAAAAAGGAACAAATGTTACTGAGCTGATGGATAAAATTTTACTCGAAGCCGAAATGCTTGAGCTTAAATGCAACGAGGAAAGAAAAGCTATAGGAACGGTTTTGGAAGCATTCCTCGACAAAGGGAAAGGTTATGTTGCCAACGTGTTAGTTCAAAATGGAACAATGAATATTGGCGATATTATACTTGTTGGCACTACTTGGGGCAAGATAAAAGCCATGTACAACGAGCGCAATAAGAGAATTGAATTTGCAGGCCCAGCTCAACCAGCATTAATTTTAGGACTTAACACAGCTCCTCTTGCTGGCGATACTTTCAAAGTGATGAAAGATGAACATGAAGCTAAAAATATTGCTAATAAACGCGAACAACTCCAACGTCAACAAAATGTTCATGCTAAAAAACATATTACTCTCGACGAAATTGGACGCCGTCTTGCCATTGGCGATTTCAAAGAACTAAATATTATAGTGAAAGGTGATGTAGATGGCTCCGTGGAAGCACTTAGCGATTCTCTGGAAAAACTTGGTACTGAGGAAGTTCAATTGAATATAATTCATAAATCTGTGGGTGGCATCAACGAAGCTGACGTTATTTTGGCTTCTGCCTCCGATGCCATTATTATTGGTTTCCAAGTACGACCATCCTTGGCTGCAAGAAAATTGGCCGAAAAGGAACAGACAGATATTCGCCTTTATTCCGTAATTTATAAGGCTATTGATGAAATAAAATCGGCTATGCAAGGCATGCTTTCTCCAGAAATTGTCGAAGAAATTGTTTGTAATATTGAGGTAAGAGATGTATTTAATATTACTAAAGTAGGAACAATAGCTGGCTGCTATGTGCTTGACGGCAAGATTAATAGAAATGATAAAGTCCGAATTATTCGCGATGGAATCGTTATCCACACCGGATTGCTTGGCTCCTTAAAAAGATTTAAAGACGATGCAAAAGATGTAGCAAAAGGTTTTGAATGTGGTCTTAATATTCAGAATTTCAACAATATAAATGTAGGTGATATTATTGAAGGCTATCGTGAAGTGGAAGTAGAACGCCAATTATAAAAAAAACAGCCTTAAGAGATTTTTTGTCGTAAATTAGCTGCTTTTAAATCTTGGTATATAAAATATTTATATTTATAAATTTAAATATAATTTCATGAAAAATAATTTTAGCATAATTATGGCTGGAGGTGTTGGCTCAAGATTTTGGCCAATGAGCCATACTGCCCATCCTAAACAATTTATCGATATTTTAGGAGTAGGTGAAACATTTATTCAACAGACATTCAGACGATTAAATAAAATATGCCCAGCAGAAAACATCTACATTGTTACCAACGAGATTTATAGAAATATTATCCACGAGCAGATACCAAATATCTCCGACGACCAAATCCTTGGTGAACCAGCAATGAAAAACACCGCTCCTTGCGTCGCCTATGCTGCCTATAAAATAAAGAAAAAAAATGAAAATGCTAACATAGTAGTAGCTCCTTCGGATCATATTATTATGAATGAAGATGAATTTGTAAAAGTTGTTTCCAAATCACTGCAAATAGCTGCTGCTAATGATTGGCTTATAACTCTTGGTATTAAACCAAGCAGACCCGACACAGGTTATGGATACATTCAATTTAATGAACATAAACCTATTGTAGGAAACGATAACCTTCGAAAAGTTAAAACTTTTACCGAGAAACCAGCACTGGAAATGGCTAAATCATTCTTAGAAAGTGGTGATTTCTTATGGAACGCTGGAATATTTATATGGAACGTAAAAAGTATTTTAAAGGCTTTTGAAGATTATTTGCCAGAAGTGAACAATCTGTTTTCCAATGGAATGGACATCTATAATACTGATAAGGAAGCGGAATTTATTAAAGACGCTTATTTCCGTTGCCCAAATATTTCTATCGACTACGGCATAATGGAAAAAGCCAATAATGTGCATGTCTATATTGCAGACTTTGGCTGGTCTGACCTTGGTACTTGGGGCTCATTATTCGCAATGAATCTAAAAGATAAAAATAATAATGCAATCACAGGGAAAAACGTAATGATTTACAATTCAAAAGATTGTATCATTAATGTGCCTAATAATAAATTGGTAATTGTTGAAGGTTTAGAAGATTTTATTGTAGCAATGCGCGATGATTCTCTTCTCATTTGCCGAAAAGAAGATGAACAACAAATCCGAAATATTGTAAACGATATTAAGATTGAAAAAGGCGAAAACTTCGTTTAGAAAACGCGGCTTTGCCGTTTTCACAATTTAATCCTTAATTATCAGAATTGAAAATTTAATTTATTGCTTTCGAAAATATTGACTTTATAATCGAATGAAAACCATGGACAAATAATTTTTGAAGACCTCGAAAATTATTACAAATTTCGCACGCATATAAACCCTTCTCCCTTGACCAATATCAATTTTTATAAGTAAAAAATAAATACATTTAGGCTTAAGAGCTCGGTTTAATTACTATTTTTGCAGTCAACCTAAATAGAATTAAACATAAAATATACTGATATGAACAATGCCATATTCAGCTTTCCTTATCCTCAAAATGAGCCGATAAAAAGCTATGCTCCTGGCAGTCCAGAAAGAGCAGAATTGCACGCAAAAATTAATGAATTCAAATCAATGCAAATTGAAATACCACTAATAATTGGTGGTAAAGAAATCCATACTGGTGATATTGGCACAGTAGTAATGCCAACAAATCATAACCATGTTTTGGCAACTTACCATAAAGCTTCACCCGAACATGTACAAATGGCAATTGATGCGGCTATGAAAGCACGCAAAACATGGAGTGAAATGCCATGGGTAGAACGCGCCTCAATAACTTTGAAAATTGCTGAACTCCTTGCAACAAAATACCGCTCTACAATTAATGCTGCTACTATGCTTGGTCAAGGCAAGAATCCATTCCAAGCAGAAATTGATGCAGCATGCGAAACCATCGACTTCTTCCGTTTTAACGCTGCTTACGCCTCACAAATTTATGCTCAACAACCTAAAAGTTCCGCTGGCGTAATCAACCGCATGGAATACCGCCCTCTCGAAGGTTTTATTTTTGCTGTAAGCCCTTTCAATTTTACTTCTATAGCCTCCAATCTTAATATGTCACCAATCTTGATGGGAAATGTAACTGTTTGGAAACCTGCTACTACAGCCATTTATTCTAACTACTGGCTGATGAAAATATTCAAAGAAGCTGGTCTTCCTGATGGTGTAATAAATTTTATTCCAGGCAAAGGATCTTCAATAGGAAACGTGATTTTCAATGATGCAAACCTTGGCGGAATCCACTTTACAGGCTCTACAAATACCTTCCAAAGTTTTTGGAAAATAATTGGTAATAATATTACCAAATACAAATCTTATCCACGTATTGTAGGCGAAACTGGCGGAAAAGATTTTATTTTCGCTCACAAAAGTGCCGACCCAGAAATCTTATCAACGGCAATCACCAGAGGCACTTTCGAATACCAAGGACAGAAATGCTCTGCCGCATCTCGCGCTTATATTCCTCAATCTCTATGGAATGAAGTTCTCTCTCGAATAAAAGATGATGTTGCCGATTTCACTATGGGAGATGTTGCTGATTTCAGTCATTTTATGAATTCTGTAATAGATGAAGCAGCTTTCGACAGCATAGCTAATTACATACAAAAAGCTAAAGAAAGTGCTGATGCCGAAATAGTCGTTGGTGGCGGCTGCGATAAATCTAAAGGTTATTTTATTGAACCAACGGTTATCAAAGTTACTGACCCTCATTTTGTTACTATGGAAGAAGAAATTTTTGGCCCAGTGATTTCTATCTACGTTTACGAAGATGATAATTATGAAGAGACTCTGAAAATTTGTGATTCTACATCTCCTTACGCCCTTACAGGTGCATTGTTTTCACAAGATAGAGAACAACTAATTATTGGTTATAATGCATTGAGATATGCTGCAGGTAATTTCTACCTTAATGATAAACCAACAGGTGCAGTAGTTGATCAACAACCTTTTGGTGGCTCACGTGGCTCTGGAACTAATGACAAAGCAGGAAGTTATTTGAACCTCGTTCGTTGGACAAATCCACGCACTATAAAAGAAACTTTTGTAGCTCCAACAAATTACAGCTATCCATTCTTAGATAAAAAATAAAACTTTTAATAATAATTTTATAAAATTACTTGAGAAAAAGATAAATTTTCAAGTATTACAAACTTTAAAAATGAGAAAAATTGATATACAAAAGGTTCTTCAAAACCTTGGAATAGAAAAACTTAACAAAGGAGTTTCCACTGGCATCAATTGGTTTGATACCAAAGGAGCTATTACAAATTCTACTTCTCCTATCGACGGACAAGAAATTGCCACAGTAAAAAATGGTACTTTGGAAGATTATGAAATGGTTGTCAAAAAAGCACAAGAAGCTTTTAAGGTTTGGCGTTTGGTGCCCGCACCACAACGTGGTGAAATCGTTAGACAAATTGGATTAGTGCTTCGCGAGCATAAAGAAGATTTAGGCGCTTTGGTAACTTATGAAATGGGAAAAATCTTTCAGGAAGGCAAAGGAGAAGTGCAGGAGATGATTGATATTTGCGATTTTGCCGTTGGGCAATCGCGACTTATGAATGGTGTTTCTCTTCAAAGTGAACGTACAGAGCATCGTCTTTTCGAGCAATACCAACCTCTTGGCATTGTTGGTATCGTTACTTCATACAATTTTCCAGTGGCAGTATGGGCTTGGAACACAGCTTTGGCTGCCGCTGCTGGTGATGTAGTTATCTGGAAACCAAGTTCTAAAACTCCTATGACTGCCATTGCCACTCAAAAAATTATCGCTAAAGTTTTGAAAGACAACAATCTCCCTGAAGGTATTTTCAATCTTGTGATTGCTAAATCTTCAGTTATGGGCGATAATTTCCTTGCCGATAAAAGGGTAAAATTAATGTCGGTAACGGGTTCTACCGCGGTAGGAAAACGCGTAGGCGGAATTGTTGGATTGCGCCTTGGCAAAACAATTCTTGAGCTTGGAGGCAACAATGCCGTTATAATAACTAAAAATGCAAATATTCCAATGGCAGTTACTTCAACAGTTTTTGGCACTGTTGGCACTGCTGGACAGCGATGTACTTCTACTCGCCGTGTAATAATTCATGCCGATATTTATGATGAAGTGCGCGATAAGATGATAGCTGCTTACAAGAAAATTGCTCACAAAGTTGGAGATGCTCTCGATGAAGATTTCCTTGTGGGACCTCTTATCGACAGCAATTCGGTAATGCTTTTTCGTAATGCCGTAGAACAAGTTGAGAAAGAAGGGGGAAAAGTTCTTTTCGGCGGTCAAATAATGGAAGGCGCTGGTTATGAGTCTGGTAACTATGTGATGCCTTGCATTGCTGAAGCCAAAAACAGTTTTAAAATTGTTCAGGAAGAAACTTTTGCTCCTATAGTTTATTTGATAAAATACAATGGTGATGTAATGAATGCCATAGAAATTCAAAACGATGTCCCTCAGGGATTATCTTCTTGCATATTTACTGACAATGTTCGCGAAGCTGAATTGTTTACCTCTGTTGCTGGTTCCGACTGTGGTATTGCAAATGTGAATGTTGGAACCTCTGGAGCCGAAATTGGTGGTGCTTTTGGTGGCGAAAAAGATACTGGTGGCGGACGTGAATCAGGCTCAGATGCTTGGAAAATTTATATGCGCCGTCAGACTTCTACTCTGAATTATGGACTTGAACTACCATTAGCTCAAGGAATTAAATTCGATCTATAAAAACTATCGAGATTCCTTTTGAGGCTCTGGTGGATGTTCTGGAGATAAAATTTTAAAGGAGTTTTATTTATCCTTGTCTTTATGTGAAGATTTATTTTTTGATTCTTCACTCAATACAAATTTAATTGGCATATTAAATTGCACCCGTACAGGCTTATTTAATTGTTTGCCTGGATTCCAATTAGGCATTGCTTTAGTAACTCTTACCGCTTCTTCATCAATACCTCCTCCAACTCCACGTAGAACTTTAACATGAGTTATTCTTCCATCTTTTTCAACCACAAACTGCAAATATACAGTCCCTTGAATATTTTGTTCTTTTGCTAAATTTGGATAATTAATGTTTTCGACTAAGAATTTAATTCGTGCTTCCTCACCACCCGGAAAACTGGGATTATCTTCCACCATTACAAAAATTTCACTACTGTCAGAAACAGTTCCTTTGTCTGTTAGGTTTACTTTAATTTCACCTTGACTTATTGCTGAAAAAGAAAGCGATAAGATTGATAAAACACCGAAAATACCCTTAATAATTCTCATATTTCTATGTTTATTGGTTTATTCTGCAAGTTTATAAATATTTTAAATAACTAAAGAAATTTATTTCAACCAATCTCCAATCAATCTCCAATCAATCTCCAACCAATCTTTTTCAACCAATCTTAAACCAATCTTTTTTTCAATCTCCAACCAATCTTAAAACCAATCTTAAAACCAATCTTAAAACCAATCTTAAACCAATCTTTTTTTCAATCTCCAACCAATCTTTTTCAACCAATCTTTTTTTCAATCTCCAACCAATCTTAAAACCAATCTCCAACCAATCTTTTTCAACCAATCTTTTTTTCAATCTCCAACCAATCTTAAAACCAATCTTAAAAC
>Ga0210044_10010694_pt1 | contig 10866 bp, 13 predicted proteins | sample CryGey13umfilter_2_FD_183959 | JGI IMG/M metagenome (GOLD analysis project Ga0210044, IMG submission 183959) | Groundwater microbial communities from aquifer in Utah, USA - Crystal Geyser 4/9/14 3 um filter (SPAdes) (version 2) | ecosystem: Environmental > Aquatic > Deep subsurface >...
CAAAACAGGAATCAAAGTGACTGATGAGGAAATGAAACAACTAAATATCCAAAAAGATGACTTTCATGGTGAGTGGAATTACACAATTCTTCCTCAGTAATTGGATGCTTTATTTAAGTCAGTCCCCATAGAATCACCATTTGCCTAAAAAATGACATTGCAAATTAGGCTTTCAGCATTGGGAAATTATGACAGAACGTTTGCAACCACCCTACATCGAAACATCAAAACCAGCGGGTCAATTACGAGCAAGATGCATGAAATTATTACCAACTACTTTCTATTTCAATGCTGGGCAAGAGTGGCTTCCCATTGAGCCAGAGATAGGTGACAAAATTCGAGATAAATTTATTTCCTACGCACGCCTTACCCAATTCACACCTTTGACACCTGAGGTTATGATCCAAGCTTTGGACCAACCAAGTGAAGTATATGGTAATAATCAGGGCAAAGGCTTTACCACTTTTCAGGCATACTTAGCCGAATCAGTAGCTAGAGCTCTCAAAGTATCGGCTCAACATGAGGGAGCCTCAGAAGGTTCGGTCACTCACCTGTCAGCCGCCGACTATATAGCAATGAGAAGGCTCTTAGATAGATTCGGCATATTACTGGCAGAGGAGCCTTTTACAAAGGTAACTGAAAGTAGATTGGTAGAAATTGCTGAGTGGCTGCAATACTTATGGGAGACTGGGATAAAATATGATTATGTAGAGAGATATCTAGATCAAAAACAATTGAAGAATCTATTACATTTGTTTGAGCAAGATTTACATAATACATGGGATGAGACTACGGTAATACCAAAATCGGACGAATATTTTGTTGATAGCGACGATGAAGCCGAAATAAAGAGATTGAGAAGAAATGATAACCTAGGATTTGCTCTGAGGTCTTTGCAGTCTTTGGATACAACTCCCCCACTTCTCCCGAGAAATGAACTGATTATGAGACTCAAGTTTGGACTTCGGGGCAGAGGTTTGTCGCCAGAAGAAATGATGGATTATTGCAAGGATGAAATACGGCTTATCGAAAACTTGCAAATTGTTTCTGAGGAAGTTAGAGAAAAATGGATTCAAAAAATACAAACAAGTGGAATTTCCAATGATACAAATCAACGACTAAGCGATTTAGAAATTTTCTTGACTACCAACCCAATTAGTAGAACACCTGCTTTTTATAGAAAATTAAATGAGTATAAAAATTTCCTGGAACAAATTTCAGGATTTAGTATAGATGAAATCAACGGAACAATTGATCGAATAAATGGAATATTTGCCAAAATATCAAGTGGGAGTGTGCAAGATGTGGAAAAGTCGGATGTATTTTCAAATAGCGATATTTTTATTGCCGTTTTTTGCGGGCTTTCAGAACCTTCCGATGAATTTTTCGCAGGTAGAAAACCTCTGAATATGAGCTCGATTGGCACAATACTAGGGATAACGGGAGAAAATATACGGCAACATCAAGAGAGAAGTTTAACCAGACTGAAGAAAGTTCTGGCAACTATCGGACAATCTGCAGACGGTACCCTCTGAAAAAAAGTGTTACAGCAATTGGGGAGATGGGCATTGACATTTTTTTATAATCACTGTACACTATGTACAGTATGCCCGACACCATTCACTTCTCTGCTACAGAAGCTCGAAAGAATTTTTTTGAAATTCTTCGTTTGGCACAAAAAGGAAACATCGTCACAATCGAGAAGAAAAATGAAAATATGACATTTGAGCTCCAACAAACCAAAAAACCTCGAAAAGATATTGCTAAACTTGCAACGGAAATGGGGAAGATTGGGCTCAAAGTAGTGTCGCTTGATAAGATGCAACACACTCTTGAAGAATCGCATACTATTGAACTTGAATAAATGAAACAGCTCTATTTTGATACGAACATCTTTATCTATTTTTCAAATAGAGATTCAACATATTATGCTGAAACACAACTACTTCTCCAATATTGTCAAGATAATGACATACGTATTGTGACCTCATGCGAAACTATTCAAGAAATCATACATTACTGTCAAAGAATCAAGCAGGTTCAAAAGGGAATACTCATGAGTAATTTAGTCATCCAAACAGTTGACAAAATGTTTACGGTCAACCAGAATACCGTAGAGTTATATCTCGACCTCATTCAAGATTTTCCCACCGTCCCGAGTCGAGACATACTCCACGGGGCAACCTGTATTCTCAATGGGAATCTTGATATGATCACATATGACAAGCACTTGTTGCAACTTGGAAGGATACGTGCTCAAAAACCTGAATCGTTTATAAAACATTAACCATACATATGAATATCAAATCAATCCATGCATATGAAATCATCAGTTCTGGGGGAACTCCTTCACTTGAAGTAAAAGTAGAGCTTAACAGTGGAACTGTTGGTATCGCATCAGTACCGTACGGTGCCTCTGCAGGATCGTTTGAGGCTTATGTCCTATTCGATGGAGACAAAGCTCGATACAAAGGAAAGGGCATGTTCAAAGCCGTCGCAAATATCAATGAAAAAATCGCGCCAGAGCTTGTGGGGCAAGATGCTGATGATCAAAGATCTATCGATGGGAAAATGTCCATACTCGATGGAACTGAGAATAAGTCGAATTTGGGGGGAAACGCAATCCTTGGAGCGTCACTTGCCGTTGCACATGCGACTGCAAACGAACATAAACTCCCACTTTACCAATGGATTCGAAAAAGCTTTGACTTGAAAATTACGGATTTCCGACTTCCCAATCCCATGATTGTCTCGATTGAAGGCGGTAAACATGCGGACAATTCGACAGATCTTCAAGAATACCTCCTATCCCCGATTGGCAATATTTCGGTTCGTGAAAATATCCGCATGGGAATCGAAACATATTTTAATCTCAAAGAAATTCTCGCAGAAAATAACTACTCGACAAATGTCGGCAATGAAGGAGCCTTTGCACCAGATGGTATTGTAAATAATGAAAAACCTTTGCAAATGATGTTTGAGGCCATAACGAGAACTGGACTTACTCCAGGAAAAGATATCGGACTTTCGATCGACGCCGCTGCAAATGAATTTTTCAAAAATGATATGTATCATCTCAATGTCGAAAACCGCCAAGTGTCTGCACCAGAACTTATGACATATTTTGAAACATGGCTTCAAAAATATCCAATTCTGACGGTTGAAGATATGCTTGCAGAAGATGCATGGGCTGATTGGACTATTTTCAACACCATTACTCAAAAATATGGCATCTCAAACATCGGAGATGACCTCACAGTTACCAATACAAAAAGGCTTCAGAAAGCCATAGACGCAAAAGCAATCACAGCAATATTGATCAAGCTCAATCAAATTGGAACGCTCACCGAGACGGTCGACTGTTGCACTCTCGCACGCGAACACGGCATGATGACTGTTCCTTCTCATCGTGGCGGTGGAGAAACCAATGATACTTCGATGGTCGATCTTGCAGTCGCACTCAACTCCGGGTTTATCAAAGTTGGACCAACGCGAGGAGAACGAGTATCCAAATACAATCGTCTGCTGGAAATCGAGCGAGAGCTTGGCGACAAAGCAAAACCCATGGGAAATGCATTTAATCAAATTTTTTAGAGCCTATTTGAAAAGTGAGCTCAATCATAAAAATCAGTTTTCATTATAGGCTCTTATGAAGCTGTTATTACAGTTTTCACACAGCTTCCTAATTTCTCTTGCAACTGGAGGTCTGAACCAAGTACAATAACATCATGGCAAACATTGCTTCGTTTTCGTTTGATCCAATCACTACCACCACACAAGAGGGACAAATCTTCACAACAGATATTCTTATGTATTCTGGATCGGAGCCTGTCATATCGTCGGATGTCATGATATCGTACAACCCCGAAGTTCTCACCCCAATCACCGATGGGGCTTCTGACATACAACCTGGGGACTTTTTCCAGATTACCGATGCCAAAATTCTTTCACCGGGGAAAATGTACATCTACGCCATCAACCAGTCACCATCACAGTCAGGAGTTGCAAATGGCAAACTTGCTACCATAAGTTTCCGAGCAAGAAAAGCTGGATCGACCGAGCTTCGATTTGACTGTATTCCGTTCCAGAAACAAACCTCCCAGATCATCACAAATGACCCAGATCTAACTAATATCATAAACTGCACGACCACTCGTGCGCATTCTTCCACTGTACTGATTGAGGCTGGAAACAATGTGCTTGGAGCATCGACTCAAAAACCATATCAAACCTGGTATGTTGGTCTTGCCATTCTATTTGCTATCTTTGCCGGAGTAATCTATTTTCGATATAAACGACTTTCTCAACACCTAAAAACATCTTAAGGTCATTATGCAAATAGCAACAGTCCAAAAGAAAAAAATATCAAACAAACAGTTAAAGACTGTGGGACTGTTTGTTGGCATTGGCGTGTTGATTGCAGCCTCGATCGGAATATTTTTTATGATTCAGGGAAATCCAACAGAAGCTAGTGAGGAAGCGCCTCAAAATGTGAGTATTCAAACAATTGACCCAAACAATGCAAGAGTGTCTTGGGAAACCGGAAAAGACACCATTGCAGTCGTTGAATACGGAACTACCGCAGATGCTACTTCATTTAGTGAATTCGCTTTCTCTGAAGTTGAAACAACCAGTCATGATGTAAACCTTTCCTCTCTAGAACCAAATACAACGTATTTTTTCCAAATCCGCGTAGGATCTGAAGTATATGACAATGGTGGTAGCTATTGGACCCTCACTACTCCTCCCGAAGAAGAAATTGACGTGTCTATTTCACCAGATCCATCTGTATCGACTAGCCCATCGCCAGAATCCTCCATCACCCCAACTGCCACAATTTCAGCGACGATCGTCCCTACTCCGAGCATTGTAGCATCTCCATCAGCAGTATTGACACCAACAATCTCAGGTTCACCAACACCAATCTCCACAATATCGGCGACATTGACCCCACAACCAGGCGTTACGAGCGCCGTATGTACCTCAGACAACTGCACAACAATACTCCAATCACTTGGAACATCGTGTACAACCCAAGATTATGTGCGATGTTTACTCGGAGCAAATGTGACAACCACTCCAGCTGCTACAAATACACCAACACCGACGCCTCTTTCTTCAGCTCTCAAAAGCCAGTGCAAGATAGATTACCTACAATCAAACTCATTTAGTTCTTGGACATGGGATGATTTGGCAACAAAGGAAGAAGAATGCAGCACGACGTTTTCTAGATATTTCCTTCAGTGCAAAGGTACAAGTTGGGATTCAACTGATCCCGCACCCTGGTACTGCAACGAGACTCTGACATCAAGCTCCATGGACTTGCCATGTGGAACGGCTCCAACTCCAGTACCGGGTCAATCGGTATTTTGTCGTGTGCGAGCAGAAGCCGATGTTGGTGGGAGTGTCAATGCTACGGAGTGGACATATGGATCTACAGAAAGACCAAAAATTTCAGGTGACGATGCAAACTGTGGTATAGATTATGTTCAAGGGAACACCTGCTACTCATGGATCTGGGATTATGATTATCAAAAAGATCCTCGTTGTGCAGACAAATTTGACCACTATTTCCTCCAATGTACCGATGATGGAATCTTCAATAGTAGCTCAACATGGTACTGCAACATTACAAGCGAAGATCATTATCTTGATCTTCCTTGCTACAACGCTGTGGTGCCGGGAGATGGCATGCCTATAACCTGTCGTGTACGGGCAGAAGATGGATATGGAGTAGATACTCACGTAACGTCTTGGTCCAGTGGAACAAGTATCTGTCCAACTTCAACCCCAACTCCAACGCCGTCTCCAACTAATACTCCAACCAATACTCCGACTTTAACTCCGGTGCCATAATTCACATTAGAATTATGCAACTGCTCCATATGTCTGAATTACTATTGAGGCTTTCTGAGTAGCTTTTCCCATCGCAGATGAAATATCTTGATCATGGTAGTACTCAACAAGAAATGTTGCAAGATATGCGTCACCTGCCCCTGTCGTATCCACGACCGATACTTTTTCAGCGGGATAAACATACTTTTTCCCGTGGGGAAAAACCGCACTACCCCTTTCTCCGAGTAGTGCAATCCCTATTTTTTTCTCTTTGTTTATGAATGATTGGAACGTATTGAGACGAGTGTCTACTTTTTCATCAATACTCAGTGCAAAAATATCAAAACTGTTTTTGTACTCTTTTAGAATCTCTTGATTCCCTCCATATTCTGAAAGGTCAGTGAAATCTCCAACCTTGAGCGTATTTGACAGATGCAACTTCGCAAAATCATTAAACATCGAACGAAGTTCGGGCAGATGTACGGCGACTGCGATATCTTGTGTTTGGAGGTATTGTTTTTGCGCTGATGTTAATCTGAACTTTTCAAGCACTCCAAGATTCCACGTCCCATACTGTGGTCGAGCATATTCATCAAGGGTGATTTTGACCGAATCAGTTTTGCCATGAATAATCTCAAGACCTTCAATGCTAATATAACTCAAGTCCAAAAACTCTATTAGCTCTTTTCCGTTTATATCGTCACCAATTGCCGAAACAACGCTTGAAATCGCTCCCAATCTTTGCGCATGATATGCACTATTTAGGGCCATACCGCCGGGAAAATGTTTTCCGATATTTGGATATATGTCTAAACCTATATCGCCGATTGCTGAATATGTTGGTTTTGTCATACTATCACCGCCTCATTATAAGTAACAGTTCACAGTCTTTGACAAAACTATATCATAAGCGATCAATGTCATTCTGATCCGCCAGTTGGCAGAGAAGAATCCAGTTATCAGATATTGTTGTGAATGGATCCTTCGGTCTCCGCCAGCTGGCGGATCTCTCAGGATGACAATTATTGTGTCAAGGAGAGTGAACTCTTATCATTATAATACATGCTTGACACCTACAATATGATGTAATAGACTTACATCATATGACATCAGATCTTCAGCAAATTAAACAAGATACACGATATAGTCAACGGACTCAAATCTCGCTCTCTCCTTCTATGCGTGAATACATAGATAAACAACGTCGCTCTACTGATGAAAGCTTGTCGGAATATATTCGAAATGCCATAACTATCCGTGTTGAGAATGAGAGCATTAGTGATGAAAAAAGGATAGAGGCTGCAAAAAAGTTTTTTGGTGCAGGTAAAAACACAAATAATCCAAACTGGAATACTCCTGAAAAAATCCGTAATTGGCAACGTATATTACGCAAAGATAAACCATGATGTATTTACTCGATAGCAATATTCTCATTTATGGATTCAAGGGAATAGAGCCCTACAAGTCATTGGGAGTTGATCTATTGTCTCAAAAGCAACTCGCCCTATCGATTCTTACCGTAGCAGAATTTTTAGCAGGAGCAACAAAACAAGAAAAAGCTATGCTTGATGATTTACTATCAACTGCAACATTGTATACTATTGATTATACTATCGCCAGAACTGCTGCATACTATAGAGAGATGTATGCAAGAAAGCACAAGCGAGTATTTCTCATTGACTGCCTTATTGCAGCTACTGCAAAAGTGCACAATCTTACCTTAGTAACAAATAATGCCAAGGATTTCCCTATGAAAGATATTTACATTCTTGATCCGAGAAAATCTTAATACGATATAATAAATACATGCCACACCTAATACTCGTCCGTCATGGAATATCAGAATGGAATAAACTTGGCCTTTGGACGGGCTGGAAAGATCCAGAGCTCGCCCCGGAAGGATTTGAAGATGCAAAAAGAGCAGGCACATCTTTGAAAGACATACGCATAGATATTGCTTTTACTGCCGATCTCAAACGCACTATTTCCACTCTAGAAACTATCAAAAAAGAGATTGAAAATACTGAGCTTGAAACTATCATCGACAAAGCTCTTCGCGAACGAAACTATGGATATCTTGCAGGTCAAAACAAGTGGAAACTCAAAGAACAGTATGGAGATGAGCAGTTTATGAAATGGCGACGAGGATGGGATGAACCAATCCCAAATGGTGAATCTTTGAAAGATGTGTACGATCGCGTGATTCCCTACTACAAAAACATCATTCTACCTGAGCTACATGATGAGCGGAATGTATTGGTGGTCGCAAGTGGAAATAGTCTCCGAGCGCTGGTCAAGTATTTGGAGAGTATCTCTGATGACGATATAGCAAAACTTGAGATTGGGCTTGGCGAAGTGTATGTGTATGAACTTTCTGCGAAAGGTGAAATCATTTCAAAAGAGATCAGAGCAGAGAATGCCGAGAAGGGGAAGGTGTGATGAGGATGAAAGATGTTTTATGTATTAAATAAGTAATATCCTTAAGATACTTATTGACTTCATTTTTTATACTCCTATAATGGCGGTACTATAAGTTCACTTACTTATTTATGCCAAATTCACCAGAAGGAATTCACGGAACAACCGTTACGGTTGGCGCTCAATGGGGCGATGAGGGAAAAGGTGCTGTTGTAGAAAGATTAACCAGACGTGCGTCTGCAAAGAATGTAATACGATTTTCAGGAGCTGATAACGCTGGACATACTGTGTATAACGAATTTGGGAAAACAGTGCTACATCTCATTCCTTCAGGAATATTTACTGCTCGGGCTATTCTAACTGGTGGAGTGCTAATAAACCCTGAAAGAATCATGTCTGAAATGGAAGAGCTGAATGAAAAAGGTGTCGATATTTCACCTGACAATCTACTTCTTTCAGAACACGCACATATGATTATGCCATGGCATGTTTCTCGTGACAAACTTAAAGAGGCAGCACGGGGCGAAGGAAAAATTGGCACGACCGGAAGAGGTGTGGGACCGGCAGCAGCTGATCGAACCGCAAGAGAAGGTCTTCGACTGGGAGATTTATTACTACCAGAGTCTGACCTTGAGGCAAAACTCATGAAAGAACTTACATTTCAAACTGCCCTTACTGAAATGATGCAACTTCAAGCAACTTTTACTCGAGGTGACTTTGACGAAATGTCATATTATGCCCAAATGCAACTTATGCAAAAAGCCTTAGATAGATATGATTCTGCCAAAATTTGGAATATGCTCATTCGCTCAAAAGAAACTTTGGGACCAATGATAGCCAACCCACTTCCTGTCATTTGGAAAGACCACGACGATGGAGAGACTTCGATTGGAGAAGGCGCTCAGGGTGGTTTGATCGGATCAGTTGGAGGAACATATCCGTATGTTACTTCTACAAATCCTGGTTTACTAGGATTTTGCGAGTCAACCATGATCCCGCCACATGAGGTTCGCGATACTATCGCTGTTGCAAAAGCTTACATGACCAGAGTTGGCGAAGGACCTATGCCAACCGAAATGACTGACTCAGAAGCAGAAGAGCTCCGACAGCTTGGAGGAGAGTTTGGGGCAACAACAGGAAGACCGAGGCGTTGTGGTTGGTTTGATGGCCCCGCAACTCGTCATGGCGCTCATAGAGTGTGTGGAGCCAGGCGGCTTGCAATTTCAAAACTAGATATCTTGGACTACATGGATGAGATCAGAGTATGTGATGGATATATTATTGGAGGAAAACTCTATAACGAACTGCAAAATCCAAGTGCTGATCAACTGGGACATGATGTCGTAACGCCACATTATCGTATCCTGAAAGGGTGGCAAGAGTCAACGACTGGAGCCAGAAGCTTTACCGATCTCCCGGAAAATGCCCAAAAGTATGTACTTGCTTTGAAGGACGCAACCGGAATGCCTGTTGATTTTGTATCGGTTGGACCAGAAAGCGAAGCTATGTTTGAGCTTTAAAATTTTGTCCCGACAGAGAAAACTATCTTGATTTTAGTCAGAACTGATGGGTGTCAAAGCTTGAAATCACATACGCGGCTCTAGTTTCGTTGTATCATATTCTTATGAGGACATTCCTTCTATCGGCAATTACTTTGATACTAGTTTTCTTGGGCGCGATTCTCATGTTTATCCGTGGGAATTCTTTCATTACTCCCTCACAAATAGATCCACTTTCCCCTACTCCACTTCCAACACCCGTGGTCATAGAAATGAGATACTCCGACACTCCTGCACGCGTAAAACCGAGCATATCTCTCGAATGTCCTCAAGGGGCTTGGATAAACTGCATGCCGGGACCTAATTCGCCCGATAAACGGTGCGATAAAGATTACCTTGACTGGGCAGAGATCAACTGTCCTGGCTTTATGGGAGCGGCGTATTAAATAGTCTCCTAAGTATCTTGACAGTGTTATTCTGTAATCTACATATATTTAAAACTCTTCCAGTAAAATGAATGTATTGAAATACTACTAATCCATAAATAGAATTTACTATTTTTATGACTGATCAAGGCTTTGATATTGCTCAAAATATTCCCGAAATTGAAATATTTCGGTCTCCTCTGATTCGATCTTTTACACATGGTGCAACACAACAATTAGTCGATGCACATATAATTGAAAAAAATGAAGAATCTCCAGATGTAAATTCAACTACCATTGAAACGGATCCGAATCTTGTAAAGTTTCTCCTTGATGAGCATCCAACTCTTCTATTCACACCAAACAGTGTATTCGAAGGAATCCTTTATACTCCTAATGAAGATACAACGAGATTTGGAACAGAAATATTGGAACTTTTTGCAAAAACGCTCTATAGAAATGGCGCGAGCATTGAAGAAGTCCATGAAAGATTAAATCAAATAATTGCTGATAAATTTCCTTCAGAGATCCAAGATTATTTTAATAAAACCCTCGGTATCTATGAACCCATTTCAAAACTCAATAGTACTTGAAAGCAGGGCTCTTGAATAATTAAAATGGACAGTACACTAGGAGGTGAACTGTCCACATGTATGATGTTACCAAATTGATACCACTTTTTGTATTTG
>Ga0210044_10010695_pt1 | contig 10866 bp, 4 predicted proteins | sample CryGey13umfilter_2_FD_183959 | JGI IMG/M metagenome (GOLD analysis project Ga0210044, IMG submission 183959) | Groundwater microbial communities from aquifer in Utah, USA - Crystal Geyser 4/9/14 3 um filter (SPAdes) (version 2) | ecosystem: Environmental > Aquatic > Deep subsurface > Groundwater...
AAAACTCCTGAAGAAACATTCACTATTTGGGATAAAGACCAAGTGTTGGCAGATGCCGTTTGGGCAATTCGAAAATTTAGACCTGATATTATTATTACTCGCTTTTCGCCAACTTTAGGAGGAACACACGGACATCACACAGCCTCTGCACAGATTGCAATGGAAGCTTACGAGGCAGCAGCAGACCCAAAACGTTTTCCAGAACAATTAAAATATGTAGAAATATGGCAAGCAAAGCGCATTTTTTGGAATACTTCTTCTTGGTTTTTTACTAGAAATGGAATGGAAATGAGCAAAGATAGTACAATGACTATCGAAATTGGAGGATATGATGCTCTTTTAGGAAAATCGTACAATGAGATTGCAGCACAAAGCCGTTCACAACACAAAAGTCAAGGTTTTGGAAGTGCTGGAAGTAGAGGAGAAATGACAGAATATTTACAAATTTTGAAAGGCGATTTGCCTGAAAAAGATGCTTTTAAGGGAGTTACAACAGATTGGAGTAGAGTAAAAGGAAGTGAAAAATTTATAGCTTTAATTCAAAAACTAAAAAAAGAATACAATCCTGCACTACCTCAAAATTCCTTTAATTTGGTTGTAGAAGCCTATAATGAAGTAAATAAATTAGAGAAAAATCCAAGTACAGAACGTGCAAAAAAGATTCTTTCAGAGCTTATTTTCACGACAGGAGGACTTTTTGTAGAAGCTGTTACTGATAATTCGCAAGTTGCAAATGGAGATTCTCTTCAACTAGAATTAAATTTTATCAAGCGTTTTGATGTGCCTGTTCTGATTTCAACAGCAATCTTGATGACTGAAAACGTGAATGGAAAAACTGATTTGAAAGATTTTTACTTTAATGCGTATAGTCAAAAACTGCCAACCAATAAACTAGAAACTTTTTCTAAAACCATTCAATTAGAAAATGTCAAAAATTCAAATCCGTATTGGCTCAATGAAAATCAAACAACAGGAATGTACAGCGTTGATAATCAAGAATTAAGAGGGTTGCCAAGTAACCCTGCTAATCTTCAATTAAGTTTGACCTTAAATGTGGAAGGTAAAGAATCAGGTATTCAAGAATTGACGGTTTATCTGCCTATTCAACACAAATATACTGACCCAGTAAAAGGAGAAAAATATGCGCCTTTGCTTGTCGTACCAAAAGTAACAGCTCGTTTTTTAGATGATGTGATGATTTTTACAGGAAATAATAATACGGATAAATCGAAGAAAGTTCGTTTAGAATTGCTTTCAAACACAGATAATCCTGTTTCTGGAAAAGTAAATATTATTTCAGAAAAAGAAAGTCCACAAGCCGTAGAGGCAAAGCAGATTTATTTCACGCCTTCTCCATCAAATGCAGATTTTTTATTTACTAAAAAAGGACAAACTAAAATTATTGAAATTGAAATAACTCCTCCTACAAAAAATCAAAATAATGCGTTTTTGGTAGAATTAAATTATGATAAATCTAGCAAAACAGAATTTGCTAAGTCAATAGAAAAAATTGATTACGACCATATTCCGTATCAAGCCATGTTTCCAAATGCAAAAGTTCGTTTGATGCGTGCCGAATTAGAGAAAAAAGGAGAGCGAATTGGTTATATTTTGGGCGCAGGAGATTATGTTCCCAAAGCGTTGGAGCAAATTGGTTATCAAGTAGATATTATCGAAGCTAAAAATTTAGGAACAACTGATTTAAGCGTTTATGATGCCGTTTTGACAGGAATTAGAGCATTTAATATTCAAGACGAATTGGCGATTTATCTACCAAAACTACATAAATACGTAGAAAATGGTGGTAATTTGATTGTTCAATACAATACTTCGCATAATCTTGTAAGTAATGAAATTGGCGTTTACCCATTCCGTATTTCAAGAGCGAGAGTAACTGAGGAAAATGCGCCAGTTGTTTTTGAACTTCCAAACCATTCCGCTTTGAATACGCCAAATAAAATTACACCTTTAGATTTTGAAGGTTGGACACAAGAGCGAGGGCTTTATTTTGCTGATACGTGGGACGAACATTTTGAAGCTCCAATTAGCAGCCACGACACAGGAGAACAACCACAAAAGGGAAGTATTCTGATTGCTAAATATGGAAAAGGAAATTTTGCTTATACAGGAATTTCTTGGTTCAGACAGCTTCCAGAAGGCGTTACAGGTGCGTATCGTTTGCTTGTCAATTTGATTTCTTTGGAAGAGAATGAATAATTTTTTTTGATTTCTAGCAACAGAGTTGCGTAATCTTTCTAGAAAAAATCAAATCAATAATTTAAAATCTACAGGCACATATTTTTTTTTAGTTTTTCTTGAATTTCAGCTACCGAGTAGCGAAACCTTTGTAGTAAAATAAAAATTACTCTCTTTAAAAGCTACAGGGGTGCATAACAAATTAGCTACGCTGCTCTTTGGGTATTGATACAAAATGCTAGTTTAGGAAAAGGCTTGCCTTTTCCCTACAAAAAACGACAATTTGTTATACACCCAGCTACAGAGTAGCCTAACTTTGAGGTTTAAAACAACAAGGTTTCGCAACTCTGTTGCTCTAAAAATCATTATTTTATCAAAAAATATTCTACAAAGGTTACGTTGCGCTGCAACTCTGATTAAAAGTGTATGGTTTTAAATTTTATTCATCAAAAAAACTATTCTTCAATCAGCAATTCCCAATGTAACACGACTTTGATTTAAAATCGAAAGTTTAGGCGTTTTTTAGCTAAAAAAATCAACATTTAAGAGAGTTTAAAGCCCTTGTTTCAAATTATTAAGCTCTAAAAAGACGTTTTATTGCTAATTTAATTTACATTGGGAATTGCTGCTCTTCAATCCATTCAAACAAGTATTTCTCATTGTATTCTATTTCGAACTTTTTTAGAAAACCTATATACTCTTCTTTAAAAGTTCTTTTTTTATGATGTTTTGGCTGATTCAAGATATATTCTATAACATTATTTAGTGCAGATTTTGAATAAGAGAAAGCACCATATCCGACTTGCCATTCAAATTTATATTTTGAGAAATTATTATCTTTTATAAATTTATTTGAGCCTGTTTTTATATCTCTTACCAAATCAGATAAGTTTAAGTCAGGTTTTAAGCCAATGAGTAAATGTGTATGGTCAGGCATACAATAGATAGCTAGAGGTTTATGTCCTTTTTCATTTACTATTCCAGTAATATATTTTTCTACTCGTTCTCTAAATTCTTTTTTGATTAAGCTATTTCTGCCTTTCACGGCAAACACAAGTTGAATGTAGAGTTGAGAATATACGTTTGCCATAATTTTTTTAGATTAATTAGTTTGAAATTGAAAATACAAGGTTACGCAACTCTGTAGCTAATGAAAATGCTAAATATACAATTATTCTACAAAGGTTACGCAACTCTGTAGCTAATGAAAATGCTAAATATACAATTATTCTACAAAGGTTACGCAACTCTGTAGCTAATGAAAATGCTAAATATATAATTATTCTACAAAGGTTACGCAACTCTGTATCTAATGAAAATGCTAAATATACAATTATTCTACAAAGGTTGCGCTACTCTGTATCTAATGAAAATGCTAAATATACAATTATTCTACAAAGGTTGCTCAACTCTGTAGCTAATGAAAATGTTAAATATATAATTATTCTACAAAGGTTACGCTACTCTGTAGCTAATGAAAATGCTAAATATGCAATTATTCTACAAAGGTTACGCTACTCTGTATCTAATGAAAATGCTAAATATACAATTATTCTACAAAGGTTACGCTACTCTGTAGCTAATGAAAATGCTAAATATGCAATTATTCTACAAAGGTTACGCTACTCTGTATCTAATGAAAATGCTAAATATATAATTATTCTACAAAGGTTGCGCTACTCTGTAACTAATGAAAATGCTAAATATACAATTATTCTACAAAGGTTGCTCAACTCTGTAGCTAATGAAAATGTTAAATATATAATTATTCTACAAAGGTTACGCTACTCTGTAGCTAATGAAAATGCTAAATATGCAATTATTCTACAAAGGTTACGCTACTCTGTAACTAATGAAAATGTTAAATATACAATTATTCTACAAAGGTTGCGCAACTCTGTAGCTAATGAAAATGTTAAATATACAATTATTCTACAAAGGTTACGCTACTCTGTAACTAATGAAAATGTTAAATATACAATTATTCTACAAAGGTTACGCTACTCTGTAACTAATGAAAATGTTAAATATACAATTATTCTACAAAGGTTGCGCTACTCTGTAGCTAAATTATCAATAATATAAAAGCTACATAGTAGCGTAACCTTTGTAGCAAAGAAAAATTATCCTTTAAAAGCTACATAGTAGCGTAACCTTTGTAGCAAAGAAAAATTATCCTTTAAAAGCTACATAGTAGCGTAACCTTTGTAGCAAAGAAAAATTATCCTTTAAAAGCTACATAGTAGCGTAACCTTTGTAGCAAAGAAAAATTATCCTTTAAAAGCTACATAGTAGCGTAACCTTTGTAGCAAAGAAAAATTATCCTTTAAAAGCTACATAGTAGCGTAACCTTTGTAGCAAAGAAAAATTATCCTTTAAAAGCTACATAGTAGCGTAACCTTTGTAGTATCGTGGCAGAAATTCTGTGATAAACCGATAATAAGACAAATAAAATTTGAAAAAATCTAAAAAAACACTAACTTTTGATATGCAATTTTTTGTTAAAAAGCATCGTACTATTAACAAAGAAATTAAAGAAAACTTTCTACAACCTAATTTACCTAAACTCCAAATAGTATAACCTCAAATTTTATGAAAAGATTATTTAACAAATCCTATAAATCTCTATTTTCCATTTTGGGAGTAGGATTTTTACTTTGGGTTATGATTTCCTGTGCTTCTACGGAAAAACTACAAGTCATTGACCAAAATTTTGGAGAGCAAATCACACTTCAACAAAATCTTACTTTTACATTCAATCAAGCCATTGCAAAACCCAAACAATTAGACGTTTGGCAGGAAGTAGAATATTTGGATATTAATCCGAAAGTAAAAGGAAAATTCAAATGGACAAGTCCGACAACGCTTATTTTTTCGCCTGATGAAGGATTTGCGCCCAATACAAAATACCAAGTAAAGCTCACTCAAAACTTAATTGCAGAGCTTACAAAAAAGAATGTTGAGATTGATAAAGACAAAAAATTCGAATTTCATACGCCTTATCTTGACCTTTCGACGGCTCAAGCCTATTGGAGTACGGATGCAAACGGTTCGCCAGAACTGCTTCTGAATTTACTTTTCAATTATGACATCAATCCAAGTGCTTTGAATAGTTTGCTTTCACTTTCTACTTTAGCAGCTTCTGAAACAGGAAATGGAACGGTTGCAAATTATTCTTTAAAAAGCAACGAAGTAGGAAAAAATGTTCGGTTAGTTATCAAACCAAATACAAGTGATAGTAAGGAACTTGCAGGAAAAACAATTTCTATCAAAATAAAAGAAGGTTTGAAAATGACAAAAGGCGACGGAACAGCTCCTCAAATGTCTTTCAAAACAGATATTCCAGACCCACAAACTTTTGAAATTACACAAGTTAGTTCGTATAAAATGAATGGGAAAACGATTGTACGAGTTTTGACAAATCAGAGTGTAAAGCAAAATGAAGTACAGATTAAAGATTTGATTTCTGTTATGCCACAATTACGTACAGAAATAGAAAAAATAGATGCAGGGTTTTTAGTAAAAGCTGATTTCAAAGAAGAAACAAATTATCAACTTACTATTAAAGAAGATTTGAAAGGTGTCTTTGGTACAAAACTAACAGCACAATACGAACACGTTTTGCTTTTGAGTGGCGCACAAAAAACAATTTCTTTTGTAGATGGAAAAGCCTCTTATCTAACTTCGAAAGGAGAGCGAAATATAGGTGTAAATATTTACGGTTTTGAAAAAGTAGAAATTGAAGTGTATAAAATTTATGAAAATAATATTCAACATTTTTTGAGAGAAATGGTCGGTTTGTACGATTATAATGAAATGGATGAGTATTATTACGGAAATGGAGAACGAGATTATGGCGATGTAATTTTGAAAAAAGAAATGAAAATTACGGATTTCAAACAGGCAGGAACAAGTTATGCTATCGATATGCGTGAAGTGGTAGCTGCTGATAATCGTCCGTTTGAAGGAATTTATTATGTCGTTCTTCGTTCGCCTGACGACCGTTGGATAAATGACCGTCAGATTGTTTGTGTTTCTGATTTGGGTTTTATTGTTCGTAGAAGTGAAGATGAAATTTTGGTTTTTGCTAATTCAATAATGAATGCAACGGCAGAAGAAGGAACTCAAATTCGTTTAATTAGTACAAGTAATCAAACAATTCGAACAGCCAAAACGGATGCAAACGGAGTAGCAAAACTAACAGGACTGAAAAAATTAGGTGAGAAATATAATTTTCAGTTTATTACAGCACAAAAAAATGATGATTTTAGCTACATTCATTTATCTCAAAATGGAGTTTCTACCTACGGTTTTGATACAGATGGGATTTATCCAACAGCAGGAAATTATCAATCCTTTATTTATCCAGAAAGAAATCTGTATCGTCCAGATGAAAAAATTAGCTTTAAAGCAATCATCAGAAATTGGGAAGATTGGCAAAGTGTAGGACAAATTCCTGTAAAATGGAAAATTATTATGCCAAATGGTAGAAGTTTGGTAGAAAAACAAAATCGCCTTTCAGAAGAAGGAACTTTTGCAGCTACAATTCCACTACCTAGCACAAGCGTAACAGGAAGTTATACCATTGAAGTTTATACGTCAAATGATGTCTTGTTGGCTTCTCGCAATATCAATGTGGAAGAATTTATGCCACAGCGTATAAAAGTAGAATCAAAACTCAATGAAAAATCCGTAAAAAGTGGACAAGCTATCAATTTAGAAGCGACAGCAACCAATCTTTTTGGCCCTCCAGCAGCAGACCGAAATTATGAAGTTCGTTTGACGTATGACAAAAAAGCATTTCAGTCTTCCGATGAAAAACTAGCTGCAAAATATCAAGATTATAATTTCGCCATCAATATTGGAAATAATCAAATGCCATCGTATGAAGATTATGAAAATACAGGGGAAACTGATTTGCAAGGCAAAGTTACTGAAAGTGTAAAAGTTCCAGAAACGTTCAAAAATATTGGTTTGATGCAAGGAACATTTTATACAACTGTTTTTGATGAAACTGGGCGACCTGTTGGTTCACGCAAAAGTTTTGATATTATTACGCAGCCTTACTTTTTGGGTGTAAAAGGATTGGATTATTATTGGATTGGACTCAATCAACCTCTTAATTTTCCTTTAGTTGCGCTTGATTATGACGGAAAAGCGATTGCAGCAAATGCAAGAGTACAAGTAGTTCGTTATGACTGGCACACAGCTTTAGAGAGAAGATATAATGGCGAATATACGTATGTTTCGAAATACAAAGAAGTGGTTGAATATGATAAAGAAATGAAAGTTAATCCTTCTGGAACTTCACTTACTTTTACTCCCAAAACTTCGGCTCGTTATGAAGTGCGAGTTTCTCTTCCAAATGCAGAAACGTATGTAACGACTAATTTTTATGCGTATTATTGGGGTTCTGTTTCGAATTCTTCTTTCCAAGTGGATAAAGCTGGACAGATTGATATTACACTTAATAAGAAAAAATACAATGCAGGAGAAACGGCAAAGGTACTTTTCAAAGCTCCTTTTTCGGGTAGAATGTTGGTTACTTTAGAAAAAAATAGTGTTATCACTCACAAATATATCGATGTTCAGAATCGTTCGGCTTCCATGGATATTCCGATTACAGATGAGCATTTGCCAAACGTTTATATTAGTGCGACGCTTATCCGTCCACTTTCAAGTAATGATGTTCCTTTGACGGTTGCTCACGGTTATATTCCGATTGCCGTAGAAAATGAATCGAAACACAAAATTGAGTTAGAAATTACTGCGCCAGAGCGTATTCGTTCTTCTCAAAAACAAATGATTACAGTCAAAACAGGAAAGCCAATGCAAGATGTAGAAATTACGATTGCAGCCGTTGATGAAGGAATTTTATTAATAAAGAATTTCCAAACTCCTGCCCCTTACAATTATTTCTTCCAAAAAAGAGCTTTAGGCGTACAGGCTTTTGATATGTACGAACGTTTGTATCCAGAATTTAAAGCAAATATTCAGAATTTTGGTGCAGATGGTTATGATTTAGGAAACCGTACAAATCCAATGGCAAACAAACGAGTAAAACCTGTTTCTTTTTGGTCTGGAACATTAAAAACAAACTCAAAAGGCGAAGTTAATTATGAAATTGATGTACCTCAGTTTTCAGGAGATTTGCGTATTATGGCTGTCGCTGTACAGGGTTCAAAATTTGGTTCTGCGACTTCAAATATGAAAGTAGCTGACCCAATCGTAATTTCGGCAGGAATTCCTCGTTTCCTTAGTCCAAAAGATAAAATTACGATGCCTGTTACGATGAGCAACACGACCGAAAAAGTAGCCCAAGCGACAGTAACTTTAAAGACAAAAGGTGCAGTTTCTCCTGATGGAACAACTACACAAACTGTTACTATTCAGCCAAATAGCGAAGCAAAAGTAAACTTCAAAATCAATGCGATTGAGGCAGTAGGAACGGCACAAATTGATGTAGAAGTTGCTGCTTTAGGCGAAAAATTCAATCAAACTACTGATATTACCGTTCGTCCATTTACTTCTCTTTTGAAAGAATCTGATGCAGGAAGTGTAGAAGGAGGAACAAGCAAAACTCTTAGTTTCAAGCACGAATATGTGCCAACTTCGGCAGATGCGAAATTGGTTGTGAGCAAATCGCCTATGATTCAGTTTGTTAAGTCATTGGATTATTTGGTTCAATATCCGTATGGTTGTGTGGAGCAAACTACTTCAAGTGCATTCCCTCAACTTTATGTAAAAGATATTTCTGAATCAATCGGAAAAGCATTGAGTTATAATCTAAAACCAGAAGAAAATATCCGTTTTGCAATTGCCAAACTTCAATCTATGCAGTTGTATGAAGGTGGTTTGAGTTATTGGCAAGGTGGACATGAAGCGAGTTGGTGGGGAACTGTTTATGCAACTCATTTCTTGACAGAGGCAAAAAAAGCAGGTTATGAAGTAAGTGATGATGTTTTGGATAAGGCATACAATTATATGATGGCAAAAATCAAAACAAAAGATACTGAGCGTCTTTATTATTACAATGTAAATAATCAACTGACTTCAAGACCGATTGCAAACAAATCTATTTTCTACTCTATGTATATTTTGGCTTCGGCAGGAAAACAAGACGTAGCAACAATGAATTATTACAAAGCCAATAAGCATTTATTAGCGATTGATTCTCGTTATTTGTTAGCTGCGACGTATAAATTATTGGGAGATAAAGCGAGTTATGATGCTGTTTTGCCTCCATCTTTTTCAGGCGAAAAGTCAGAACAATCTTTAGGTGGAAATTTCTATTCTTATATCAGAGACCAAGCAATTTCTCTGAATGTTTTGTTAGAGCAAGACCCAAAAAATCCACAAATAGGAACACTTGCCAAACAGCTTTCAGAGCAATATAGAGCAAAACGTTATTTGAATACACAAGAACATGCCTTTACGTTTTTGGCTTTAGGGAAATTAGCACGAAAAGCAAATAATAGCAATATTACAGCACAAATTTCGGCTGGGGGTTCTAATCTTTCTGCGTATGAAAATGGCACAGTTGTTTTGACTAAAAATCAAGTTTTGGGTAAAGAAATCACTATCCAAACAAGTGGAGAAGGCGATTTGTATTATTTCTGGGAAAAAGAAGGAATAAGTCTCAAAGGCGATTATATACAGGAAGACAAAAATATTCGTGTTCGTCGTGCTTATTTGGATAAAAAAGGAAATGAAATCAAAGGAAAAGTCAAACAAAATCAACTTGTTGTGGTCAAAATTGAAGTAATTTCTACTTCGGTAGATGTTATTGAAAATGTCGTAATTACGGATATGCTTCCTGCTGGATTGGAAATTGAAAATCCAAGATTAGGAGGATCGCAACAATTTGACTGGATAAAAAATGCTTCTTCGCCTACACATTTTGATTTTAGAGACGATAGAGTAAATATTTTTACTGATGTGAGAAAAAAAGAAACACAGTATTATTATTATCAAACTCGTGCCGTTTCAGAAGGAAAATATCAAGTCGGTTTGATAAGTGCCGATGCGATGTATGATGCTTCGTATCATTCGTATCACGGTGCTGGTACTTTGGTGGTGGAGTAATTATTGGTCGCTCGTGAGGACACGAGCAACGGTAGGGATTTTATAAATTTGACAAAAAAATAACCCTAAGTTTCTTTTAGAAGAGGCTTAGGGTTTCTTATAAAAACTTTGTCAGTAGTTTTTTGGTAATCCAAAATAACTCTGACAATAGTTTTATCTATAAAAGTGCTTATTCTAAACTATTGACAGCCTTATGAAAGGACTGTCAAAGTTTTGTACTATTTATTCCAAAACAGGATATTCAAATTCTACATTTAAAGGTATGATATCTATTTTAGTTTCATAATTTAGACGTGTAGTAGATAAACGTGATTTTTAGTTTGTTGTTTGTTTGTTTATCGTGAAATAAAAATCCATTAACCTCGTTGCTTTTGAAACTTCAAGACCTTCAAAATAAAATATTTTTCTTAAAATTATTTTGTAATAAAAGACAAAAACAATTACCTTTAGTTTGTACTTACTCTACCCTACCATTTTTTAAGTACTTGATAATGAGCAGTTTAATTTATATTTTAATTTACATATAATCAAATATCGGAAAAATCTATCAGTTATATTTTCAAATTCTTCAACAGATTTTTTAAG
>Ga0210044_10010698_pt1 | contig 10865 bp, 11 predicted proteins | sample CryGey13umfilter_2_FD_183959 | JGI IMG/M metagenome (GOLD analysis project Ga0210044, IMG submission 183959) | Groundwater microbial communities from aquifer in Utah, USA - Crystal Geyser 4/9/14 3 um filter (SPAdes) (version 2) | ecosystem: Environmental > Aquatic > Deep subsurface >...
GCCGGTTATTTTTTACAAAATCATGGATGCCATTGATGCCCCAAATACCACTTTGGATGAAATTGCACGCTTGGTAGAAAAAGATGCAGGTTTGGAAACCAGAATTTTAGGTCTTGTCAATAGCTCATTTTATGGCTTCAGCGACAAGATTACGAGCATTTCCCACGCTATAGGCATTATAGGAACCTCTAATTTAAAGGAGCTGGTCCTATCCACCCTGGTTGTTTCCCGATTCAAAAACATCCCCGAACATTACGTGACCATGGAATCCTTTTGGTCTCATAGCATTGCCTGTGGGTTGGCTGGCAAGGAATTATCTAAAATTTTTTCCATTGATAACGCAGAGGGAATTTATGTCGTCGGGATGATTCATGACATTGGTTCTTTAATGATTTATAAGGAAGCCCCAGAGAAAGCGGCTCTGGTTTTAGAACGCTGTAATGAGTGGGGGAAGACGCTGACAGATGCGGAACAAAGTGTTTTAGGATTTGACCACACACAGGTGGGAGAGGCCTTGTTCCGCGAATGGAGACTTCCGGAAATATTCAGTGAAATAACCGCCTTTCATCACAACCCATTAAAGGCTCCGGGTTTCCCTAAAGAAACCGCTATTATATACGTTGCCGATTACATCGCTCAAAGTAGCCAGTTGGGGACAAGCGGGGAGTTGCAATCTCAACCTTTGGATTCAGAGGTAAAAAATTATTTGGGCTTATCGATAGAAAATATTTCTACAGTGTCGAAAAAGACAATTCATTCCTTTGAAGAAATTACAAGGATTTTTTTGAATTAAAACTTCCTTTTATTCCCCCATTGAGGCTAAAGATAAATGCCCATAAAAAAATCCAAGTCAGCAAAGCGAAGTGTAAAAGCCAAATCCAGGGTTGCGACAAAGAAGGTTTCCAGGAAAAAGGTTTCTGCAGGCAAAAAAGCTCGCAACCCGAAAAAAATTGAAAAAAAACCGAACGTCGATCCCTTCGGGGAAAATACCCTTCAGGTGGGGAGTTTTGACCGGGAGGAACTGGAAAAAAGGGTGCTGCTGCAAGCCTTGCAGGTCATTGAATCCCGGAAAAAGTTTGAAGACGAGGTTGAGCAGCGTAAACAGGTAACCGAAGCTTTTGATAATCTCAGTCGCCGAAACGAGTTAATTCTCAGTGCCGCCGGTGAAGGGATTTATGGGATTGACTGTGAAGGAAATACGACATTCATCAACCCCGCCGCCGCGAAAATGATCGGCTATTCTCCACAGGAACTCGTTGGCAAACAGCAGCACGATGTTTTGCACCATACCAAACCGGATGGTTCTCCTTACCCCAAGGAGGAATGCCCCATTTACTTGGCATTTAAAGATGGGAAGGCGCGCCATGTCGCGGATGAGATTTTTTGGAGGAAAGACGACACCCGCTTTCCCGTCGAGTATATCAGCACCCCGATCATTGAAAATGGCAAGATTTTAGGGGCTGTAGTCACTTTCAACGACATCACCGAACGAAAAAAAGCCGAGCAGGCCCTCCGTGAAAGTAAAACCCGTGTTCAATCCATATTGGACCACGCCATCGATGGAATCATTTCGATCAATGAGCAGGGAATGGTCGAATCTTTCAATCCAGCCGCAGAACGCCTCTTTGGTTACAAATCATTGGAAGTCGTGGGTCAAAATGTAACCCTGTTGATGCCCGAATCCTTTAAAAGCAAACACGAGAATGGTCTGAAAAATTATCTTGAAACAGGGGTGAAAAAGGTCATCGAAGTTGATGGTGTGGAAGTAGTCGGCTTGCGAAAAGACGGAACCACCTTCCCGTTGGAACTGGGGATCAGCGAAATGTACCTGGGGATCGTCCGCGATATCACCGAGCGTAAATTCCTCGAACAAAAACTCTGGAGCAGTGAACAACGATATCGAACGATGAGTGAATCCTCCCCCCTGGGGATTTTTCAGATCGATGGCGACGACTTTTACATTTACGTTAATAATCGATGGCAAGAAATTGTAGGGAAAACCCTTACGCAAAGTTTTGGCGTCAAATGGTGGGAAATCATCCACCCTGGTGACAGGGACAACGTTTTCAGGAAATGGGCCGAAAGTGAGCAGCAGGGACGTGAAACACAAAAAAAACCGTTTAGCATCACCTGCCGGATTCTCAGACAGGGAGGGGGGATCCACTGGGGACAGATCAACTGCTCATTTTTGTTCAACGACGAAGGTCGAATCACCATCGGAACGCTGGAGGATATCACGAAACGGAAAAAAACCGAGATCGAACTGGAGCGGAGCAATGAGGAACTCGAGGGTTTTGCCGCCATCGCCTCGCATGACCTCAAGGAACCTCTGCGGAAAGTCATAGCTTTTGGAGACCGTTTGCAAAGTATACTCCCAGACTTGGATTCTCAAGCAAAGAACTACCTGGACCGCATGCGGAACGCAACCGAGCGGATGCAACTGTTCATCGATGATCTTCTTAAATTTTCAAAAGTTTCCTCGCAAACCAGCGCTTTTGAAAAAGTCGACCTGAATAAACTGGTGGCTAACGTACTGGAGGATCTGGAAACCCGCATTTCCCGCACCAAAGGAATGGTGAACATCGTGAACCTGCCTACCCTGGAAATGGACCCTTTTAAAACACATCAACTGTTTTTAAATCTCATTGGCAACGGACTGAAGTTTCACCGCGAGGGGGTGCCGCCGGTGGTGACTCTGACCAGTTTCCATGACGGGGTGGGAAACTGGGAAATAAAAATTGAAGACAACGGCATCGGATTCAACGAAAAGTATGCCGAACGTATATTTAAACCCTTTGAACGGTTGCATGGGAATAGCGCCTACGAAGGAACGGGGATGGGCCTGGCCATTTGCCGGAAAATCGTGAGCCATCATGATGGAGAAATCACCGTTCACAGCCAGCCCGGAAAAGGAACCGTGTTTACCATCACCCTTCCCGAAACCCAACGGAACAAACGCCAATAACCGGCACTGCGGTTTCCCGGGAATTTAGCAGATCGCACCTATCAGCCACAGCCCCGCACCGTTTTTGGCAACTGCCATTAACTAGATTTTCCTTCTCCGATTTAGAAATTTCTCTGCGGCGCCATCGCCGGTTTTCCCGGCAATCAGATCGAACTGTTTATGGGGAAGAGATAGAACTTCTTCTCAAGTTAAATAAGGGAACCTCTAAAAATACAAATTGTGGGATTTTTTCTTGATCCCCCAAGGGGTAGCACGGGCTTTCCAGCCCGTGGAGACAGGCTAGAAAGCCTGTCCCACCAAATCCTGTTTTCTTATTTCATGGTTTGAGAATGAATTTTTAGAGGTTCCCATAAATAAAAATGCCGCCTAGAAATTATAACGAAGCCCGAGCGACAGCGTAAAACTGTCATACTCGGAACTCAGATCGACAAAGTCCACAGGAGCCGGACCGCCAAAGCGCGTCAGTTCCGGGTCATCCAGCGCAAAATAGCGCGCATCGCCGATAAGAGAGATTTCCCTGGTCAGCCGGTATTCCACGCCGACAAGAGCCTGGTAGGCCAGGGTCGTGTCGTCATCGTCGATAAACGCTCCGGGATAGCTGACATCGGCATCGATATTTGCAAACCCCAGCCCCGCACCCACAAAAGGTTTCAACCGTTTGGAGATGCCATTAAAATCATAAAACAAGTTCATCAGGCCTGCCAGCACCTCTTCCTCGCCGCCGCCACTGCGGTCAATGCCATTGAAAACGATTTGATCCACATCGTTTTCCCGGTGAGACAATTCCGCCTCGACGCGGAAACGGCCCACGCTGGTGCCACTGAATCTATAGCCGAGCTGTCCGGCGAATAAACTGCCCGTATCGAAATCGAGATCCTCCACGCGGTTCGGCCCCGTGCTCTCCTGATCCAGCTGGAAATTGAACCCGGCATTGAATCCCGCATACCAGCCGCTTTCGGCCATTGCGGGTGCGGTCATGAAAAATATCAGCGTTACCACACAGAGAATGAAATGCTTTTTATTAGTGGGCATAAATAGATTTCCCTCTTCAGTTTAGTAAAAGTTCCAGAGACCTCTTCTAGAATAGTTCAAATCTGAAAAAGGCAGAGGGCCGACATCACAATCCACTGTGATTTGAATAACAAATTATATTTCTTCCTTTTTCAGGGAGAAATGGTGGGATAACGGGGCGGGAAGGTTTGTCGCGGAGAAGAAAGAGCCCCCTCACCTTAATCCTCTCCCCTCTTGTGGGGAGAGGAAGAAACCACTGAGCGTCACGGGTTGAGCACGCCGGGATGAGAAAGACGATTTTTCCTCTCCCTTTGCTAGAAGGGAACGCCCGCAGGTTGACGGGCTGGGGAAGATTGTAAATAATCCCTCTCCCTTTATAAAGGGAGAGGGCTGGGGTGAGGGTTGATCTTTAAAAATTGTCCAACAGGGCGTACCATGCTAAAGAGAGAAAGTGAAAACGATCTGATATTCGGTATTATTTTGATCGGAATCACCGACGTGCTGGTGGGGGCGTGTCCCGGTAATCTGCCGGGCGACCGGGATGTGCTGATCAAGACCGCCGGTTTCCTCGGCTTTCATACGGGGATGGGAATTTCCAATACCTTTGCAGTTTTTGATTTTTTTGGTTCCAGATCAAATATTACCTCAAAAGGGATGTTAGCCACATTCTTCCAAATATTTCCCTTTCGCCCCTTTTTTTCCATATCGACTTTGTATGAATAAATCCCAGGGCCTCTAAGATGAAAGTTTTTAAAATTTAAAATAACTCTTCTATTTTGATGTTTTGTTAAATCTATTTCTGGTTCATGGGAAAATAAGGATTTTTTGTCAGGAGCAAATAAGGTTACCCGAATTTTGGTCTTTTCTGGTTTTTTTGAATCAGAACGGGTCCAAAGAGTTATTAATGAAAAGGAAAAAGGAATTAAAACCGTAGTTCCCTTTTTATATTGAGTAGGCCCGGGTCCTGATAAAGTAATTCGCTCAAGTACATCAAAAAGACTCAGATTATTCGTATGGCTATCTACTACGGCCTTAGTTGATAAAATGGTCCATATATGTTCTGCCATGCGTTTAGCACCTCTTTTAGAAAAAAGCTTTTTAATTCATTAGTGAATGCTTGGCCTTACGTGCCAATCATTAGGAGTCTCCGTATGGTGTTGAAATGCCGCTGGAAACTGATAATTGGTTTCTTGCCCTTTACATCTGATATCGATCAAATAAATATGATCATCTGTTATATTGCGGTCAGTTTCGACTACAAACTCAGTTTGGCTTTCATAAGAATCTCTTTCCTTCCACTCAACAATCTTATCTTTAGGTGCCACATGTATGCGTGGTGCAGCGTTTAATGCCAATGCCATTTTTGAAATACTATTAATAGATAAGTTCTCATACCCATTTAAAACTTTGCTGATATAGGCTTCTGAATTTCCCATTTTTTCCGCTAACCCTTTTTGGCTTATACCCTGTTTTTCCATAAGGGCAGTTATATCTTCAATGAACTCCAGCTTAAAAATTTCAGCCCAATACTTGTAAGAATCCTTCACCCTTCGAAGCAAACCTTTATTTTTTATTTTCATCACTTTTCTCTCGATCGATAATTTTTATTTTTTGGTCCCTTTTATCTTTTAAATACTCAGCCCTAATTTCCTCTGCATCTCGTATGCGATTTTGGGGAGTTTTGTCCCTTTTCATAAAGGCATAAGTGCAAATAATTATTTTATTTTCATCAAAAAAATAAAATACCCTTATTCCTGGGCCCTTTTTTCTCACCCTTTTAAATTCAAAAATATTACCGGATAAAGGTTTGCTAAAATTTCCGCTAAGTTTCGGACCATGAGTAGCAACACGGTTTAATAGAGCAAACATCTTAATTTTTTCATCTTCATATTTACTGCCATCATCCAAAAAATCCAAAACCTGACATTTGCCTCCCTCCTTGGCATAAGCAGAGATGGTCCATATATCTTTAGCTATTTGAAATAATATCATATTAACTTATAGGTTAACTTTGTCAAGTCCCCCCTTTCCCGAGCGAAAGACATTGAAAATATCTTAACCTATAGGTTAACTTTGTCAAGGGGTATGATTAGTTCGAACAACTTACCGATTCAAAGTGGGCATTACTCATTTGGACTGACTCTAACGCCCTCAAGGATCTCTTCCTTCTCCGTCTTTGACATTTTTTTAACAGCCGCTTCCGCTTTCAGCGCTTCCGAGCGGTTGCCGATGTTCTGGCTGAACACCAGCTTCAAGGGGCCGCGGCCCCGAAGATACTTTGCGGCCTTCCTGCCACCCGCCACGTGCTCGGCGAAGCGGCGCCCCACATCCTGCGTGATGCCGGTGTAGAGATGGCCGTTTTTTGCGCGGATCATGTAAAGGTGCCAGTCGGACATGTCGGGAAATCCAGGTGAAGGTTCCAGAGGGCGGCAGTCAGGCGGGGTCTTTGGCTCACCTGCCAGCTTTGGCATTGACCGTTTCCTTCGTGCTATCTTGTGTGCGGCGCTAAAATGATCTCCCTGACTTGCGAAATACCCAATCCCGGACCGCAGAAAAACATCATGCGTCCCAGGACACTCTTTTTCCCGGACTCTTTTTTCAAGAAATATCCTAAATGTGCAGGCTTACCGGCTTCATCAATAGAAAAATGACGGGCTGGCCTGCCGGAAATATCTGCAGGACATGAATTCCGCCATCACCCACCGGGGCCGCATCCGCAACCGACAAAAAAATCCGCCTTATTAAAATAAATGCCAAATCCGCATAAAGTTTATTCCGCAACCTGCCGTTACCACAATCAGAGGAATAATAAAGGGATTTATTATTTAAAACTAACGGAAGGTTTGCCGACATGGAAAAAGTAAAGGTCAGTTACCCCATCCCTGTAAGTCTGAGTGCCGGCGCCGATTCCTACGGCAGCGGCCAGTTCATCATGAAAACCATTGCCGCCTCGCTTTGCGGAGCTTCCATCCCAGCCGTCATTTTTTACTTTTTGATGTAGCCGCGCACACTCCCAGAAGCGCCTGTTCGTCATAACGCAGAGCGGTTTCTCCCGCCACAGGTTCTGCGCGCGTTTTGCCTCTGTATTTTCCCGATTTTCCAATCAAATTTCCTTGTCGCCCGCCAGTTAGAAAACGTCACGGCATCGCGGTGATCGCAGTTCTCAGGACCCTTTTTTCTGATCTTCACAGGTAAAGGTGGTCTCCGAGGTCCAGGTGACTTTAAACTGGTCAGGAAATTTGGTGGTTTTATCCGCAATGGCAGACTCCAGATTCTGGCACGACAATTTTCTCACATGGCGAAGGTCGGTTCCCTTTATCAAAGCCCCTTGCAAATTCGCTCCCTCCAGACTGGAGCCCTTGAGACTGGCCCGTTGCAGATCCGCGTTCTCAAGATCCGCTTCCTGCAGATTGGCCTGCAGAATCTGCGCGTCCTGAAAATTGACCCCGCAGAGCTTCGCGCCCTTGAGGTTGGCGCGCATGAGAAACGATTCGCGCAGGTTGGCATTCTTAAAATCCGCATCACGGAGAAACGCCTTCTCGAATTTGGCCCGGCGCAGATAAGCGCCGCCTAAATCCGCTTCGCTCAGGTTCGCGCCATAAAAATCGGCGCCGCTGAGGTCGGCCTTCTGCAAAACCGCCTTGTTCAGATTGGCGCCGCTGAAATCGGTCTGCGAGAGCAGACCTTCGCTGAAGTCGGCTTCCCGGAAATCGCCCTGGCTGAGGTTCAGCTTGCTTAAGTCCGCCTGCCGTAAATCGGCGCCCTTCAGGTTATTTTTCGCCGCCACTATTTTGTTCCTGTCCATTTTCTTGCCTTCCGCCATACAAACTCCCCAAACACCCAACATTCCCGATTATTATGAATCAACGCCCAAAATAGAATTTTCCCCCGCCCATCCTAACATACCTTTAAAAAAGGTTCGCAAAACCTTATAATCTGTCGCAACCCGGTAACGCCCGGTTGCGCAAAAGACATCGATCCATTGCCGAATAAAAAGAGGCCCCCGGAATGAGCGAACACCACGACGCCGTATTGCACGAAATTCAAGAGATGGTCCAGAAATCCGTTTTCCACGCCCACCGCATCGCCGATCCTCTGGACTGCGACGTGGATTCGAAATATTACGGCCTTGGGCTGATTATCTTAAAGGGGTTTCTGGAACGGGAAATGAACAAGCTGGCCGAGGTTCCCCCTGCCAATAAAATCCCCAAGCGCATGCAACCCGTCACGCAAAAACCCTGCATCCGGGAAATCGACTACTGGCATTACAAATTCGACCCCAAAAGCCAGTGGTACGGCTGGGAGGAACTGGCCAACTGCTTCCGTCTGGCGGATTGCTTCGCCCGCGGCAAAGGAAATTTGAATGGGCATGGCCCCAGAGTCAAAGCGTTTGCCCGGCAACTGGCGAAGCAGGAAATAACCGACCGCAAGAAAAAGCCGGTGGCTCCTTATTTCGCGGTGGAAGGCGGAGATAGCTTGAAGTTACAGGAAGACGCGGTCAAACGCTTCGCCGCGCTCTCAGGCGAACTCATCAACATGGCGGAAAAACAACTGCGGAAACGGAAAAAGCGGAAGTAGGCGGGGCATTTTTTAGGCAATGGAGAGGGACCCACGTCAAAATTTGACGCTATTCTATTCCTTAGGTTTCTGAAGCATAATATATGTTTCTCCAGTTTCTATAAGCTTATGCATTTCTAAGGACACCTTAGACCCTTCAATTTCAAATGGCTCAAATGCTGCCACTTGGGAAATAACTTCACCGCTCTCAACATTCCGGTATTCAGCTGTTACATTCAGAGATACGAGTCGTTCGATCACAGACAAGGTACCAATAAATTTGACCCTTATTATATGTACCTCACCAAGTGAGGTATCAATAACAAACCGATCATCTTTATTTGAGTAATTTACATTAAGCTCTATTTTTTTCCCTTTACCATTCGGGTTTACATCATCAAAAAGATTACCAACATGTAAAACAGCACCTAAAAATGCCATCGAAAGGGTTGATAATTTACCCGTTTTAAGTGATCGAAGTATGCGAGATTCACCATTAATTTCACCAAATTTATCCATCAATGCTTTTTGTCGTGCATCATCTGTAGTAGAGTCAATCTCGATTGATGCATGATCTAACATTGCCATTCTATTAGAAAAGGATAATTCACGTAGCTGGAGCCAACTAGAAAATTCATCGGGGCTTAATTCTTTAACCTCCCTTATTTCAATACCCGCAGTCCTTGCAAATTCAGCGGCACCGTCAGAGAAACCAGTTGTTGAAACTGCGGTTACTTTGTTAAACCCAAATCTTGAGCGCCGACCAACAAGTTGCTCAATCCAAGATGCTGGGGCTGTACCTTGAGAAAGCCTATCTCGACATTCAATAAGCCAAGCAATGTTTGTTGACCCAACTTTCCCTCTAATTTCAATGTCAAATTCAGCGATTTGTTTTCCCTCGTCATTAAAAACACAAGCATTGGTTTTTACCTGAAAGCCCTTTGGCAACAACGTTTTCTCAACAAAAGCAATTAGTGCTTCAAGTTGTTTTCCATCCGATTTCATATAGGTACCAAATAATGATTAGGAAATAAGAGATCAAATCTTAACTTAGGACAATTTGAATTCTATTTGTAACTACTTCAAGTCTTTCTTTTCCACTTTCAGGAAAACTTTTCTTTGTTCGCTCCTGTTTTCCTTCGATCGGCTTAGAATGCCGGTATCGCCTGAGTCCGTCTTTTGCGATAATCCTCCAAGCTTGATCCCTTCTCCGAGTCTCCCCGTAACCGTCGTGCTGATAAAACGGAATTTAATGATATAAGAATGGCCTACCCCCACTCCGTCTGGAAAGCTTCGCACAAATCATTTTTTTTCGCGTGTGAGAACCCATCCGCTCCCATGTGATTTAAAACCAATCCAAACCCGGTAGCACAGCCTTTCCAGGCTGTGCTCTAACGCAGGCTGGAAAGCCTGCGCTACCAAAACCGTGATGAAAACCCCGAGCCACCCGACTTATGCAAATCTTCCGAAATGGAGAGAGGGAGGAAAGGCAGATCGGTTCCCCTCAATGCACGAATTAGGGGTCATTAGGGATCAAGTCTTGACTTATTTAGATTAGGGGTCAAGTCTTGACTTGAGACAATTACATTTATCTTGTGAAACTATTTCAAAGCATCTTTATCCACTTTCAGGAAAACCTTTCTTTGCTCGCTCCGGGTTTCCGTCGATCGGCTGAGAATACCGGAATCCCCGGAATCCGTCTTTTGCGATAATCCTCCAAGCTTGATCCCTTCTCCGAGTCTCCCCGTAACCGTGGTGCTGATAAAACGGGATTTAATGATATAAGAATGGCCTACCCCCCACTCCGTCTGGAAAGCTTCGCACAAATCATTTTTTTTCGCGTGTGAGAACCCATCTGCTCCCATGTGATTTAAAACCAATCCAAACCCGGTAGCACAGCCTTTCCAGGCTGGAAAGCCTGCGCTACCAAAACCGTGATGAAAACCACGAGCCACCCGACTTATGCAAATCTTCCGAAATGGAGAGAGGGAGGAAAGGCAGATCGGTTCCCCTCAATGCACGTCGTTCCAGTTGTCTCCCCAGCCGATATCCACAATGAGGGGCACGGAAAACTGGCACACGCCTTCCATTTCCTTTTTGACCAGCTCGTGCATTTCCTGCTTTTCCTTTTGCGGGCACTCGAACACCAGTTCGTCGTGCACCTGCAGGATCATCTTCGATTGCAGTTTGCGTTTCTTGAGCTGATGGGACAGGTTGATCATCGCCACCTTGATCAGATCCGCCGCGCTGCCCTGCAGGGGCGAGTTGATGGCGATGCGCTCCGCCGCTTCCCGCACCTGGCGGTTCTTGCTGTTGATGTCGGGCAGGTAGC
>Ga0210044_10010700_pt1 | contig 10864 bp, 5 predicted proteins | sample CryGey13umfilter_2_FD_183959 | JGI IMG/M metagenome (GOLD analysis project Ga0210044, IMG submission 183959) | Groundwater microbial communities from aquifer in Utah, USA - Crystal Geyser 4/9/14 3 um filter (SPAdes) (version 2) | ecosystem: Environmental > Aquatic > Deep subsurface > Groundwater...
TGAATGGCGGACTTTCGGTAATTGGTGATTTGTATAAAACACAGGTTTTTGAACTTGCACATTATATCAATCGCGACAAAGATATAATACCAGCAAATATAATCTCTAAGCCTCCCTCAGCTGAACTTAAGCCCGACCAAAAAGATTCTGATTCTCTTCCCGATTATTTCATACTCGATAGAATTCTGTTTCATTATATCGAAGAAAGAAAAGGACCGCAGGAAATAATATCGCTTGGGTTTGATAAAGAAATAGTAAATAAAACTCTTAAAATGGTGAATATTAGTGAACACAAACGTTATCAAACTCCACCCATATTGAGAGTTTCTCCTAAAGCTTTCGGTATGGGTCGTCGAATTCCAATTGTTGCTAAGTATCTAAGTTAAAATAATTTATAATTTTTTCTCAAAGAATTTATCTCCTTCAAAATTATAGCTTTAAAAATCTCATTATTTATAAAATGATACATTTTTGTTGAGCAATTTGTTGCTAATATTCTCATCAATTGCTAATAAAAATAAAAAAGAGTCCTTATAAAACTGTGGTCAAAAATGCTAATTTTGCGATTTATTATTAAAGATGGCAAGTACTTTAGAATTGTTTGGAAGTTTAAGAAAGGTTTTTGAAGGTGATATTTATACTGATGAAGCCATCAGAATATTATATTCTACTGATGCATCGGCTTATCGTGAAATGCCATTGGCAGTGTGTAGGCCAAAAAATGAAGCAGATATAAAACTTCTTATAGATTTAGCCCTCAAAAATAAACTTTCATTAATTCCAAGAACAGCAGGCACTTCCTTAGCAGGTCAAGTTGTAGGAAACGGAATTATTGTCGATGTTTCCAAATATTTTACTCAGATTTTAGACTTCAATCCCGAAGAAAAATATATTTGGGTACAACCTGGAATTATTCTCGATGAATTGAATATGTTTCTTAAAGATTATGGACTTTTCTTTGGTCCCGAAACATCAACTTCCTCGCGTTGCATGATTGGTGGAATGGTGGGAAATAATTCTTGCGGAGCGCATTCTCTAATATATGGCAGCACACGCAATCATCTATTGAGCGTGAAAGCAATATTGAGCGATGGCTCTGATGTTGAATTTTGTGAAATCTCAAAAGATGAGTTCTTAGAAAAAACTAAGCTAAATAATTTAGAAGGTAATATCTACCGAAATATTGATATATTGCTTTCAGATGTTGAAAATCAGCAAAATATAATAAATGAGTTCCCTGATAAAACTCTCGAAAGAAGAAATACAGGATATGCAATTGATTTACTTTTACAATCAGAAATTTTTGGTAAAGGTGACGAAAAGTTTAATTTTTGCAAACTTATTGCGGGCTCTGAAGGCACCCTGGCTTTTATAAAATCTATAAAACTCAATCTTGTAGATTTGCCTCCAAAAAATAAGGCTCTAATCTGCGTACATCTTGCTGATGTGCCTCAAGCAACACGAGCAAACATCATTGCCCTGAAGTATTTTCCAACTTCGATAGAGCTTATGGATAAAGCTATTTTGGATCTTACCAAGGAAAATCGACTGCAAGAGCAAAATAGATTTTTTGTAAATGGTGATCCCGGTGCTATACTTATTGTCGAGTTTGCCGAAGAAAGTATTGAAACAGTAAAATCTAAGGCAACTGCCATGGAATATGAGATGCGTGCTGCTAATTATGGATATTATTTTCCAATGATTATTGGCAGCGACATAACAAAAGTTTGGACATTAAGAAAGGCTGGATTAGGAATTCTATCCAATATGCCAGGTGATGCTAAGCCCGTTCCAGTAATCGAAGATACAGCTGTAGCTCCTAAATATCTTCCTGATTATATTGATGAGTTTGACAAAATTTTAAAGCAAAATAATTTACAATGTGTTTATTATGCGCATATTGCCACTGGCGAGCTACATCTGAGGCCTATCATCAATTTGAAAGTTGATGAAGGCGTGAAAATGTTTAGAAAAATTGCAGAAGAGACAGCCAAACTTGTAAAAAAATATCATGGTTCTTTAAGTGGAGAACATGGCGACGGACGTTTGCGTGGAGAGTTTATACCTTTGATGATTGGTAACGAAAATTATCAGTTGATTAAAGAAATAAAAAAATGCTGGGATCCAAATAATATTTTTAACCCAGGAAAAATTACTGATACTCCGCCGATGGATAAATTTCTGCGCTATGAAGTTGGCAAAATTGAAAAAAATATCGATACAGTCTTTGATTTTTCATCCACATTGGGTTATCTCAGAGCCATTGAAAAATGCAATGGTACTGGTGATTGCAGAAAGACTTCTAAAAGTGGAGGTGTAATGTGCCCAAGCTATATGGCTACTCTCGACGAAAAAAATTCTACACGCGCAAGAGCTAATACTCTCAGAGAATATATCAGCAATTCAAACAAAATAAATCCTTTCGACAGCAAAGAAATTTATGAATCTTTGGATTTATGTCTTTCCTGTAAAGCTTGCAAAACCGAATGTCCGTCAAACGTTGATATGACGAAATTTAAAGCCGAATTTTTACAACATTATTACGATTCTAATGGAATCCCTTTGAGAACAAAATTGATTGCTTATATTACAAATTTTAATAAGTTAGGTGCTTTATTACCAGCTGTTTATAACTTTTTAATGAGTAACAAAATAATTTCTAACCTTATCAAGAAATCTATTGGTTTTGCCCCAAAACGTTCATTGCCTACCTTATATAAGTTCACATTAAAATCATGGATACAATCAAATAAGCAGGCTATTTCTATAGAAAAAGGAAAGGTCAATTTGTTTATTGATGAATTTACAAATTTTAATGATGTTGAGATAGGAATTGCTGCAATAAAACTCTTAAATGCTCTCGGATATCAAGTTCAATTTCCAAAACATAAGCTGAGTGGTAGAACATTTTTATCTAAGGGACTTATAAGAAAAGCAAAAAGTATTGCTAACGAAAATGTAAAATTGCTTAAACAGCATGTAAGTTCAGATATTCCACTGATTGGCATTGAACCATCTGCCATCTTGAGTTTTAGAGACGAATTTATAGAACTTGTAGATAGCGACCTTATTGAAGATGCAAGAAGTATTGCGAAAAATGCATTGCTTTTCGAAGAATTTTTCGCAAGAGAAGTGGAAAAAGGAAATATAAATACTGATATTTTTGAAAGTGAAGCAAAAAGAATAAAACTTCATGGCCATTGCCACCAAAAAGCTACCGCTTCAACGAAACCAACAATTAAAATGCTATCTTTCCCAGAAAATTACCAAGTGAGTGAAATTCCAAGTGGTTGCTGTGGAATGGCTGGCTCATTTGGTTTTGAATCCGAACATTTTGATCTATCAATGAAAATTGGGGAAATGGTATTATTTCCAGAAATTATGAAAATGAAAAAAGATGAAATCATTGCTGCACCTGGTACGTCGTGTCGTCATCAAATAAAGGATGGACTTCATAAAAAAGCTTTGCACCCAATAGAAATTATGTTTAACGCACTCAAGAAATAAAATTAAATGATTGAATTTGAAAGGTTTGAATTAGAAAATGGCTTAAAAGTTTTGGTTCACAAAGATGCCACCACTCCAATAGTTGCAATGAATATAATTTATAATGTTGGGGCTCGCGATGAAAATCCTGAATTGACAGGCTTTGCTCATCTCTTTGAACATTTAATGTTCGGAGGTTCCAAAAATATTCCAAGTTATGACGCAGTACTTGAAAAAGTCGGCGGAGATAATAACGCTTTCACCAACAACGATTTTACTAATTATTACCTAAGCATTCCAAAGGAAAATTTAGAGACTGCCTTTTGGCTCGAATCTGACAGAATGTTGGAACTTGCTTTTAGTCCTAAAAGTCTTGAAATTCAGCGTAATGTGGTGATAGAAGAATATAAGCAGAGATATTTGAACCAACCTTATGGTGATGTTTGGCTTTTGCTTAGGCCAATGGTTTACAAGACGCATCCTTACCGCTGGTCAACTATAGGGAAAGATATTAGCCATATTGAAAATGCTAAAATGAATGATGTTAAAGCTTTTTATAAGAAGTTTTATAATCCAAATAATGCGATATTAACTATTGCTGGCGATGTCAATATGGCTGAAATCAAACAACTTTGCAACAAATGGTTTGCTCCAATAAATGCCGCAGAAGTTAATCAACGAAATTTGCAAAAAGAGGCTCCACAATTGAAAAAAAGTATCAATGAGGTTGAAAGAGATGTGCCTGTGAATGCAATTTATAAAATTTATAGAATGTGTGCACGCATGGATACAGATTACCATGCAACTGATTTGTTATCAGATATTTTGGCGAATGGAAAGTCATCGAGATTAACTGTTGAACTTCACAAAAAACAAAAAATATTTTCAAGTATTTCAGCTTTCTTGAGTGGTGATATCGATGATGGGATGTTTGTTATTGCTGGAAATTTGAATGATAATATCAATTTTGAAATTGCTGATGCAGCAATTGTAGAACAGCTCAATAATATTATAGATATTCCACCTAAAGACGCTGAATTGCAGAAAGTGAAGAATCTAATTGAAGCTTCAATTGTATATTCAGAAATAAACTGTTTGGACAAAGCTATGACCTTGGGCTATTTTGAACTCCTCGGTGATGCAAACCTTGCTAATAACGAAGTACATAAATATCAATCTGTTAGTTCCGATGATATTGTGAATGTTGCCAAGAAACTATTTCAAGAAAATAATTCAACAACTCTATTATATAAAAAATTATAAGGTAATACACCTTTAGAATAATTTAACGTGTCTCGCACATGATGAATTCAGATGAAGAGCTGATTAAAGGTTGTTTAGAAGGCAATACAAAGTACCAAAAATTACTTTTTGACACTTTTGCGCCAAAAATGCTTGGAGTTGTTTCAAGGTATTTTTCTTCCACCCCAGAAGCTCAAGATGCTCTTCAAGATGGTTTCATCAAAGTGTTTTTGAAGCTTGATGATTTTAAAAATGCTGGTTCTTTCGAAGGTTGGATTAGACGAATTATGATAAATACTTCTCTGAATTTAATCAGAAAAAATATTAAACATAATTTTAATCTCGATATTGATGAAATTCAAGAGATTATAAAGGATGATAGTCAAGAATACGACAGACTAACAACAGATGAGATGCTCAATATCATTAGAAAAATGCCTTTAGGATATCGTACAGTTTTTAATCTATACGAAATTGAGGGTTTTCACCATAACGAGATTGCTGCCGAACTTGGAATATCAGTTAATACATCGAAATCTCAACTTCTAAAAGCAAGGCAATATCTACAGAAACGTGTGTCAATTTATTATAATAACAGAGGATGAAAGATGATAAATCAAATATAGGAAAAGCTTTCAGCGAGGCGTTCAAAGATTTTAAAATTGAACCTGAGCCTCAAGTTTGGGCTAATATAAGCAATAAGATTACACTTAAAAAAGGTGGTTTTTCTATGAATAAATACTTATCGATAGGAATCATTTCTTTGATAATTGTAGCAGTACTTAGTATAATAATTTTAAATAATGACAGAAATAAAAATGTAATTAATGATTCAGCTGCTAATACTAATGTTATTTCAAATCAATTATCAAACACACATATAAATCAAGAAAAAAATACTATTTCAGAAAAAATTGCCAATAATAATTCTGTCAATAATAATTCTGTCAATAATAATTCTGTCAAGGAAAATGAAAAACTTTTAAATAAACATACATCAGAAAATTCCCCAATTGTGTCAACAGAAAAAATATTGGAAGTTAAAAATAAGATTGATAATAATTTACAAATAAAAACTGAGAGCACTCCAATACAAATTACTAAGATGAAAGCATCATCTATTGCTTCAAATCAAAAACTAAACGAAAATATTGAGACTGAAAATTATACATCGAATAATGAAATGCTGTTGAATGAGCAAAATATTAGCGAAGTAAAATTTTCAAACGACCCAACTATATGTTTTGGCGAAGATGCCGGATTGAAAATACTTGGTGGCAAAGAGTACCGTTGGAGTAATGGCAATAATAGCTCTGAAATATTAGTACAACCAGTTTCAAATTCTACTTATTCCGTAACAGTTACTGATAAAGATGGAAGCTCAATTACTCACAATTTCAATATTACAATTGATAAAGAATGCACAGCTGTTTTTGTTCCATCAGCATTTTCACCTAATGGTGATGGCAATAATGATGTCTTTAAAGCATTGGGTGAGAATATTTTGGAATTCGAAATGCAGATAATGAACCGCCAAGGAAAAATCGTATTCAGTTCAAAGGATATAAATTTTGGTTGGAATGGAAAGCTTAATGGCTCTTTGGCTCCATCAGAAGTTTATGTTTACAATATTATTTATAAAAATGGTAGGGGAGAACAGAGTGTCAAAAAAGGGCAGTTCACTCTTATTAAATAAATTTTGTATTTTTGTGAAGCAAATAATGATGAAAACAACAATTGCAAATCATTTAAAATCGAATATGGAAATAATTGATAGGAAAATTTCACCTAAAATATATGATATTCAAGATTTTATATTGACAGAACCTAAAAATATTACTTTAAGTAATAATGTTAATGCTTTTGTTTTTAGCTCAGAAAATCATGAAGTTGTAAAAATTGAATTGATATTTAAAGCAGGCAGCAAATATCACAAAAATTTTCGCCTTCCTTTACTTGCGAATAAGCTTCTGACTGAAGGAACAACGAATTTTAGCAGCGAAGAAATTGCTGACAAAATTGAATTTTACGGAGCAAGTCTGCAAACAAATATTTCCAACGATTTTGCTTTTGTAAGCCTTACTACCTTAAGTAAATACCTTGAACAAACATTGCCTATTCTTGCAGAAATAGTTAACAATTCGGCTTTTCACCAAAAAGAAATAGATTTGTTTCTTTCGAAAAAAACACAGGAATTATCTATTAATTCCCAACGTGTTGATTTCACTGTTAGAAATATTTTTCCATCTTTGATTTATGGCAATGAGCATCCTTATGGTAGGCCTCAAATAATTGAAGATTTTCAGAAAATTGTTAGAGAAGATTTGATTGAATTTTATAATGAATTCTATAGAAATAATAAATTTCAAATTATTATTAGCGGCTCAAAAATAAATGGCTTAGAATTATTGCTCGAAAATAATTTTGGGAAAATGGCTAATAGAAATGAATCTATTTATCAAGCCATGGAATGCAGGCCTGCTAAGGAGAAAAAGCAGGCAATAATGTTCCCAGAGGCTGTACAAAATGCCGTTAGAATTGGACGACCTTGGGTTGGCCGTAAACATAAAGATTTTGCTAAACTCACTTTCCTAAATACATTATTAGGAGGATATTTTGGATCCCGTTTGATGATGAATATTCGCGAGGATAAAGGATTTACTTATGGAATTGGCTCTGGAATATCTACTATGGAAGATTCATCTTTCATGTTCATTTCTTCTGAGGTAAAAACTGAGAATACAAAAGAAGCTGTAAAAGAAATTTACAAAGAATTGCAGAAATTGAAAAATACAAAGATATCTGAAGATGAATTAAATCTTGTAAAAACTGTTATACAAGGTTCAATTCAAAGAGGATTTGATGGCCCTTTTGCCACTGCCGATAGATTTAAAGAGATTACTCTTTCTGGATTAAATATGAAATATTATACAAATTTTATCAATGAGATTAAGACCACCACTGCTATGGATTTGATGGCTTTATCCAAGAAATATTTTGTGTTTGATGCTTTTTATGAATTAATTGTTGGGAAATATTAACTTAAAATAAATGCTATGAAAAGATTATTTTATTTATCAGTTCTGATTTTGATAACGATACTTTCGGATATCAAACCTTTAAAAGCTACACATTATATGGGTGGTGAAATCACTTGGGAATGTTTGACTAATGGCAAATACCGATTTAAATTAAAGGCTTACAGAGAATGCTATTATGGAACTGGAGCTGCAGCAAATTTTGGCGCTTCAGTAGTTCTGTCAAGCAATTCACCAGTAAGTTCAATTACTCTGACGGAAATTACTGGTTGGCCAAAAGATATATCACCGACTTGCAACACTAACCCAAATTTTCCACATATTATTTGTGTTGGAATGACAAACTCTGCTCCAAATATGGGTGCTGTGCAAGAACATATTTATACCTCCGATGCAAATTATCCTACAGGAGTAACCTTAAATGGAGTCCCACCAGCTACTGGTTGGAGGTTCACTTGGAGTTCTTGTTGCCGAAATTCTGCCGTAAATGTAGTTGGTCAGCCCAACTGGGTGCTTAGAGCGATAATGTATCCTTATGGTACACAAAACATGAATCCATGTTTCGACAATTCCCCAACTTTTGCAGAGGTTCCTCGAACAGTAATCTGTACTGGATATCCATTCACATATAATCATAATGCCTTCGATAAAGAACTTGATTCCCTACATTATGAATGGGGGCAACCATGGCAAGCAGTTAACTCTGGGCTTCCTTACGCCAGCACATATTCATACACCAATCCATTGCCTGGCCCAGCACAAAATGCCAACAATGTTGCTGGAACAGTAAACCCTACAACAGGGCAAATTTCATTTACTTCATATACAACAGGAGCTTTTGTAACTTCAACAAAAGTAACGGCCTATAAATGTGGGGTGAAAGTAGCTGAGATATGGCGAGATATGCAGGTTACTTTATTATCCTGTGGAAGCAATGCCCCGCCAAATGTTACACCACCTTTCAATAATGGTACTTCCTTCGTTGATACTATATACGCTGGGGATAGCATTTGCTACAATCTTTCTGCGACAGATTTTCAATTTTTACCTAATGGAAATCCACAGACACTTTCCATTGAAGCCTCTGGTTCAGAGCTTGGTTCTTTCGTTCCTCCAAATGGGACTAACCCGGCAACTCTCAGTGCTGTAGTAGGTTGTGTAAATCCACCATGTGCTGTGCTGACTCCAGCACCCGGTCCGAATTATCCTCTTTCAGCTCAGTTTGGAGTACAAACGCAGTTCTGCTGGCAAACTGATTGCGGACATCTTGCTTCCAATGTTGGCTGTGGCAATACTTCCAATGTTTATAATTTTGTTATAAAGGTTAAAGACGATTTCTGTCCTGCACCTGCAATAAATATATCAACAGTTACAATTGTGGTTCTACCAAAACCCACTTTGCCTTCGCCATCGATTCAGTGTGTAGATGTGCAGCCAAATGGAGATGTAAATATAAAATGGTCACCAGTAATTGACACGATGGCGACTTTCGATAGTTATAGAATTTACAAAGCCACAAATTATGCTGGTCCATATACTTTGATAGATAGTATTTATAATATCAACGCTTATAATTATACAGATATTGGTGCTGGAGCAAATAGTCAAGTGGTATATTATTTTATAAGAACACGTGCAGGCTGTCCAAATCATCAGCTTAATTCGTCTTCTCCTGACACTGCTGCAACAATATTGATGAATGTAACAAATCCATTAAATGGCACAGCAGTTTTAAATTGGAATCCAGTTCATAATCCACTTTTGCCATCTTCTTCACCATGGTACTATGTCTATCGCGAATATCCAATTGGAACTTGGGTTATGATTGATTCCACCATGAACACTTTTTATACCGATTCAGTTACCCTTTGTGGCGATACATTAAGTTATAAAGTAAGCATAGCTGACACAGCGCTTTTCGATAGCATTGGTACTCAATATAGTTGTTTTTCCAATTCGAGTATCGACAAAGATTATTTCCAAGATGCCACACCACCAAATGTTCCAAATATTGAATATGTAACAGTAAACCCACTTACAGGAAATGTAGATATGGCTTGGGATCAGAACACTTGGGGCGATACCAAAGGATATATTATTTACCTTTATAGCAGCAGTGCTTGGACACCCATCGACACTGTTTATGGAATTAGCACTATTACTTATACCGACCTATTAAATAACCCATGTTTGCCAGGAGTTTACAACAGATATAAAGTTGCTGCCATGGATTCCTGTGGAAACACCTCCGCTATGAGTATTGAACATAACACTATGAATCTAAAAGCTGTAAAAGCAATCTGCGACGACAAGATTACTCTTTCGTGGAATACTTACCACAACTTTATTTCAGGAGTAGCAGGTTATAGTGTGTTGGTAAGTGAAAATGGTGGTCCAATCACTTTGCTTACTACGCTTACTCCAACGGATTCTACCTATGAACATATAGGACTTACAAACAATTCTCAATATTGCTATACTATTGTAGCTAATGATATGTCAGGCACACGAACCTCAACTTCCTGTGTAGTTTGTCAAGTTGCTAATAAGCCAAATCAACCTCAATTTATATATATCCGAACAGCTTCGGTATTGCCTACAAATGACGGAGTATTTCTGATAATTCACACTGATACATCTGGCAAAGTTACACAGTATAAAATTGAACGCTCTGATGATAATGCAACTTGGACTATGCTGACAGCCTTGCCACCAAACTATGCAAATCCAACATTGACCTATCTTGATCCAAGCGCTTTGGTTATAAATAGACCATATTATTACCGTGTAATTGTTACTGACAGTTGTGGCGTTGATGTTCTAACATCTGATGTAGCAAAAACAATGTTCCTCGAAGTAGAGGCTCAAAGCGATTTACATAACATCTTAACTTGGAATCCATATTTGGGCTTTCTTGGTCAACCTAACGACTATGCCATTTATCGTAAACTCGATGGAGTGTTAAATCCAGTGCCAATAGCTACAGTTCCAGCAGCCCAAACAAACTACATCGACGATGTGAATGCAGTAAGCAACAGCGGAGGAATATTCAACTACTACATTATGGCACTTGAAGGAGCAGGAAACACCTTTGGGTT
>Ga0210044_10010706_pt1 | contig 10858 bp, 10 predicted proteins | sample CryGey13umfilter_2_FD_183959 | JGI IMG/M metagenome (GOLD analysis project Ga0210044, IMG submission 183959) | Groundwater microbial communities from aquifer in Utah, USA - Crystal Geyser 4/9/14 3 um filter (SPAdes) (version 2) | ecosystem: Environmental > Aquatic > Deep subsurface >...
TCATATAACGGTATTGGGCTGTACGAAGTTGGCGTAAGCCGATTTGGGCGGAGTGAAACGTAGCCGTATAGTCCGTGTTATACGCTGTTGAGTCTTTCATCTGGTTTTATTGAAATAGACACACTTGCCCTCTCTGCAACCATGAGGGTTTCGCTCACTATAAAAGCAACGGATATTCCTGTGTATAGGTAAATCTATGTTAAGATATTCTTTCGCCAAATTATATCCAACACCTAATGCGGTTCTTACAAAACTTTTACAACACATTGGCCCTACATCGTTTGCTATTGCTTCTACGACCCGCACAAATGCATGCATAGTGATGGCAGATTCTCTATCCTTGGGGCAGGTTGCACCCATAATGGTACCAAATGCTGCTCCAATCCCGATGGCAATACCACAGCAACCATTTAAAGCACAATAGCCAGAAATAGACTGTTTTTGCACTCGCCTTAGTGTACTGTTTATCTTTTCATCAGAGACTTCTATCTTCCCGGTATTCCTCAAAGCCGCAAGAAAAGATCCGGCAGCAATCGATGCGTGTTCACATCCCAAAAAGGGAACTTGTGAATGGCTCATCAGTACTTCAGCAATAGAAAATGGATCCTCGTCTTTTGTAGTCAGGACAAATCCCTTAATTACATCAAGTGCGGCCTTACCATGACACTCTTCGCAAACATAATGTCCCATTGGACAGCGGATATAGGCAAGTTCTTTCTTACCACAGAAATTGCAGGTTACTTCAACTGCTTCTTTTAAATATTCTAAAGTATTTCCACAAACCATGCAGTTTTCTGTCTTTACTTCTTCCATTTTACACCTCCTTTTTCCTGGCAACTGCACGGATGATGTCCCCTTCTATTCTGGGTTCTAAGATTTCGCAGCCCTCTTTCTCGGCTACATTGGAAAGCATCTCTTCTCCAACATCCGTACTAATAATAATCTCTACCTGTTCACCACAAGTTAGTTGCCTTAGCTGTTTATCTAAACCGGCACTTACCAAACAACAAGCATCACGAATGTCAATGACTTTCATTTTTCTTCACCTCCTTTCTGTTTGAAATAACTCACTCGAGTCGGATAAATCCGATCCCCACATTGTACTACTGTATAATAGCACCTTCTTTAAGGACTCAATGGCGTATAACGGTTCCAGCATAAAAGAAGTTCGCCGAAAGGCGAATTTGGGGAAATCTTTGATTTTCCTTTTATCCGCTGTTAGATGAGGTGCCGCATATTTATGTATCATCGTTCAAAATCTATCTTTCTCCCAAAACAATTTGGAAATATTCCCAGCTGGTCGTATCAGATCTAATTATCCTAAACCCAGCTTGTTCGATTTCATTTGTTAGCCCACATTTTAGCAAGTCTTTATAGGTCCGATATTCAGGATTAAACCGCTCCATAAAGTCAAATAGCAACATCTTCCACTTTCGTTGCACTCTGTTATGCTCAAAGATGACTATCTTACCCCCTGGTCTAATGACTCTATAAGCTTCCGATAGAACATTTCTCCGTACTTCTCGAGGCATCTCATGGAGTGCACCACAAATAACGCTCTTATCAAAATAGCAATCTAAAAAGGGAATATCTTGACCATCGCCCTCTATAAAAAAGAGCCCCTCAGGTTTTTCCTTTTTGTAGGCAATTCTTAATTGAGCAGGAGAAAGTTCCATACCCACTACTTCTCCTCTACCTGCAAGTCTTTTAGCAAGCATTATGGTTAAAGTACCTGTACCACTGCAAATGTCAAGTATCTTTTCGCCCTGTTGCGGGTTAATCCATCTAACTATTAACTCTCGCCACCTTCGTTCACCACCAAAACCTCCATTAAAAAAGAAAAAGATTACTTTTACAAAGGGATCATAAATATGAGCAAACCAACTATACCATTTTTCATAAGTTCTCCGATAATAATCTGGTATTTTTCTACAATTTTTATCTTTTTTCATCTGGTAATGCGGCATTTCATCTAACGGTTTGCGGCTAAAAGAAATCCCTCCTTGGCGGGATTTGGGCGAAGGGCGATAGCCCGTAGCCTTTTAGCCGCTGTTAAGTGAAGTTGCGAGCCCACTTCTTTTACATGCCATTACTTACGACAACTCTTTTTTGCGGATCCTTTGTAGGCGCAACAGCTTATCTTTCCCCGAGGTTTTAAATACTCGCAATCCTTACAATTCTCTGGAAAATTTAGCTTTTTGCCTGTAAGTTTGCAAAGACGTTCTGCCATGGTTCTTCACCTCCTTTCATGGTCGGCAATTTCATATAACGTTCCCAGCATAAAAGGAGTTTCGGCAAAGCCGAAATTTGGGTGAGTGCTGTAAGGCACGAACCTTTCATACTGTGTTATATGTATGTGTCGTGACGAATTTATTAGCATACTATTAGTCCTCTAACTCTATATCTAATTGAGACTTAAAACCTGAAAAATCATCGCTCCTCAATACCCCAAAAAAGTTGTCAAAATCATTAGGAGCTAAAAAAGTGAAATAATACTTCTGGTCTTTTTGTAACACATTTAATCTATTGAAATGTTCAATCGCATATTTGTATTTAGCCTTATTCTCTTTTGCAATGTCTCCACTCTCTTTAACCTTTTCAATCAACTCATCATCCTTTATTTCTACTACCACTAATTTATTGTCGATTTTCAAAAAGAAGTCAGGGTTGAATTTTCCTTGCTTAGGATGTTCTCCTTTACGCCAGGAGTATTCTATACTATAAAACCCAGTATCCCTTGATTTTACCCATGTATCTATTGATTCTGCATTTAAAATTAGTTTTTCTACGAATTTTCTTTCAGGTTTAGAGTGAGTAAATACAACATTTAGAGGAGTTTTAAATAAAAACTTGTTTTTTATCTCTTTAATTGCCTTTACCGGCAAATTTTCATCTTCCATCAACTCTTTTAATACCGCAATGTCTTCATCATCGCTTGATTTTAATGATTCCTCGTCGAAAAATACTGAAGCGTCTCTCCGAAGTACTCCAATTCCAAGTGATGTCTTTTCTAATTGTGATGTCTTTAATTTTTCTAAATCCATGGCTTCTATTTCAAAACGAAGAGTTTTAGTTTTCCTTCTTTTTATTACTCCAAATGCCTGCAATGTTTTTATATAGTTTTCCTCGCTTACACTGTCTTTATTCCACCTAATCTTATTGAGAGAATTCTTGACGATTTCTTTGATTTTTTCCCTCGAAAACTTTGTAGAGTAATCAGTCCCCTCCTCAGCATCAAATACTTTTAGCTTGTTCCAGACTTCATTAGCTACACCAGCAGCAGAGAACATCCCATAAGTGATATATGTTGCCTTTTCTTCTCTTACTCCAGTTATAGCTTGCTCATAAATGGTTTCCTTTTCTACTCCTTTAATTTGAGTAGAATAGTTTATATATTCCTTCTTTAGCAACTCATAGGGCTTTTCTTGGTTAACTTCTGCTTCTATTTCTTTCTTCTTATATCTAATTTGATAGATCTCAAAGTTGTAATCTTTTTCTTTGACTATTTGGTAAGCATACAGTCTTTTCTCAATCTCCATTATTTCTTCTACAAGATGTTTTATATTTCTTGCCCAATTATCATGATTGTAGACGGTTACAACTGGTTGCTCTCCTTTATATTCCAGAGGAATTCTTAGTCCTCTACCTAAAACTTGAGCAATCAAAAGTTTAGAATTAAAAGCCCTTTCTTCATGTGGTACAATTTGAAATACATTTTTTACATCCCATCCCTCTGTTAGCATGCTTACTGAAGTTATCCATTCCGTTGGATCGTCTTTATCATCCACTCTATCAAGTTTTAAAACATTTTCTTTATGCTCATCAGCGGATGTCACTATCAAAACTTTTTTCTCTGCATCCTCTTTTGAGATATTTTCTTTTTCAGCAATAAAATCAATCCACTTTTCAGTTAATTGTTTACAGACAGAAATATCTTTTGTTATTATTATAGTAATTGGTTTTATCTTTCTGTATCGCATCTTGTTTTCAAGATGATTATCGTAAATCTTCTGGAACTTTTCATTCTCTCCACCTGGGCTATCCTCAGCCACATATCTTATTGTTTTGATAGTTCTCTCTTCTATGGCTTGCCTTAAAGAATATCTATAAACTACATCTGTAAAGTAATCATTTTCAATATATGCCGTTCCCGTATCTCCAACAATATATTTGAAACTATATTTTGTGTTAAACAAAAATTCCTTCCATTTCTTTATTGCCCAGTCTCTGCCAGGAGGATTGTATGCATGATGAACCTCATCACATAAGACTAAAGTCTTCTCCCCTTTTCCCGTTAAGCTATCTTCAACTGATGATTTTACATACTCATATACTGCATGGATGTTCTCTATACAAATATCTCCTTCCCTGATTGTTTGAGTGGCATTGACGATTCTAGGATTTCTTATCTTTGCATCATCTGGAATAAGTCTTAATAAGTCTGCATCTCCTGATAATGTCTTGAATTTCTCTGTAACTCCTTTTTCTATAGTTGTAGAAGGAGCAAGCAATAAAACCCTATCAACTGTACCTTCAGCTAACATAATCCTTGCGATGCCATACAAAACATAACTTTTACCGGTTCCTGTCGCTAAGTCTATGGAACAAGAGAGTTTATCAGGAAGTTGTAAATGCCTTTCAAAATCTGCGAAAGTAGGATAAAGTTCTTTTTGTGCAGAATTATCCTCATAATTTTCTTCTGCCAAGTCCTTTAAGTTTCTATATCTTCCACCTAATAAATACCTTAAGACAACTCTTATTGATTCCTTCTGAAATTCTCTCGGCCCACATAAGGCATCTAAGAATGCTTCGTACTTAGAAATATTGAATTTTTCCGGGTTTATATTCTCCGAGACCTTTAATACGAGATCACTAGCCTTTATGGTAAAAATATCTGGCATTTTCTATCCTCTTTTTAAAATAAACAGCTGATATACTTCCTTCACCTTTTTCATTTGTCGGATTTATGTCGTGATCATGTCGGGTTTGTCGGGTTTATGTCGTGATAAAACGTATTCTGTTGTTCTACCAGTTTTTCCTACTCTTTGAAATATACCTTTAGCACACAAGCCATTTAAATCCCTCAATGCTGTTCTATCAGTTATCTCAAGCAATTCTCTATACTCCCTATTCGTAATCTTTCCTTTTTCCTTCACATGCTTCACTCCTTTTATTTGTCTCTCATTCAATCCGATATTTCTCAAATACTCTTCAGTATAAATATCCTTTCTAAATCTCAAAACAATACTATTTCCGATATATTCAAAATCTGCTTCAGGTAGTCCCCATTCTTTACACCAGTTAACAATCTTGTTCGTTCCTGTCCCCACTTCCTCCACAAGCCCTACCCAGAAGAACATTCTTGCAATTAGTGGATTAAAAGGCTCTGATGTATGTTCTTCCCTAAATGTTTCGACTGTCCATCCTTCAGGAAGCTTACCAGGATTCCAGAACTCAATTCTATCATCAAAAATTCTAATCTGAACCTTGGAAGGAGAACGATAGTCCCTGTGAACAATAGCGTTTACAAGCGCCTCTCTTATTGCTTTTGGTGGATATTCCCATCTTTCAGTTCTTTCCATCTTCCTATCCTCAATCCATGCTTTCAATGCTATATTACTGAAAACAAATTTTTCGGCCTCTTCTATTTGAGAAAATAAATCACCACCAATTTCTTTAAAGTCAAGCATATCATTTGTTACATCGATTCCTTTGAATCTTATACATTTAATTGCCGATTGAATAAAGACATCCTGTGGTCTCTTTGCAAAGAGTAAAACAGTAGCATTTGTTAAGTTTTCTCCTTTCATCAATTTAAGCCTATGCAATATTTCTTTCTCAGAAAGTGAAGTCTCAATATCAAGTTTTCTTGCTTCTTCTGCTTTTCTAACAAATATTCTAACTTTCTCAAGGTCAATATCTGAAAAATTTGCTTCACTAAAGATTTGCCCATCAAAATAAAGCTCTTTTTTATGAATTTCTAAAATCCTTTTTTTATATTCATCATTAGCCATCCTTACTGTATTTTTTCCAACCCTCTTAAAAGGTTTACCAAAGGCAAGAACAACATCGTAAGGATACATTTCAACTTTTATTGAGATAATGTTTTTTCCATTTAGTTTTTTGATAGTTATTTCAGGATATATCTTTGGTTCGGTATTGCCAAGAATCTTATTTGATAAATCTTCAATGGTTCCTTTTCCAATAACAACATCTACAATTTTATCTTTATCTATTCCTACAAAGATAGTTCCACCTTTCGTATTTGAGAAAGCAGAAACTGTCTCAACAATCTCCTTCCATTCTCCAACTGATTTTTTAAACTCTAAAACCTCAGATTCTCCATTTTTGAGTAGTTCATTTATTTTCATTTTTTCTTACCCATCAAATTTTAAAATCCTTTTTCGTTTTCACTTCCTTCTTTTCATTTCCATACATGTCCATATAAACAATCATTACTTTATCCTTCATTTTATCAATAGGAAATCTAGCTTCATAGTTATTCTTCTCCAGATCCTGTACAAACCATTTATCGTCCATATCAAAGTATTCTCCATTAAAATCATAATCAATCATCACCATAGATAATGCCTTAAATCCAAGTTCTTCTTCTGGGATTGGCTTTTTAGAAATTATGTTGCTTCTGAACCTTTTTATTTTTATAGCTGCTTCTTCATATAATTTATCTTTGGGTTTCTCAATATAGTAGTCACACTCAACATCGGGCGAATAAATAAAATCAAAGCCAACTTGCTCCATTACTTTATTCACTTCAGAGATGTCCGCAGAAAGCGGTTGTTCAAGTAGTTTAAAATTCTTTTTATGGAGTTCATCAATTATTGAGTAGGGAATTCTTAGAACATAGTATTTTATTCCATCTTTTTCAATATAATCCTCTAAAAATAGAACACTTGCCGCTGGTGCAATAATAAAGAATCTTTTGCCAATGCGTTTCCCTAAAATAGAATGAAGATTATCAACAAATCCTCTATCCATTACATATTCACTTTTATCCCCATTCTTTTTCCACTTGAAAACTAAGACGTGGTCTTGTCCAAAATATCCGTCCAAGTCTATACCTGCTAAAGTATGTGGTTCGTCCTTGCATTGGAAGAGCTCCAATGCAAACTTGCGATATTCTTTGAAAGGCAGTTCTTTAAGGATTTTCATATCATAAAGCCCTGCATTATAAACGGCAAATGGTTTTGGGGTTAAGGATCTCCCTTTATTGCCAATATCTCGTTTGAGATTAAGCATTCTCTTAATCATTGTATAAATGGAGAATTTAGAAGAATCAATCATTATCCATCTTCTATTAATTTTTTCTGCTACGGCGGCTGTTGTGCCAGAACCTGCAAAAGCATCAAGGATTATGTCACCTTCGTTAGAAGAGGCTTTAATAATGCGTTTAAGAAGTTGTTCAGAGTTTTCGGTGGGATAGTTCCATTTGAATGAATAGCCTGGTATGTCTGTCCAGTTTGAATCAACAATTTCCATTGCACTCGTCAAATATTCAGGCATTCCAGTCTTAGGATTTAGTCTTATCCTGTCCTCCGCTATATATTCATCTAATCTATCTTGAGTAAAAGTCCAATGGCGGCCTTTGGGAGGTATTATCACTTTCCCCCCAAATACTCGCCCTCTGGAATAATATTCACCATTTTTTTCTTGGAGTTCTTCAGGTTTATAAAAATGTAAATAGTCTTTATCTACCTTTGTCCATCGGATTCCGGGTGAGTGCATAGCAATCCATTTTTGATCTACTCGTTCTTTTTTAAATCCATTAAATAAATAACTGCCTGTTTTTGTGTAGAAAAATACTGAATCACTTGCTGTATTAAATCTATTAATTCCTTCAAATATTTTCTTTGTCCGATTGATGATTATCTCATTTTGAAAATTCTCCTGAGGACTTCCAAAAATCTCATCTATCAAAGTTTTCATATAATGTCCGAAGTGATAATCAGTTCTCATATAGAAACTACCGTCGTCAGATAGCAACTCTTTTAACAAAATTATTCTCTGCCTTAGCCACTCAAGATATTTAGCCCCAATGAGTTTTGCAGAGTATGCTCCAACATCTCCTCTTCCATAGATATCTCCTGTTCCAAATGGTGGATCTATGTAAATTAACTTAACTCCCCTTGAACCATCTGGATTTTTTAATTTACCGTCCTCTTTCATCTTCAAAAGAGTTTTCAAAATCTGTAAGTTATCACCAAAAATCAACATATTATGCCATTCATCATCTTTAACATCTCCGAAAACTTTTACCTTCTGAAGTGGCACAGCCATTGTATCAGTAAGAGCATCTACCTCTCTTGTTTTTCCTGCATAGATTAATTCTGTTTCTTGTTTTCCCTCAAAAAGTAGCCATCTATACTCTTCTGGTAAAAGCTTCCCTTCCTTGAGCAATTCAGCTATTGTATTTATCTGTTCATCGCTTAACCTTTTCATTTTCATACTCCATTATCTTTTTTTCCTTTATATGGCATTGAGTATAGCTTAGGTATAAGCAAACAAGTTCGTCTATACTCCAAAATTAGGATGATATACGAAGCATCTCGTACACAACTCCTTTTGTTTAAAACATTCAAACTGCTCCTCCTTTTGCTTGAATAACATGTCATTTCCTAAGTTTATAAAAAATCTACTCTCAATATTAATTATTGCCAAATGAAAATGTTTGTCAAGGACAGGCAAAAGGCATTAATTAGCTTTTGAATCTCCCTTAATGCTTACCTCAATCAACCTTGCAAGTTTTTCATGGTTGCGGGTAAAATCATCTTTTATGATTGGTTCGCACATCTCGAGAAATTCTTCTTCCTCCTCTGTCGAAAGAACTTTATCACCAACAGGATAACCGATTGTTGTGCCAAGATTCACTTCAACGCCGTTGATTTTGGTTGTGAGCTTATATAGAGAAAGCTTTTTGCCGTTCACATAACGCGACCCTGCCAATTTAATCTTTAAGTTCTTAATCGCCTCATTGAGCTCTTCACTTTTCATATTTTCCATGCTTATATTGTATACGAACTTTTGTTCGGTACAAGTTACAAATTGCCATAGGAAAAATTCGATACCAAAAAATTTCTTACTGAGATGTTATCTGCCGCTCATCTGTAAGCAGCATTTGCAAGAATTAGTGATAGGTTAAATATTAGAAACTTTTTTCGTTTAGTCTTTAAAAACTTCCCTTTTTTTCATGATCCAAATATACCCATTCTATCGGTTTTTGATAAGTCTTAAAATCATCGCTTTCAATATCCTTTTGTGCCCTAATGTATTGAGTAACTGATGAAGAAAGCAAATCAGAGACATATACCGCTACTGCCTCTGGCGTTGCTGGCTCAACAGGACTGCCGTTTTCTTTTTCTCCATGATGGCTCAAAATAATATGGAGCAATTTATTTTTTAAATTTTCAGAAAATTTTTTTCCATCTATTTCAATTTCATCAATTTTTTTTATAATCATCTCTTCAGCAATTGAAATATGATCTCTTAACACACTTTCTTCATTATCTTGAAATGTAACCTCTTTGACTGCAATTGTTCTTGTCTTTCCAATATCATGAAGTATTGCTCCAGCAATCACTAAGTCTCTATCTATTCCAGTTGGATGAATATCACATATTGTATTACATAACTTAACAACCTCAAGTGTATGCTCCATAAGACCACCTTTGCAAGCATGATGATACATCACAGCAGCAGGCCATTTTTTAAATTTTTCCATGAACTCTTTATCATCAAAAAATTTCAGCAATAATGCATTAATAAATTTTCCATTAACACTTTTGGTATTGATATTATCTATATTTTTTCTTAATTCGTTTTCCATATCATTTATATTTTGGTTTGTAGAAGGAATAAAATCTTCTGCATTATACTCGCTTTCAACAGCCTTTCTTACTATGCCTTCCGATTGATTTACATGTATTTCTAGTCTTTCATTGTATAACTTAATAGTGCCAGAAACGAATACGAGATCATTATTATCAAAGGAACTATATACTTCTTCTACTTTTTCTTTTGATTCCCTGCCCCAAAAATTCACTGTAATACTCCCCGTCTTGTCCGAGACCTCAATTTTAAAGTAATAACCGGATTTACCTTTATATTGCTGTAATGCATCCTTTTTTCTAACTGCAAAAACGCCTTCGATTCTGCCACCTTTTAAACCTTTCAAATCCCGAATAAAAAATTTTCCCATGTTTCCTCTTTACTTTCTTTTTTAATTATAGACAAGATTTTTGTTTTATCAAAAAGACGAATTGCCTTACCAAAAATCTTTATCAAGAATAATTCCAAAGCTTTTTTCAACTTTTCATTTGCTTTTTAATGATTTCTTTTAGTCTCTTTAACGCTTTGTCTCTTCGCCATCTTACTGTTGAGCGGAAAACACCAAGTTTTTTTGATAACTGATGAATTGAAGTATTTTTGAAATATAGTTCGTAAAGGATGTCATAGTCTTCTTTCTTAAGTTCGAGCATTGCATTATACATTTTATATTTGCCTGTATTTGTTTTGTATCTTCTGCCTGTATTCATTTTTAGCATATTTGTAGATCTTCCTGTTTACTATCCTGTGAGATACTTTGAGGAGTTCGGAGTCTTGAAGTTTATACACATACTTTGCATAAGTTTCTGCAAGAGCAAGGACACCTTCCTGAAAGAGATCTTCTTTCTCGGTGCGGAACATCCTTGCATAATGCCTGGATAATTTTTCAATCCTGTCTTTCTCTTTCAAATAGAGTTCTTCAAGGGTCATTCCTTGCCTTTTATCTTTACTTCTTTTTTGTATTCAATACCGAAAAGTCCATTGAATAACTTTGTGCAAGCAACGCTTAGCTTTCTTT
>Ga0210044_10010709_pt1 | contig 10855 bp, 13 predicted proteins | sample CryGey13umfilter_2_FD_183959 | JGI IMG/M metagenome (GOLD analysis project Ga0210044, IMG submission 183959) | Groundwater microbial communities from aquifer in Utah, USA - Crystal Geyser 4/9/14 3 um filter (SPAdes) (version 2) | ecosystem: Environmental > Aquatic > Deep subsurface >...
GCGAGAGCATCCGGCTTATTTCCTCTCGCTCTAAATCATTTAATCGTTTATAATTTATCATAGAAATCTAACTTATCATTTCTAGCGCTTCGCGCCAAATATGTTGCGTTAGATTCTAGTCTAGAAGTTATTATAAAAATGTCTACTTGCTTTGTTTGATATTAGTATTGACAATCTTTATTAGTTTGGCAGGATCATATTTTTTAATACCAAATTTTTCTGAAATTTGCCAGTCACCACCATATATTTTATTGGCAATAATTAGACAATTTGTGGAATTAGTAGTTTGACCTATTAGGATGGTTCTTTTAGTTTTAAAAAACTGCCAAACAGCAGGGTCAATAATATAGCTAATCCCATGATCTTCAACAATTAAGAGGTCGTGAGATTTTCTTGTTTTCAAGATTTTTCTTCCTTTAAGGATTGATGCTTTACTAGTTGGACATTTTTTCATAATCCAGCAACCAGTTAAACGAGCCAGTTCACTACAATTATCTTTGGAATTTACAGAAAGAGGTTGTCTATTTTCTGTACGCAGAAGCTTCACTATTTTTTTCTGGATTTGTTTGATAACTTCTTCCATATTATTTGTTCAAAGTTTGTGAGGATAAATTCGATACTCTAATAAATGTAGTTTTTTGCCACTCAGATTCACCTCATTATATTCTCTAGCTATTTTACCACCCATAGCTTCGGGAATCCTTCTGCTGGCATAGTTTTCCTCAGCTACTGGATAAAGCAGATACTCATAATCTAAGTTTTCATCTGCCCATTTTTTTCAGAGCAGTAATTGCTTCTTTACCATAACTATTGCCATGTTCTGATTTTTTGATCCGAATACCCAATTCTGGAGTTTTTTTATTAATATGACTCACTCCCGCACCGCCAAGGAATTCTTTAGTTTCTTTATTAAGGATAACTGTCTAGAAGCCATTTCCACTTTTATTTTTTTTAATTGAGCTTTTGATAAATTCGATAGTTTCATCAATCTTTTCTGGTGGTTTTGGATACATATGGGTGGTGATCTCTTCTGTAAATTCTTTGAAAATATCTTTAGCATAATCCAAGGTAATACCTTTTAAGGTAAGGTTGAGTGTTTCAATGGTGATATTTGATGTATCTATTTTGGTTTTGGGCGTCATATTATTTGTTCAATTAATTCAGGAAATTCTTCTGTTCCCATATCATTGAAAGTGTAGTGTTCATGATCTTCTAAACTGACAAACTAACCACCAAGAATGTCGTGAAAAATTTTTAAACTTTTTTCCCGTTATCCTTCTCATCATTAGCAGTAAACATGATAATATTATCAACTCTATCTTTGATTGTTTGGTCTATCTCATAAGTGTAGAATTTTCCCCTAGCCTCATCATTGTCCTTATCATTTATTTTCCATGGGGCAACAAGGATAAGTTTATCAATTTTTTGCTTTGTTTCACCAAGCCAACGAACAAGAAAGGCGCACCCACAACTATGTCCTACTAATATTGTATTTTCATCAATAGGATATTTTTCAAATTCTTTTTTAAATTCCTCATAATTTGGACTCCAAGGTTTAGGCATTAAAGGTGTTTCTGTTTTTATGCCTTTGGCGATAAGTTGTTCTTTAATCCACGGGATCCAATGTTTATTATATGTTCATTTTTCTGGATCATTTTCTGGTTTTCCAGGACAGCCGTGGATGATGATGCAGTTTTTATTAGTCATATTATTTTCCCCTATTATTTTCTCTCCAGTCTTTTATTTTTTAATTGGTTTCAAGTATTTTGAGTATTTCTTTATCATAAAGTGAATATCATTGGTATATTTGTCTGGATTGTTTTTTAAGTCATCTTTTAGTTCGTCTAGGAAAAAAACCTCGATGCCCGAACTTTCTCCATCAGAGAATTTTATTGGACCATCATAATAGCCTATATAGATAGGGCATATTTGTGGCTGAATTGTTACAGTGCCGTTTCTATAAATTCTTGTTGATTGAAAATTGTCGAGATGATCCACTTTTTTAAAAATTCCAATAATATTTAAATCTGTTACTTTAATTGCTCTGTTAAATTCACTGTCGGACAATACGGTTGCTGGGAATCCTAACTCTTCAGCACATTCTCTAACCACTGTCATCATAAAGCTATCACCAGCAGCCACGTGCCCACCCACAGTTTTGTCGTATTTATTAGCATTATCGTTTTTAAGTTTACTTCTCTTTTGTAAGTAAATACGCCCAGCCGAATTCATCAAAATTAGTCTGATAGTTTTGATTTTTTTGGTAATCTTACCATTTTTTTAAACTCGGATTTAGTTGCAGCATAAAATTTCTTTCGATCTCCAATCATAATTAGTTGTGATTTCAAATTGTAGATTTCTATTTTTTCAGTCATATGTTTGAATAATTATTTTTCTCTATTATTTTCCCGCCAATCATTGATCTTGGCATGATGTCCAGAAAGAAGAATATCTGGTACTGACCATTTTTTAGTTAACCTAGCTTTGAATGTTTCTGGCTTGGTATATTGAGGATATTCTAAGACACCTTCTTTGCTGTGCGATTCATCCTCAGTTGATTGGTCATTACCGAGCACTCCATGTACTAGGCGAGTGACAGCATCAATGATCACAGCCGCGCCAAGTTCACCACCAGTGAGTACATAGTCACCAATAGATAATTTCAAATCCACAAAATTATTTACTCTAGCGTCTACCCCTTCATAGTGACCACAAATAAAAATTAGCTGGTCATAATCACTTAAGTCTCTAGCAACTTGTTGTTTAAAGGCTTTACCAACAGGAGTGAGTAAAATAGTTAAGCTTTTTGTCTTCTTCCCTGGCATTCGAAGTCCGAAGGACGAAGATTGCTTAATACTTTTCCAAGCTTTATAGATTGGTTCAATCATTAAAACCATACCAACCCCACCACCATAAGGTGTATCATCAATAGTTTTTCTTTTGTCATTAGTAAAATCTCGTAAATTATGATTTACGATTTTAATATATTTATCTTTTTGAGCTCTTTTTAGAATAGATTCGTTGTAATAGCTGTCTAGTATCTTCGGAAAGGCTGAGATGATGTGAAATTCTTTAGTTTTCATAAGTTTTTTATTATATAGATATCTTAACATGTGTTAAGTGACGTATCAATACTTAACATAGAAATAATTAAGCAATAACAAAACCCCCAGGATAGGGGGTTTTGTAATATTCGTAAAGATTTGTTTATAATTGTAAATCGTCTACTGCGCTTGTATCAATTTCTTCAGTTGCTGGAGCTGCTGGAGCTGAGGCATGTTCTTCTCTTGGAGCTCTTTTTTCTCTTGGAGCACCACCCTCAGGTTCAACAATCTTTAAGTTAACTCTAGCATTGTTTTTCGCGCCAATTACTCTTAAAAGAGTACGAATAGCACGAGCAGTTTGACCACTTCGGCCAATGATTTGACCCATATCAGCTGGGTTCACTTTGAGCGATAATAGTACGCCCATCTCATCAATTGTTCTTTCGATGCTTACATCGTCTTTGTTGTCTATTAAAGCTGTAACAACAACTTGTAGTAATTCTTTGTCTGATTCCATTTCTTCGTTTTTAATAATTATTCTCAATGTTCTTGTACCAAGACTAAACTGATACAGAGTACATCTTTTATCACAATATTTACATCATATCATATTTTTGGTTAGATGTCAAGGGTAGTAGTTTTGTTTCTGAGATTTTCCAATTAGATATAAAAGAGTACTTTGTTAAATGGCTTTACTGTTAAACTGTTATAAGCTATTCAACAATACGGCAATTTAAGCATTTAACAATTTATTCTTTCTCTTTTACCACTTCCTTATCCACTGGAGCTTCTGCTTTTGATTCTTCTACGGGAGTTTTCCCGTCTGCCGTAGTTTCAGTAGAGACAGAAGTCTCGGCTGGGACCCTTTCTTCAGTTGGTGTTTCCCCGCCTGTAGCGCTATGCTGAGCATTGTGGGCAGGTTCTTTTGGTTCATCAACTTTCTCTTCGGCGGTTTTTTCTTCTACTGGAGCTTCTTCAATAGGCTTATCAACTGCTTTATCTTTCTCTTCAGCTTTTGGTGCTTCTGTAGAGATTTCTTCAGAAGTTTCCTTGTCATCCACAACTTCTTTGTTTACTGGCTCTTCTACAGGTTTTGTAGCTGCTACTTTTTCTTCAGCTTCCTTTTTCTTCGCCTCTAGTTTAGTTGTTCTTTTCTTTGATATCTTTATAGCTTTTCTTGGTTTCTCTTCAATGACACCATTTTTGATCATTAGATTATGAACAGTGTTTGACATTTGAGCACCAACAGAAACCCAATATTTTATTCGGTCTTCTTTAATTACTAATTCTTTAGTTCGAGGATTATAATTACCAAGGAGTTCTTGATAATCACCCCATGGATCTTTGTTTTTTTCTAGTACAATAATACGGTAATATGGTTGTTTTGTCTTACCAGTTCTAGAAAGTCTAATAGTTAACATCAATTTATACAATAGTTAATTAAATCACCCTCCGGACCAGAGGCCCAATGGTGGGTGAGAGAGCTAATTCGTGACGATTATTATATTAGAATAGTTTGAGATAAATGTCAAGCTGGCTCTACACCCTTAGGGCTACGAGCCGCAGGAGTATTATTGGGAATATGCTTCAGCTTCTTTCAGGTCTACAGATAATAATCGAGAAACACTATCAGCACCCATGGTAACGCCGTAGAGGATAGCGGCGTGGTGCATTGTTACTCGATTGTGGGTGACAGCAATAAATTGTGTTTTGTCAGATAAATCATTAATGATTGCCACATAACGAGCGGCATTGGCTTCATCTAGAGCAGCATCTACTTCATCAAGTATGACAAAAGGAGAAGGGTTGGCTGAAATGATAGAACAGATCAAAGCAATAGCGGTCATGGCTTTTTCTCCACCAGATAGGGTATTGATCGAGCTGATTTTTTTTCCTGGTGGTGAAGCAACAATTTCAATCTCGGTGTCAGTTAATGTTTTTCGAAGTTTTTTGATTAAAGATATTTCTTCTGTTTTTTCTTCTTCCTTACTGATTAGTTCCTCATTTACAGTGGGTTTATCTTTGGTTGGTTGTTTGATCATCAAACTGGACTTACCACCATTGAATAAAATCTTGAAATATTTTTGAAACTCATCATTAATGGTATCAAAATTCTCTTTGAATTGCTGATCAATTTTTTGATCAAGCTCTTTAATGACTTCAGTCAGAGTAGTGATAGATTGATCTAAATCTCGAACCTGGTCATCTAAGAATTCAAATCGTTCTTTTACTTCTTTATATTCTTCGGGCACACCATCATCAATACCGCCAACTAGAGCCAGCTTGTTTTTTAGAGAATTTATTTTTTCGCGGGCCTGAGTGAGGACTATTTCTTCAGTCACTGGGACTGACTGCCAATTACTGCCCAATTCTTCCAGAATTTCTTTGTTCAGATTTTCTAGTTTTGTTTCTAGTCTGGCAATATCAATATTGATAGAATTTATTTGATTGTTTTGATCATTGAGCTGGATTTGCAGTTCGCGGGTTTGTTTTTGAATATTGATCAGATTGTTTTGTTTACTTTCAACTTGAGAATTGAAACTATCTATTTTTTGTTTAACCAAGCTTAAACTATTATTGACTTCCTCTAGATCTTTGTCTAGTTTTGTCTTTTGCTCAATCAAAGCAGCTTGGTGATCGTCTTGGTTGGTGCTGGAAGCTGTTTTTAACTCGCCCTCTATCTTTTGTTTTTCTTCTGCTAGTTGATTGTATTGTTCTTGAAATTGATGATGCTTGGTCTTGGCGATTTCTAGACTAATTTTCAATTGATTGATTTCATCTACAAGATTGTCTTTGTTGGTTATAAATTGGTTCATTTTTTCTTCTAACCAAACTATATCTTCTCCTTCGGTTGTGTTTTGTTCCTTCAGTTCGTGGCGGATAGTATTAATGATGGTAGCAATATTATTTGCTTCTGTCTGTAAATCAATAAGCGTTTCTAAGTTGTCTATTTTTTCTAGTTTATGAAGAAAATCCTCGTAATTATCAGATAAGAGGTTGATTTTCTTTTTTAACTCTTCACTATAATTTTGGTCATCACCTTGGCCTTGTTTGTTGAGTAACTTTTCTTTGAGTGTATTGAAATCTGCCACGATTTGCTGTTGTTCTTTCACTTTTTGATCATATGACTTCTCAACCACTTCTTTTTCTTTGCTCAGCAAGTCTAGTTGTTCTTTAATGGCGGTTAGTTTGACACTCAAATCCTCGGATTTTTTTCTTAGCCAGACAGCGTCACCTTGACCAGTGGTGGTTAGTTTGAGATCAATCTTTCCTTGTAATAGAGATAACTCTTGGAGAATATTATTTTTTTCTGTCACTAGTCTAGAATATTTATTTTCTAAACCGTTGAAAATTTGACTGTGGCTATCTTCATCTTCAATTGATTCCAATTCTTTTTGTAAGTCATTGAGTTTATTTTCAAGGCTTTGGCGCGTTTGTTCAACAGTTGTAAAGCTTGTTTGTTTGACTTTTAATTCATCATTTAATTGATCTTGTAGAAAGCTATAATACTTGTTTTGTATTTGCTTTAATTCTAGCTCAGCTGCTTCTTTTTCTTCCAGTCTTTTCATTTGTCTAGTGAGGGAGCGGAGACGTGGCTCTATTTCTTTGATTACATTTTGTGACTGAACAAGGTTGTCGAAGGTTCGTTCTAATTTATTGAGGGATTGCTCTCTTTTGATTTGATATTGTCTAACGCCAGTGGCTTCATCAAAAAATTCTTTTCTTTCTTGTGGTGAGGAAGTCAAAATCGAGTCAACCATTCCTTGGCCGACAATTGAGTATGATCTTTGACCAAAGCTAGATTTGGCTATCAACATTTGCACATCACTAAGACGAACTTTATTTTTATTAATCAGATACTCACCCTCACCATCACGGTAAATTCTTCTAGTGATCACAACTTCACTATAGTCAATTGGTGCTCGTCCATCTTCATTGTTGAGATAAAGATTGACTTCAGCAAAACCTAGTCTGGATTTTTTGTCGGAACCTGCAAAAATAACATCCTGCGATTTTTTTCCTCGCAGGACCTTAAGACTTTGCTCTCCTAATACCCAGCGGACAGCATCAGCAAAATTTGATTTGCCTGAACCATTGGGACCAACAATAGCGGTTAGTTCTTTATTGAATTCTAAAGTGGTTTTATTGGCAAATGATTTAAAACCCTGTATTTCTAGTTTTTGTAGATACACGTTGGTTAAAAAGTTAATTAGTTTTTAGTTTTTTAGTTAAGCACTAAAACTTTGTAAATTATAACAGTTTTTAGCTGTTTTATCAATGAAAAAAGCCCGTAGCCATGAGAAGTAAGGCTCTTTTTTTATTTAAATTGATTTTAAGCTATAATGTAGTTATGAAAAAGATTATTATTAGCAGTTTATTACTTATCTGTTTGTTTGTTCCCCTTATTTCTCAGGCACGGCAAAAGATGCAGACATATCAAGATCTTAAAGATGAGATTTATACTTTGATTGATGATAATTCCTTAGATCAACAGGCAATCGTAGATTTTATAATTCAACAATCATATAGCTATGATTTTTTAAACTGGCTGATTGATCTCCATCATAGTCTATTTTTTAATAATCCTAAGGGAGATGAAACTGTTTATCAGGATGTGATGATGGCGATGGCTGTTGCCTATGACAAAATAGGTCAACCAGAAGAATTAATATCAGCGATCAAAAGGTTAATCACGAGACGGCAAATGATTTGGCATGGTTTTAGGAATACGAATCATTATAATAGAGAATATGCTGCCTTGGCGACTCTGGCCCAGATGACAGAAGACCAGCGGTATCAAAAATTTCAGCAGAAATTAAGAGAAAGTACTAATAAAATTTATTTGGCTGATGGCTATCCTTTGGAAGGGCCTGACTATGGTCTTTATAGTATGAAATTATTAGCACCTTATGTTTACTTCACCGCAGACGAGGAGATTAAACAGGGCATCATCAACAACCTCAACTATTTGGCTAGTATTGCTAGTGCAGATAAATATAAACCAGCCTTTGAGGACAGCTTAGCTAGTAAATTGCCGAGTCAGATTAGTGATTTTAAAGAGATCAATAAATATTGGCAACCGAATTTTGGTTTTTATAATATTCCTGAAGGCCTTACCGATAATCCACAAGAAACAGTTTGGCGTTATGACAATGCAACGATTTGGATTAGGCATCGCCAAGCTGCAGCAGATTGGCAAGTATTGCATCGTCATTTTTCCAATGGCGACATCACTATGAAGCAGGGTGATACTTGGTGGCTACTCGCGCCTGGCTATTCAGGTTGGGATAATAAATTTACCACGCCAGAATTACACAATTTAGCAATTAGTAAACTATTTTATCCTTTTAGAAAATTGTGGCGCTTGCTACCACTCAAACTAGTAATAAAAGAAAGTGATGCGGAGGAGAAGATTGATAAGTTGACTTTAAACCTAAGTGGTAAGATCAAGAGAGTAGTAGAAGCAGACGAACATAGTTTGGTGGTGACGGATAGTAGTCAGAGAGTCTTTAAACAATTTTGGCAAATCAATGGTAAATTGATCAGTAGAGAAAAACTAGATAATGGTTATCGTTATCAGTGGCAACAGGAGGACAAGATTTTGACGCAAGAGATTACGGGTGTTTATCAGGAAGAAATAAAACAGCGCCAGCATACTGGCACTGTCAAAGAAGATATTCAAGATCATTTACAGCTGATGGTGGAAGGTCAGAATATTATTAGTCGATTTACTTGGTGATTTACCACTCCAGTTTTGTCAGTCCCTTGCTGGCAGCGTCAATTTGAGCTTCTTGTTTTGAATTTCCGTCACCCACGGAGATTTTTTTCTTACCAACATAAAGGTTGATTTTGAATTGTTTCATATGATCGGGACCTGATTCAGAAACAACTTTGTAAGTTGGTGTGACCCCAAAGACTTCTTGGGATTTTTCTTGAAATTTACTCTTGGGATCAATATAGGCTTTTTCTTTCAAAATGTCTGGTAGTTTGGAGATGACATATTTTTCAACAAATTGTCTGGTCATTTCCCAGCCTTGATCAAGATAGAGAGCGCCAATACAGGCTTCTAAGGCATTGGCCAGAATATAGTTTCTTGCCTTACTATTATCATCTTGAGATTCGCCTTTGCTCATGTAAAGATAGTCTTCAATTTTCAGTTCACGAGTGATACTAGCCAACATCTTGCCATTGACTAGGCTAGCTCGCCAGTTAGTCAATTCACCCTCAGGGTTGGGGTAATTATTGTAAAGGTATTCGGTCACTGCTAATTCTAAAACAGCGTCCCCGAGAAATTCTAGACGTTCATTGTGTTTTAATTCAAAATTTTTATGCTCATTGAGATATGAGCGATGCACATGAGCTTGTTTGAGTAAATCATAATTATCAAACTTGACCCCCCAAGATTTTGCTAGTTTCTTAAAGTCACGCATTGCAATAACTTCCTGGTAGGTCTCAATCTACTTAAATTTGCCTGTAATTTGAATAGACTAGTACCTACTTTTAATTGTTAGATTGTAAAATTTTTATAGCCTCCTGTAATAAGTCTGCAGTATTTTCATAGTTTATTTTGCGAGCAGCTTGGTCAATGTTCGCCCAGGCGATTTCAATCACATTTTCTGATTGACCCTTTTGCAACTCTGCATCATTTGCTTTGATCAAATAAAAATGAACTACTTTTTCTAAAACAACTGCTTTTGGTTTTTTTACTTTATATTCGATTTTGTTTAAATATTGTTCTACTGTCAAATCTTTCAAGCCGGTAAGTTTGCTTAGTTCAGTGATGACTACAGCTTTGTGTTCTTTATTTTCGTTAATGGCTGCTTTGGGTAAAGTCCACTTATTGTATTTATTGAGAACAGTAACTATTCGAGTACCACTCTCATCTTGTTGATAGATAACACCACCAACATAGGTTTTCTTCTCAATTTTTTCTTCCATGTTTTGTTTCTCACCATTGGCTTCCATTTCTTTATAGATTGAGCCTAATACGCCATTGATAAATTTGCCTGAGGCATCGCCACCATAAGCTTTGGCTAATTCAATCGCCTCATTGATCGCTACTTTGGGAGGGATGCTGAGATCAAATTTCAATTCATAAATGCCAATTCGCAAACAATTGCGATCAATTGTTGTGATCTGATCTAGTGGCCATTCTGGTGCGTATTTGATAATCAGTTGATCTAAATTCTTAATCTGTTTTACTACGCCATGAATTAATTCAATAGTGAAACCACTGTCGTCAAAATCGCCAGCAAATTCTTGAGTGCAATATTTATTAATCTCATCAATGTCTTCTTTCTGGTCATTAAAATCCCACTGGAAGAGACTTTGGAGGGCTAATGTACGAGCAAGGTGTCGATTTGACATAGTTTTTACAAATTAAAAAAGAAAAATTACTTCTTCTTTTTCTTATCTAAAGTAGATTTGATTTTTAATACTTCTTTTCCTTTGTAATTACCACATTTGCTACAGGCATGATGAGGTAGTTTGGCAACGCCGCATTTGGAACATTTTTTCAAATTTACCACTTTTAGGGCATTGTGAGAGGCACGTCTTTTTCGAGAACCGGATGTTCGTTTTTTTTTCGGTACGCTCATAGTTAAAATTTAAAGATTATAAAAAAGCTTATTATAGTTTATATTATTTATAGTATTCTGTCAATTTGCAGGGCTTTTTTTGTCACAGCAATATGATAATGTCATACTTGAGCAAAATAGAAATGTCATACCCCTATCAAATCAGCCTAATTTATCCTCATATTTAAGCATTTAACCAAATGCCCGGATATGAGGATAAATTCCAAATTTGAT
>Ga0210044_10010710_pt1 | contig 10855 bp, 16 predicted proteins | sample CryGey13umfilter_2_FD_183959 | JGI IMG/M metagenome (GOLD analysis project Ga0210044, IMG submission 183959) | Groundwater microbial communities from aquifer in Utah, USA - Crystal Geyser 4/9/14 3 um filter (SPAdes) (version 2) | ecosystem: Environmental > Aquatic > Deep subsurface >...
TCGCAAAACAAATCAAAGCAAAATACCCAGGTGCTGCAAACGCTGACGCAAGAACTTTTCGCGGCGACTTCAACAAGCTAGGAAACTGCACTATGTTTGACGCTGGAAAGTTTTTGATTGTAAACGCCTACACGCAATACAACATGAGCAAAGGTGAGGATGTTTTTGAATATGCAGCATTTTCTCTCATCCTGCAAAAAATAGCTCATTTCTATCCTACCGCCATAGTGGGGTTACCAATGATTGGATGCGGATTAGCAGGCGGGAATAAAGAAATCATCATAGCTATCATAGAGGATTTTTCAGAAAAAATTACTTCAACTGGTGGCGATGTGACATTGGTGAATTATTACTAAAGATGAAGCAATTAAATTTCTTCGCAAGGTATACAAAATTCCAAAAGTAGAGGTAACGAGTCTGAGTGAGCGTGCGCAGTTACTCACATTGTTCAGGCTGATGGAGCCAGTTAAGGAAACAAGTAATCAAAATTCGTGGACTTCAACTTACCAGGTTGGAGATGCACATTATGATGTGACTTCGTTCGACAGCGATGACCCTGCGGACACAGTGATTCATCGTTACTGCGCATGGGAAGAGATGGGACTGTGAATTATTGGAACAAAGACAAGAAAAAACGGCTTAGCTGGATTTCTGTCCCGCCACCTGATATCGCCAGCGTAAAACTAGCTAAACGATGGTGTCAACAGCAGGAAAGCACGGGCAAATTCTACCATCACTACACAAATACTCGCTGGTGGTTTGAGAATGAGCAAGATGCCTCACTTTTCTTGCTATTTTGGGCTGGAAAAAAGTCTTGACTTTTACCTCCTTTGGCTGTATAATATGCGTATATTTAACTAGATGGTGAACTATTATGCGTATTATTGCTAAAATGTCTGGAAGTAGCTACATGATTGAAGCTGGCGAGCAAGATATAGCAGCATTGCATGGGTTCACATCAACCCATGATTCTGGGTATTGTAGTTCAGAATTCGCAGCTATTGGGCATACCATTGATATAAAAGGTGCAGTTAAATTGAGCACTTTTGTGAAAACAATGGATGTAAAGGTGCTGGAAAATATTAGAGAAAGACTAGTCTCAACACAAAAACAAGTTGATGAGCTGACGAGCTTAGTTGAAAAACTAAACTTGTTTGAAGTATTGTCAAGCGAGAAGGCTTGACTTTTACCTCCATTTGCAGTACAATAGATACATCGCGCAAAAACATAGATCTGTCAAATAATCTTAGTTGAGCAAATTTAAGATTTGATGCTCGTTTGAAAAGCACTTGAATTCACTGAATACTAGTTTACCTACATTGGAGAATGAAAATGACTATATACCTGATTTTAGCAACTATTTTGTTTACTTTAACCTCGAGTATCTGGACTACTGATAGTTTACTCAATCTAATGTTAAAATTGATGTTCACTGGTATGGCAGGATGGTCAGTGTTTTTGCTTGCCCAAAATTTGGGATATGTTGTGAAGGTGTAATTACAAATGAAAACAATAATTTTTTGCAAGGATTGTAAGTATGGTCAAATTGATCCTAGTTACAATCATTTTGCTAGATGTACTCACCCTACATCCGTATGCGATACAGATTTAGTAACTGGTGATAATTGCTATAGAACTTGTGAGTTTATGAGAATGAACAGATGTGGCTCAGAAGCAAAACTATTTGAGCAAAAGAAACCCTGGTGGAAATTATTCTAAGGAAATAAAATGGAAAAAGTATATACTCGTAAAATGGCTTCTGTTCAAGAAGTGAATGGAGTCTATCCAATTGAAGGTGCAGATAAGATTTGTCAATATGGAATTCAGGGGTGGCGTGTAGTTGACCAAGTCGGGAAATACAAAGTGGGGGACATGGTTGTTTACTGTACTATAGATTCTTGGGTTCCAGCAACGATTGCGCCATTTTTGTCTAAAGGGAAAGAACCCAGGGTTTACAATGGAATCCCAGGCGAAAAGCTACGAACTATCCGTCTTCGCAAGGCACTCTCGCAAGGCCTGCTGCTTCCCCTAACTGTACTTGATCATGTTGAATCGGAGCTATTTGTCGGTCTTGATGTATCATTCCCTCTTGGTATTGTAAAGTGGGAGGCTCCTCCAGAGTTTACCTCTGCTGATGCCAAAGGCAACTTTCCTTCTTTCATTATCAAGACGGATCAAGAACGCGTCCAGTCTTGTTATGGTGATGTTTCAAAATACTTTGAAACGGAAACATTTGAAATTTCTGAGAAGTGTGAAGGTTCCTCAATGACCGTTTACTACAGAGATGGTGAGTTCGGCTGCTGCTCTCGTAATCTCGATTTGAAACGTAGCGACGAAAATACCTATTGGAAAATGGCCGTGCAGTTTGATTTAGAAAATAAGCTGAAAGCTCTGGGCAAGAATATTGCTATCCAGGGAGAACTTTGCGGACCTAAAATCTGCGGTAACATCTATAATCACGATAAGTTTTACTGGTTCATTTTCGATGTATTTGACATTGATACATTTTCTTACTATACCCCAGTGGAACGGCGCGCTCTTACTAAAGAACTTGGGCTAGTAGATGTGCCAGTATTAAAGACTGAAGCGACACTGCTGGGTGAAACATGCGCATCACTGCTAACTATGGCTGATGGTAAGTCTGTTCTTGGCATTGCCGGTTGTTTGCGCGAAGGCTTAGTTTTTAAGTCCAACGCAAAAGAACGAATTTCATTTAAAGCAGTATCAAATCTATATCTTGAAAAGGGCAAGGAATAAGACCAATGCCATTGGATGAAAACCGGGTAGTAGTTATCTCATCGGTCAATGTTGATGCAGCATTGACATGGTGCAAAGAAGATTGCCCATCGTACATCACAATGTCATCACAATGTGGGCACTATGACATATATGACAATCATTTAACATATGATTTCTTTTTTGGGGACGAAAAAGAAGCATTACTATGCAGGCTAAAATGGACTTGAATATTGTAGTTGACCGTGACCGTTACCATCTCATTCGTGTTATGGAACAATGGTGTGAGCAACAGCTAGGCCCTGGCAAGTGGTCTTACGCCCCAGTCAACTTATGGGAAGGGTTGCCCCGCATTGCGTGGAGTATGTGCAGCACATTTGGCCGCACTACTTTTTCATTTAAACACGAGCACGATTACGAATGGTTTATCCTACGGTGGGGCAACGACGACGATGATAGAAGCTAGGATAGTGCTAAGGTGTGGTTCATATGAACAGCATCATGAGCGGATTATATGGTGCATTGTCCATATTGGCGAATGCGCAATAGCCCGTGATAGTGTGGGTAAATCTACACCGTGGTTCATGGAGTTTACGTTACGTGAATCTATCTGGCATTTCTCTAATGAGGCTGATGCCAGTATGTTTGCGCTAAGGTGGGCAGGCAATGAAAATAACAGATAACGGGGAGTCAGCATACTACAGGTGGGCAGTTACGATTGACCGTCCTAATAGGAATCTATTGAGCGTAGTAGAGCAATGGTTTAACGACACTGAAATCCAGGGGGCAGTAATGCCAGGAAGAGCTTATTTTAAAACATACTCTGATGCGATAGCATTTATTTTAAGGTGGTCGTTTTAAACTGTTTAAAACGACCACCTTGGATAATTTACCAAACTACTTGACCTTATCACCACAACCAGTGTAAACTTATGCTCATATCACCACAAAAGTTTTACCGTTAAACTATTACACACGCCAATACCTCAAAATGCAAGTTAAAATAACACTAAACATTCCGAACTGGTTATACCGATTCAGATGGAGGAACATAAAGAACTATGTTGCTTACCATCTTCATCCTTATCGTTGTCTTGACTGCCGTAAAAAGTTGCCATTTAATCATTTTGAGATCGTAGGCAAGGTTGGAGTACAGCAGGTGACCGTTGAGTATGATGAGACAGTTTGCCCAACATGCCTTGACAAGCGTATTACAGCTTTGGAAAATTCTCCAGATTTTACAAAGAAGCAACGCTCTGACAAATACAATGTCAATAAAACCTGCGAAGTTTGTCATGAGCCAAAAGCATCGTTTCGGTGGCTAAGAATGGGTGACGGCATTATCGATAACCTGCGTTATTGCACCCAGGGTTCGTGGAACGGGCATTATGTTTGCTTATCTTGCACACATACTACCATTCGCACTGGAAAAATGGGTAGCACTATTTTTTCTTGGTATAATGGTAAAACAGTACCGGTAAATCAACTTGGATTACCAGTAGTTGATGATAAAGTAAAGTTTCCACAAAAGTAAAGGATCACTATGAAAAATGAAAACTATCCTCTAAATTTCCTTAAAGGCGGAAAACTTGTATATAACAACTGGGTATACGACAAAGTCATTAAAGAAGGGCACTATGAAGTGCAAGATCTGTCAAATAATGGTGACTGGCTGCATAAACGTGATCAAACTGTTTGGCTAGCACCTGATGTAACGTTAAATGACATCTTTTTGTTTCTTGCCCGTGATCCCGAGATTTGTGACATTGTATTTTGTAACTGCTATGTTAAACAGTTTATTAGGGCGTGGGGAAGAATCGCAGTAAGCGACATTCCAACAAATCACTCTTATGACCCAGATAAGATCGAATACTTAGAACTTTACTGGGCTCCTGATCTTTTTACTTACGAAGGCAAAACGATTTTGAGTGGAGTAAGTCGTGCTGATTTTCACGGCATTGGGTTTGAGCTTAAAGAAGATCAGTTTGACGGTGACTGGAAGACGTATTCAAAAGGTGATCGTATTCGCTGGGGGTTAGATTTTACAGCAATCAAAGAAATGCTTGATCTACCAATCAGACTCAATAGTGAGTTTAAGATTATTGAAGAGTGGAATACAGGTAAAGAAATATCTGAGTTGAAAACTTTTGTTGACTGCAACCGTGATTTCACTTTCCATGAAGTAGTTGAAGGAATAATGTGGGAACTGTCTTTTTACGGCTCAGATGAAGAGCGTATGGAGAAAAAAGACGAAGTAATGGCAATCAAAGCAGAAATTGATGCTGGCACTGCGGAACTAATTGAGGTTAACCACGACGATTTGTCAATAGAACCGTGATATTTTGTTGTGAAAATACAACGAAATTTTATCGAATCTTATCTTGACATTATGCTGTTTTGGCAGTATAATATGGGCATATATAGAAGGAGTTCATCATGTTAACTGCGTTTGTTCTTATTTTTTCGATGGCTGGCCAACCGCCTGCCCAACTTGGCACTTATCAAACTGAAGCTGCTTGCACCCAAGCTATTCGCAGCATTTTTACAATGAATATTTATAAGGGTGCGCAAGAAACTCCTCAGGTGAAGGCAGCGGTTGACACTATGATGCTGTATCAACAAGAATACAAGTGCATGCCCACTAAGACTAGCAAGAAGGCCAAGTAGACGTATTCATCACCCCTTTAGTGAAAGCCCTGCTATTTTAGTGGGGCTTTTTCATGAGCGGTAACTGCTAAATAATTAGTGATTTGCGCACAAAACCATGTTTCATTGTCGACTATTATGGCTACCCCACTTCCAAGCAAGCGGGTACAGCGTCGCGGGAACTACAAACCAACACGGCAGCAAATAATAGATGTGTACAATGCTATCAATGTAGAAGTGTTTAACGGCCAGCTAGTCCGCCCATCTATTTTGACTCGATCGTTGGCAAAAGAATGGGGATGGTGTGTAATTCAAGACGATGCTACTACCCAAGTTAAACTGAAAATAGACAAAACTATCTACTGTATTCAATGGTTCGTCACGATTTTAGCTCATGAAATGGTGCATCAGTATCAATGGCAAGTAAATGGACCAGTGTTAAAATCAAATAATCAAGAGCCCATACTTGACCACGGGGGAACTTTCCTCGCATTCAAAGGTAAGCTGGCAGAATTTGGCATTCCTCTACTTGAAATGTATGATGACAAAAAATGGTTTGCACATCAAGATTTAATGAAACTTTGAGTTAAAGGCTAAATACTACATTAGGAACAATATTATGGATTCAAACGAAATTGATTTTTTACGGTCACTTATCAATTATCTTGACAGCAAAGTCAATCAAAGTGAAGAAACTGGCAACACTGTTGACGATTCATCCGCAACCATTGATCCAGACGCTGTGGTAAGCCCTATTGACGCTGATCAACCTGACAGATTTATCCCACCCTTACAAGCTAAGATTGAGATGATGAAGAAAATGACTGGGGTAGAGCAAAAGGGCAAAGACCCAATCCCTTTGCCACCAGACGATCAAACTATAGGAAGCGATGACGACTCTGCCCAGAACCCGCAACGTGTAACTATTGCTTCAGTATTACATGCGTTTGATGATGACGATGACATGCTCGGGGTGTGAAAATGGGTTACGAAAAACGACGCAATATCCACAATCTAAAAAATGTCTGATTTATCTAACTACACCCAGAGGGTATTTAGCAGTCTTAAACATATTCCTGCGGTAGATTTTATCGGGCAGGAAGGAGACTTATTTTTTCATCCAGATACAGGTGAGCTTAGAATAAGTGACGGTGTTACTCCGCATGGTAACCCTATTTTTGTTCAGGGTGGGTCAGGTGGCACATTTACCTTGAAGTTGTATGCTTCGTCTGGTGATCCAGCTTCTCCACCAATCGCAACTGGAGCAAACTCAACGGCGTTGGGCGAGGGGGCGATATCATATGCTGCTGGGGCAGTTAACCAAGCAGCTGGCATGTTTACTGGCTATGGGGATGCTCAAACTGGTAGCTACATTGCCCGCAACATTACAACAGATAATGTTCTTAAAGAGATTTTCTTGGACGGGGTGTCAGAAAGAATTCAAGTGCCACCTAATGCAACCGTGTCTTTCAACATCGAAATAACTGCTCGCAGAACAGATTCAGGGCAAGAAGGTGCGATATACGAGCTGCGTGGTGGTGCTGATCGTGGCGCGTTTGCTGGCAGTTTAGCATTGCTTGGCAGGGTGAATAAAACGGTAATAACTGAAGACAACTCGGCCTGGGATGCTACTATTACTGCCGACTCCGCATCAAGCACTCTTAGATTATGGGTCAAAGGCGAGGTATCTAAGACTATACGCTGGGTCGCCCACATCAAAACAGTAGAAGTTCGCAACTAGCCAGATTGCTTGCATTGCTTCGGGCAAATCTGTTATACTTGGTCATATTTATTTTGAAAGGTAAAATATGTCTTTAGTGCCAATGGTAGTGGAATCTACATCAAAAGGTGAGCGTGCCTATGATATTTACAGCAGACTGCTTAAAGATCGTGTGATCATGCTTACGACCGATGTGAATGAACAGTCAGCCAGTTTAATCGTAGCGCAGTTACTCTTCTTGGAATCAGAAGATGCTAACAAAGAAGTGCTTTTCTATATCAATTCTCCAGGCGGATCTGTGACGGCTGGCCTCTCAATCCTAGACACGATGAACTTCATTAACTGCGATATTCGCACTGTAGTCATGGGGCAAGCGGCAAGTATGGGGAGCTTATTAGCAAGTTCTGGAACTAAGGGTAAGCGTATGATGCTGCCAAATTCTCGCCATCTTATCCATCAACCCCTGGGTGGTGCGCAAGGGCAAGCATCAGATATGGAAATCCAAGTTAAAGAAATTCTGCGTATGAAAAAGCAACTAACTGACATTTATGTTGCGAATACTGGCAAATCTTACTCAGAACTTGAAAAAGACATGGATCGCGATAATATTATGACTGCGGCTGAGTCGGTAGTGTATGGACTGGCGGATGAGATCATCACAAAGAGAGTTTGACAGTTTTGCTAAATAGGTATATACAACATAATTATCTATGAAAGCAAACCAGTTTATATCCGAAGAACTATTATCCGAACTCGCAATGAATCCAAACTCATTGCGACGTATGGCTGCGACTATCAACGCCAAAGTTGGGATGGAGTTTGAGATGTACGTCCCAAATGTTAGTAATGATGATAATGATGATCGTCAAACTTTCGAACTTGACATGGATCGGGATACTCAAACTGGCAGCATAGATGATGTTATTGAGTTTTTCGAGTATGACGGCATGAACTCTACTAGCCAACTTGAAAAAATGCGTAGAGAGTTGGATGACGAGTATATGGATTATTACTATGAGCAATTATCTCGTCAATGGAGTAACGACAAAAAAGAAATAATATCAGATTACATTGAAAATTACGATCTGTGGGATAGGGAAGAGGCGATTACTTTGGCAGTAGAGGAAATGGGTTTATCAGACGAAGAAAAAAATGCTGTTGAAGAGATTGCCAGCGGTAAGCGTAAACCTGTAGATAATTCAGAACGTGAAAACTGGTTGGGAGCCAAACGCCTTGCTGATGAAAAGTTAGATGAACTGGTAGAAGAAGCGATAGACGAAGAAAATGACACTTACGATCGAGCGTTCGAAGATTTTCGAGATAATTTTACTGGTGAAGACGGCTCTGATTTTCTTCAAGACAAGTATCCATACATGTCTGACATTTTTAACTCATTTAATATTGAGTGGCCATACTTCACTTATCCAGATTCAGACGGCGAGTCGATGGATTCAGTAGCCGCTGATTTTGAGAAAACAGTCGGCCGCCCAGCAAAAGCAAACAGCAGGTATCATGGTGGCAAACGTGATGGAGTTTCATATGTTGTAGAACCAGATGGAAGTTTAGATGAACCAGATTCGAGTAATGACAGTGGGTTAGAGTTTGTGTCCCCACCACTGCCACTCAATCAAATGCTAAGTGATTTGAAAAAGGTCCGTGAATGGGCTGGAAGGAGAGGATGCTATACAAACTCATCAACTGGATTACACATCAATGTCAGTTTGGAAGGGATGAACGCAGAGAATGTGGATTTTGTCAAGTTAGCACTGCTAATGGGGGACAAACATATTTTAGATCAGTTTGGGCGAGCAATGAATACTTATGCTAGATCGGCGTTAGGGTACATTGAAAGTAATGTAAGAAATAACACAGAAAAAGTTGAGAAAACTTTACAACTAATGCGTGGTAAAATGAGTCAATACGCAAGTAAACTTATCCATACCGGTGAAACTTCAAAATATACAAGTATCAACAATAAAGGATCATATATAGAGTTCCGTAGCCCAGGAGATGACTGGCTTGATCAGTATTATGATTTGATAGAGCCAACAGTTCTTAGATTGGTAGTAGCATTAGATGCTGCCAGTGATCCACAAAAATCACGCAAAGAGTATTTAAAGAAACTATATACTATTTTGTCACCAACCTCGGAGAAAGATACATTATCGTATTTTGCTCAATGGTCAGCAGGCATGTTGCCCTTCTCTGCGTTAAAGAGTTTTATTCGCAACGAGCAAGATAAACGAAAAATGAAAAAAGAGAAACCGTCTTCACCACAGCCAGCTTCGCCAACACATCAATGGAAGTTTAGCCTGGCAAATGGTAAAACGGGCACAGTGGGTGGTGCCAACTACCAAGATGCACTGCAAAATATTTTAATCAACTATGGTGCTAGCAACGGTGATATTGAAGATCTCGTTAGGATTGGTGCATCCCCAGCCGGTATTCCATCAGCACAGGCTACAGCTCAACAGACTGGGTTGAGTCAATGGACACTGGTTGATCGTAATACCGGGCAGCATGTAGGGACACCGTTTTCTGCTCCAGCCGGATCGGTATTAGGCGGAGCGTATGATCGAGGAATGGAGATGGCAAATCAACTTGGGCTGCCGCAAGAGCAACGCAGAAATATAATAGTTCAACCAGTGGAGAATGTGTGAGAGCAAAAGATTTCATTGCTGAATCAGCTGAGTCTATGGAAGCATAATTGCTTACGCCCCCAAATTTTGGAATGCTAAAATGAGATTTACAGAACTACTAAACGAAGCAGTGACAGCCGAAGTGTATCATAGCACCTCGGTATATCTTGCGGCAAAAATATTACAAGACGGATTTTTTAGGTTGAGTAACTCCATTGGTAACAAAACAGAGCAGCAATATGCTCCTAAGGGATACCCATATTTTTTTAGCACCAGCCGCAGTAAAGTGGGTGATTATCATCGCTTCACTGGGTCAAGTGCCTGCATGTTTGTTCTTGACGGAAACTGGTTGAATCAGCATTACAAAGCAAAAGCGATTGATTACTGGGATGGTGCGTGGCGTGACCCAAACACAGGCAGGACAAGTGAAAGTGAAGATCGCGTCTTTAGTAGAACTCCAACTATTTCAATCGAATGTGTAAAGCAGGTTCATGTGTTGCTCAAGGAAAAAACCGAGTATAGAAGTGCCCAGGTAAGAGGAATACTGATCCAATGTAAAAAACTAGGCCTCCCAGTGTATCTTTACACTGACGAGTCGTCTTGGCGTTTACAAAATATTAACCGGGCTGTTCAACCATCCGCAGTGCTGAATATATTGCGGGGGCAGTATCCAAAGGGTTATTCAGGTGAGCCGTATCAATCTATCGAACCTTGGCTAGAGTTGATTATGAAAAATAAGAAAACTGATCTTAGCCCCAAGGGTGAAAAACTTAGATACAACTTAGTGTATTATGGTTACAGAAATCAGCAGGATGATAACCATATTGCTAACGATTTTTCCAACTCACGGAAACCAGACTCCGGTGGATACGATATGGCAAACAAGGTGACAGAGTATATGCGCAAAAATAAGATACCTGATCTGCTAACTTTGAAGAACATACTTGCCAAAAAATGGCATGATATGAGCGAAGCCGAATATGCAAGCAAATGAGTTTCTTCTCGATGCTATCGCCTCACCACTTGGCAGAGATGAAATTATCGCATGTAAGTCTGATTATTTCACTAACAAAACTCCAATCGCAACTGTGAATGAGTTAGCATTGAAAAAATA
>Ga0210044_10010712_pt1 | contig 10854 bp, 11 predicted proteins | sample CryGey13umfilter_2_FD_183959 | JGI IMG/M metagenome (GOLD analysis project Ga0210044, IMG submission 183959) | Groundwater microbial communities from aquifer in Utah, USA - Crystal Geyser 4/9/14 3 um filter (SPAdes) (version 2) | ecosystem: Environmental > Aquatic > Deep subsurface >...
ACATCCTCAAACAGCCGCAGTGTGCTCTCCATACTTTCCTTAGATCACATCCTGATCTCCTTGTCGATCACCTTGTCGAAGTGATCCTACAGATCTCGGCCCGGGCGATTTCTGGACACCTCTTGAGCGTAGCGGTAGACTCTGCCGGGCGTTCGTCGTGTCGAGACGCGGAGGTGCATAGGTACTTGTATCTACCGCAATGTCTCAATTGTCAACCCCAAACAGCATTGCAGCCTCATTACCTCTTCGCGCACAGCAGCTTTCGTATCTACACAAATCCAGGCGAAACCGATTTCCTCAAACAAAACAAATAGCTGACAGACATCAGAGCAAGGGGGTGATCAAGATGGGCTTCGGCAAGGTCAGCCTGGACAAGGAGATCGGCGGCGTGCGCCGGACGATCTCGCAGGGAGAGGTGGCTCGCAGCGTGGGCGTCAACAACGTGCTGGCGCTGGCGCGGCGACGCGGCGAGCTGCCGGCGTCGTTCAAGTATGTGCCCGAGGTGTTCAGCACGATCCCCAGGGGGATGGAAGAGGGTGGGATGGTGATCCGCGCCATCCCCCGTGAGGTCGCCCGGGGTCAGGTGCGGTATGTTCCGCTGTTCTCGCTGTACGCCGAGCCGGCGGGCGGTGGGCGTCCACTGCTGGCCGAGATGATCGAACGCAGCGGTCAGAGCCCGGAGGCGTTCGTTTGCGACCGGATCGTCAAGCCCTTCGCCCGGCAGTGGATCGAACTTACCGTCGGTCGTGGGATCATGCCCGAGCCCCACGCCCAGAACGTCCTGCTGGAGGTGGGACGGGATGGGCTGCCCACTGGCAATTTCGTGCACCGTGACTTCGGCGGATTCAACATCGACTTCGAGTATCGTCGTCAGTCGGGGCAGGCGCTGCCGGGCAAGCTGCCGCACATTGGCACCGTGGAGAACGACTACAAGATCGGTCGATATGGCAGCACCGAGCAGCTCATGGGGCGCAACCTCGATTCGTTCTTCTACGGTGGGTTCATCTTCAACCTGGACCGGCAGATGCCGGGCTGGAGCAACAAGGGCTACCTCCAGCCGCAGCAGGGGCGGGGGCTGCGCGAGGGCGTGTTCAAGCGCATGCTGGTCCAGGAGCTGGAGCAGCAGTACACCAGCATCACCGGCGGCCGCATTGACCTCCGCGGCGACCCGCGAGCCATGGGCCGCATGGCGCAGGCGCGCTCCACCGGCGCCTTCGGCACACCTCCCCAGCGACGACCGGGCCTGCTCCGGCGGGTCCTCGGCCGGCGGTAGACAGCCGGGTTCAGAACCGGTAGTCGAGGTACGCCCCGAACCCCAGCATCATCGACAGGTCCACCGGGAACCCCTCCGAGGCGGCGAAGGGCAGGTGGCCCTGGGTGTCGAGGCCCAGGGCCAGGGCGCCGTCTCTGAGGGGGAACGCCAGCTCCAGCCCCACACGCAGCGTCCCGGCGAAGCAGTGCGCCACGTCCGCGTCCGACGGGGCGGCCACCACCGACTCCAGGCCGAAGCCCGCCACCGGGTGCACCACCGCGCGCGGGATGAAGCGGTAGTTGAAGCTGGCGCGGATGGCGTACAGCGACAGGTCGCCCTCGTCGTCGAGCTCCAGCGCTCCGGGCATCAGGCTGCCGTGCAGCGCGAACTCGGCGGCCCCCACCGCGAGCCCGAGGTGCAGCAGGTACGCCGGCACCACGGTGGTCCCCCGGTCGGTCTTGAGGATCAACCCGCCGAAGCCGGCGCCGGTGACCACCATGCCAGGCGTGTGGTACGGGTCGCGCTCGACGATGATCGGCGGTGGTGGCGGTGGTGGCAGATAGCGCGGAGGCGGCGGCTGCGCGTAGCCCTCGTAGCTCACCTCGGGGTCGGCCACGGCCATGGCTGGCAGCAGCAACACCAGCAGCAGCGCGGTGGCGGGGGTCAACGTCGACAGTCGTGTTCTGGGCCGGGCGGTGGATCGCATGATGTTCTCCTTGATCTGCTTGGGAACGCACGATGCCGGCGCGACTTACAGCGGATAACCTCGCGGGCGGCGGGGCCTGTGATCCGGCGAGGTTGCCCATGGTAGGATGCGTGGCAAGAATACCGAGGATGACGGCGTGAAGATGCAGCGTGCCACCCTGGGGGCGGTGTTCGGCGGAGCGCTCGTCGCCCTGGCCACCATCCGCCGGCGTAAGCGGTCCTAACGCCGGTCGCGCGCCCGGCGGGCGCGGTACCGGCGATCTGCCGGACGCCGGCCGATCCACGCCAGATAGCGGGCCATGCGCGGCTCGGCCTGCAGCGCCTCCACCGAGCTCAGCTCCCGCTCCAGCTGTCGGTTGTGCAGGCGTCGGCGGTGTAGTTCGCCTTCCAGGTGTCGTTGCCGTCGAAGAGGATCGTCGCAGCGTCGACGCCGTCGACCAGGGTGTTGAGGAACGCCTTGACGTCCTTCATCGTCTTGTACACGGTGGCCGATCCGCTCCCGCAGGTCTTCGTCGCGGGGTCATAGTCGATGCAGTCAGGTGTCGCGCTCGCCAGGTGCACGTCAGCCACGTCGGCGTCGACGTACCTGATCGTCCGCGTCGGAGCGCTGGTGTCGGGGATCGGGGCGCCCTCGACCGACGGCGTCCAGGTATCCGGCGGCCCCATCTCCGAGACGGCCAGATCGTGTGTCGCCGAGGAGTCCCCCCTCGGCGCGGTCTGCTCCTGGCATCCGCTGGTGCCCCCTCCGACCATCACCGCGAGGCAGGCGCAGAGCAGCCGCGCGTGGGAGCGAGTGTTCTTCTCCAGCCCGGTCAAACGCGGACACATCATCCACTCACTCCTTGTCGTGGCGAATCCGCGCCACGCGTCGATTTCAGAGGATACCGCAACCACCGCTTGGAGGGGACCCCGGTTCCTGGACAATGTTGATGACGCATGGACCGGCTCTGGCTACACTGCGCGCGGAGTGGGGGAGCCGCGCTCGCCTGCGGAGTGGCGACACCGGGAGGTCCCATGAAGCGCTATCTCGCCGCATCACTGTTGCTCCTCGCACCCCTCGTGGTTACCGGGGACCAGGCCCCCGTGGCCGGGCGTTGCATGACGTGCCACAAGGACAAGACCCCGGGGCTCTACCGGCAGTGGTTTCTCTCCGAGCACGCCAAACACGACGTGACCTGCCTCGATTGTCACGGCGCGGACAAGGGCGACAAGGACGGGTTTCAGCACGAGGGCGCGCTGATCGCGACCCTGGTCACCCCCGCCGACTGCGGTCAGTGCCACGACGCACAGGCGAAGGAGGTCGATCGCTCGTACCACGCCACGGCGGGACAGATCCTGGAGTCGGCCGACGCCTACCTGGCACACGCCCCGGGCGGCGAGCCGGTGGCGATCCCGGGCTGCGAGAGCTGTCACGGCGGCAAGGTCCGGCTCGATCCGAAGTCGCCCAACCGGCTGGACCGCAAGAGCTGGCCCAACTCCGGCATCGGCCGCATCAACCCCGACGGGAGCAAGGGCTCCTGCACCGCCTGTCATTCACGGCACCAGTTCAGCAAGGGACAGGCCCGGCGCCCGGAGGCGTGCGGCAAGTGCCACCTGGGCCCGGACCACCCGCAGAAGGAGGTGTACGAGGAGTCCAAGCACGGCAACGCCTTCTTCACCCACGTGCACCAGATGAACCTCGACGCCGACCGCTGGGTCGCCGGCGTGGACTACGCCGCGGCTCCCACCTGCGCCACGTGCCACATGTCGGCCAGCCCGCAGCAGAAGGTGACGCACGACGTGGGTCAGCGCATCTCGTGGACCCTGCGGCCGCCGGTGTCGAAGATGAAGCCGGACTGGCAGCAGAAGCGGGCGCGGATGAAGGGCGTGTGCGCCACGTGCCACGGGGCGCGGTTTGTCGACGGCCACTACTTCCAGATGGACGGGCTGGTCCAGCTGTACAACCGAAAGTTCGCCGAGCCCGCGGGCCGGATCATGGCGCTGGTCCGAAAGCGCGGGCTGCTCAAGAACAAGGCGGAGTTCGGCAACAAGATCGAGTGGACCTACTGGGAGCTGTGGCACCACGAGGGGCGGCGGGCGCGTCACGGCGCGGCGATGATGGGACCGGACTACACCTGGTGGCACGGGATCTACGAGGTGGTGCAGCACTTCTACTTCAAGTTCATCCCCGAGGCGCGGGCCTATGGTGATCCTCAGGTGAACAAGCTGATCGACGAGGTGTTGAAGGATCCGATGCACGCCTGGCTGCAGCGCCCCACCGAGGAGATCAAGCGCGACATCCGGTCCGGCAAGCTGCAGCAGCTGTACCGCGACTTCTATCGACCGGCCAGGTAGATGGTGTTCTTCTCCATTCTGCGGCGGTTCTGGCGCGGGCTGTGCACCAATTGGATCGGCACCGCCGGCGTCGTGCTGACCACCTCCGCCATCGTGCTGTTCGTGCTGGCCGAGCTGCTGCGCATGGTGGGGATCATCACCAACACCTACGTTGGGCTGATCACCTACCTCTCGTTGCCGGCGCTGTTCCTGCTGGGCCTGATGCTGATCCCCGTCGGGTGGTGGCTCCACCGGCGCCGCACCGGCAAGTCCACGGGCGAGCTGCTGTCGGAGCGCTTCGAGGCCGAGCTGGTGGCGGCTGGCCCCGGGGGCTCCCGGGTGTTCCGCATCATCGTCGTGCTGACGCTGATCAACGTGCTGTTCCTCGGACTGGGTGGCGCCCGGATGCTGGGCTTCATGGACCAGCCGAGCTTCTGCGGCACCGCCTGCCACAGCGTGATGAACCCGGAGTGGGTGACGTTCCAGAACTCGCCCCACGCGCGGGTGCGCTGCGTGGACTGCCACGTGGGGCAGGGCGCGCGGGCCGCCTTCGACGCCAAGCTCAACGGGATGTGGCAGATGATCTCGGTCACCTTCGACCTGTACGAGCGCCCGATCCCGACCCCGGTGCACAACCTGCGTCCCGCGCGGGAGACGTGCGAGAAGTGCCACTGGCCGCAGAAGTTCTACGGCAACCGCCTGAAGCGCATCGTGCGCCACGCCGACGACCAGGCCTCGACCCCACGCTACACGACGCTGTCGTTGAAGGTCGGCTCGGGCAGCGGCCGCCAGCGGGGGGAGATCCACTGGCACGTGGCGGGGCACAACGAGGTGCGATACCAGCCCGCGGACCGCACGCGTATGGCGATGCGCTGGGTCGAGGTGCGACAGCCCGATGGCCGCTATCGGCGCTTCGTCAACCGGCGCGCCCCGTCACAATCCTCGGCGACGAGCGTGCCAGATGTGGACGTGCGGGTGATGGACTGCGTCGACTGCCACAACCGCGCGACGCACATCTACGAGGATCCTCAGGATGTCGTGGAGCGGCGGTTGGAGGATGGCGCCATCGATCGACGCCTGCCCTTCGCCCGACGCCAGGCGCTGGCGGCGCTCACCGGAAGCTACCGGCCGGGGACGGGGACGCGTGCCATCGCGCTGGACTTTCGTGGCTACTATCGCCGGCATCACCCTCAGGTTGCCACTGCCCACGGCCGTGAGATCGACCGGGCGGTGCGGACGCTCCAGGCGGCCTACAGGCGCAACATTCACGAGCGGATGAACATCGGCTGGAACGCCTACCCCGATCACATCGGGCACCGCCGGGGTCCCGGGTGCCGGCGCTGCCACGACTCCAACATGCAGGACAGGCAGGGGCGGTCGATCTCCGACGAGTGCACCCTGTGCCACTCGATCCTGGCGTACGACAGCGCGGCGCCGTTTCAGTTCCTGCAGCCACCCGACCCCCGGGACCGCGAGTGCCGCATGGGTCTGTACCTGCGCAGGGAGTTCTTGGGCGCGGGAGCGGCGGCGGACCCTGACGCCTGCAAGCCGGGGCGCTGAGTGCGCAAGATCCTGATCATCGGCGGCGGCCCCGCCGGACTGGCGGCGGGGGTCTATGCTTGCATGGCGGGTTTTCAGGCGCTGGTGCTCGAGAAGCACGATCTGCCGGGCGGGCTGTGCACGGCGTGGAACCGCCAGGGTTACACCATCGACGGGTGCGTGCACTTCATCATGGGCTCCGGCCCCGGGTCGTCGCTGCACGCGATGTGGAACGAGCTGGGGGTGTTCGATCACGTGGACCCGCTGCGCGACTTCCACTACCACCGGGACCTGTTCGACTATCGCTTCGCCGACGGCCAGCGGCTGCGGCTCTGCACCAACATGGATGCGCTGGAGCAGACGCTGGTGCGGCTGTCGCCCGTCGACGCGCGGGTCTCACGCAGCTTCGTGCGCGCGGTGCGTGCACTGGACGGCTTCTCGCCGCCGCTGGACTTGCTGCGCGGTCTCGGTCCCGTGGCCCGCGCCGCCCGGCGGACGGCGCCCTACCTGCTGCCGCTGTGGCGGTGGAAGAACATCTCCATCGGAGATTTCGCGGCCCGCTTCCGCTCGCGGGAGCTGCGGGAGGCGTTCTCCCGGTTGTGGTACCCCGACTACAACATGCTCTATATCCTGCTGATCATGAGCTGGCTGGGGCAGGGCCTGGCGGGCTATCCGCGATTCAACTCCCTCGGCTTCAGCCGTCTGCTGGAGCGGAGCCTGCTCCAGCGCGGCGGGCAGATCCAGTACGGGTCGCGGGTGAACCAGATCCTCGTCGAGGGTGGCCGGGCCGTGGGCCTCGAGCTGGAGAGCGGTGAGCGGCTGTATGGCGACCACGTCATCGCCGCCGCGGCGTCGCCCGACACGCTGGCCGGGCTGCTGCCGGGCCACCCGATCACGCGGCCCGGGCTGCCCATCACGCCGCCCTTGGTCCACGTGGTGTTCGGCTCGTCCCACGACTTCGGTGACTACGAGTCCGCGGCCTGTGGCCTGAACATGGAGCTCGACCCACCCATCGAGCTGTCGGGGGAGGCGCGCTCCTTCCTGCTGGTGCACATCTACAACTTCGTCGACGGGCTCGCGCCGCCGGGACGGGTGCTGGTCAAGGCGATGTACCCCTCGGAGTACCAGCGCTGGGCCGCGCGGCGGGCCACGAGCCGCGAGCGCTACCGCGAGGCCAAGGACCGGGCGGCGGAGGCGGTGATGGAGGCGATGGATCGCCACTTCCCCGGGTTCTCGCGCACGGTGGAGATGGTCGACGTGGCGACCCCCGCCACGTTCCAGCGCTACACCGAGAACCAGCTCGGCTCGCTCATCGCCTGGGGCGCGGTGCCGGGCGCGCCGTTCGCGCTGGATCGCACGGTGCCCGGTGTGCGCAACCTGGTGCTGGCCGGGCACTGGATCATGCCCGGCGGCGGCGTGCCTCAGGCCGCGCTCAGCGGGCGGCAGGCGGTGCAGTGGATCTGCCACCAGGAGCGGATCCCCTGCGACTGGCCGGCGTCAGAGGCATGAGGACGATTCCGACGATGTCTGGAGCGCTGATTGGGCTGACCGAGCACGCCCACGGGGTGGGCCGGAAAGGCACGATTGACTTTGGCCACCGGGCCGCTATCTTCTGAGGGTCGCAAAAGGGGGCGACGTGGTTTCGACGGGGGTGAACGAAGCTAGGACTGCAAGTGGAGGGTACTCTGTCACCTCCTAAATCCGATGGGGACCTATAACCGCGAACTCCAACGAGTACGCTCTGGCCGCTTAAGGTCAGCGCTCTTGCTGCTCTCCCGTCTGTGACGGTGGCAAAGGGCGTCAGAGAACAGACTAGCCGCGGCTTTGACGGTCGGGTCGAATGGCGAAACTCAAGACCGGATAGCGGTTCGAGGAGCCTTCCGGCGGGCGCCCTGAGTCGTGATACAAAGCACCGGATAAACTTGTAGTAGGTCCTGGTGGAGCACTTCCGGACCCGGGTTCGACTCCCGGCGCCTCCATAGAGAAAGCCCGCAGCAGTGCGGGCTTTTCCTTTTCCAGTCCTCCGCGGACCTCGATTTCGCCTTCCATCCAGCGCCAGTTTGCCCCAAAGATGGCGGTGGGCCTTCAGGGCGCGAAGACCAGGCGGAGTGGAAGGTTTGCGGTGTTCAGATTATAGACCATGGTTCCCGCATTGCTCTTAGCGAAAGGTGGTGTCCCATGAACCTGCAGCACCTGATCGACAAGGTCCAGACGGTGGGTGCCGACCTCGGTCTGAAGATCCTCGCTGGCCTGCGCTGGCCTGGTGATCCTGATCATCGGGCGCTGGGTGGCCAGGCGCCTGGCCAACCTCGTGCGCCGGCTGATGACCCGGGCCAAGGTCGACGAGATGCTGGTCCGTTTCGTGGGCAACCTGAGCTACGCCGTGTTGCTGACCTTCGTCGTCCTGGCCGCCGTGGGTCAACTCGGGGTCCAGACCACCTCCTTCATCGCCGTGCTGGGCGCTGCCGGTCTGGCGGTGGGGCTCGCCCTGCAGGGGTCCCTGGGAAACTTCGCCGCGGGGGTGCTGCTCGTCCTTTTTCGCCCCTACCGGGTGGGGGACTACATCGAGGCGGGCGGCATCGCCGGCGTGGTGGAGGAGGTGCAGATATTCACCTCCGTACTGATCACCCCGGACAACAAGAAGATCATCATCCCCAACGGGCAGATCATGGCCGGGACGATCACCAACTACTCGGCCAAGGAGCAGCGGCGGGTGGACGTGGTCGCCGGTGTCTCCTACAGCGACGACCTGGACAAGGTGAGGAGCGTGCTCCAGGCGATCATCGCCGCCGACGGGCGGATCCTGGCCGACCCCGCGCCCACCATCGCCGTGCTGGAGCTCGGCGATAGCAGCGTCAACTTCACCGTGCGCTGCTGGGTGAAGACCGCCGACTACTGGGCCGTCTTCTTCGACCTCAACGAGCAGATCAAGAAGCGCTTCGACGCGGAGAAGATAAGCATCCCCTTCCCCCAGCGAGACGTGCACCTCTACCAGCACCCGTCCTGAGGTTTCCTCCCAGGTTCTTCCCAGCCGCCCACCTGGCGGACCCTGGACGAAACGCTTGACGCAGCCGGCGTGGCGGCGAGGATCACGGTGACAATGCAGCGGAGCACCATCACCTGCGGCCTGGCTTGCCTTTGCCTTCTCTCGGGCTGCCTGTTGCCTGCAACACGATACGGCACGGAGCCCTGCATCGACGGGGTCTACAAGCCCCGCCACTACGCGATCCTGCCCGCCGACATCACCGTCTTCGCCAGTCCCGATGACAGGTCGGCGATCCGGATCGGCGGGCCAGAGACAGCGCTTCGCGCCATGGTCGCGGCGCTCGAACGCGCCGGACACCGGGTGAAAGGGGCCATCGACGTGGGAGGACGCGTTCGGTCCGCGCGTGACAGGGAGGGCATTCGACAGGTCCTGCACCCCTCGGATGTCCACGCGCTCAGGGTCGCACTGTTCGACAAGGGCGAGAAGCTGACCGCGATCTACGGCAGCGACCGCCCCCGGCTTTCCGTCGACAAGCGGCTGACCGCGCCGGTCCACGCCGCCACGGGCGCCGACGCATCGCTGTATCTGTACGTCAGCGCATACGTCAAACCGGAAAGAAGGATCGGCTGGGATGACGTGGGTGACGCTGCCCGGGAGATCGGCAAGGGCATTGTAGCGCTTGCCGTGAGCGTCGCGCTCCAAGCTGTCATCGGGCACCTGTCGGTGGACGTGGGCACGACAGGAAGACCGCCAGGCCCGGCCGGTCGATGGAGAGTGTCCGCGAGCTGGTCCTCATCGAACCTGCGCGGAAAACGCCTGGTGTGGAAACCATCGGGCGGCGACGGGAGCGGATCCGGCATTGCCGGCCCCGTCCTCGTCGCCCGGTCGCGGACACCGGTGCTCACCCCGCTTCCGTGCGTCACCTGCGGCGACGAGGATGCGGAGCCGGCCAACAACCAGCTCTCGGACCCGAGCAACAGCCCCCCGACCCTCGTGGGAGAGGCCCGACACGTCGCGGATTCCGAGGTCTCGGCCACCCTGGTGGCGGTCGACAACCGAACCGGGACCGTCCTCTGGGCCGCCGGCCAGTACGGCCCCGACGTGTCGCTGACCAGGGCCGGGATGCTCGACAAGCTGGTCACGAGGTTCGCCGAGACGTTTCCCCGGTGCGGAATGAAGGTCTGGACGTGGGACCGCAAGCGCTGATGGCCCTGCCTGACCACCGTGCCGTGGTGAGCCGTCATGCAATGAATGGATGGCTTGCAGCAGGCCACGATCCGTGACACAACAGAATGACAAAGTGGATGTCATGAAAAACCTACATGTCCCCCTGCCTTCGCTTCTGGATGCCGCACTCCGTGCCGAGGCGGCTCGGCGGAACCAGCCAGCCACCATGCTGGTCAGGCAGGCGATCGAGGAGTGGCTGCATCGGCAGGAGCAACTGGCCCTTCACCAAGCCATCGCTTCCTATGCCTCGAAGTGGGCGGGTTCCGACGCCGACCTCGACGAGGATCTGGAGACGGCAGGGCTGGAGCATCTTGGCGGGGAGGAGAAGTGAAGCGCGGCGATGTCTACTGGGCTGACCTGAAGCTCCGTTCCGGCTCGGAGCAGCAGGGGACGCGTCCCGTGGTGGTGGTTTCGCACGACGCCTTCAACCAGGCTCCCGCCTGGCGCTCGGTCATCGTGGTGCCGGTCTCGACCTCCAAGGCACAGGCCAGGCGGGGCCCGACCGCCTTTTTTCTTCCTGAGGGCACAGCGGGGCTCAAGCACGACAGCGTCGTGCTCTGCCATCAGGTGACGACCCTCGACCGAGCCAAACTGACCAAGCAGATGGGGACGCTGCCGGTGCTGCTGCTCCAGCAACTCGAGGTTGCCCTCAAGGCGGCTCTTGATCTGTCGTGAGGTATTCGCTCCTGCGGAACTGATACGATATCAGCAGCCGGCTGGCTGGTCGAGGTCGACCCGCCCACCAACTCACCGGATCCGTATGGATCCAAGGAGGCCCGAGGATGTCCCGTTCCTTCGTCGTGATCATGGGCCTGGCGCTCGTGTGCGGCGG
>Ga0210044_10010715_pt1 | contig 10853 bp, 9 predicted proteins | sample CryGey13umfilter_2_FD_183959 | JGI IMG/M metagenome (GOLD analysis project Ga0210044, IMG submission 183959) | Groundwater microbial communities from aquifer in Utah, USA - Crystal Geyser 4/9/14 3 um filter (SPAdes) (version 2) | ecosystem: Environmental > Aquatic > Deep subsurface > Groundwater...
TGAGAGAAAAAATCTCTGCAGCGGCGTTGGCGTCGAGCGCCTTCCCGCCGGATAGGCGGCTGAGAGAAAGACGGGAAGCGTAGACGTGGTTGGCAAGGCCCTTCCCGCCGGATAGGCGGCTGAGAGAGCCCGGCGAGTTGATGTGAAGATGGACCGTCCCCTTCCCGCCGGATAGGCGGCTGAGAGAGATGGCTTTTAGACGCAATTTTACGTCTTCTGCCTTCCCGCCGGATAGGCGGCTGAGAGACTGTTCATCTAAGCTACTCCCCAACTCCTGGACCTTCCCGCCGGATAGGCGGCTGAGAGAGGCCGCGCGGCACTCTTCGAGCGTGCGAAACCCCTTCCCGCCGGATAGGCGGCTGAGAGAACGCGATCGCACGCCGGCCAGATCGGGAACCGCCTTCCCGCCGGATAGGCGGCTGAGAGAGTCCGATCGGATCTTAGAAATATTTTTGCTCACCTTCCCGCCGGATAGGCGGCTGAGAGAGCACAGACACACTCTAAAGTATATATTTGCGTCCTTCCCGCCGGATAGGCGGCTGAGAGAATAGTGCCGCCGCGCTGGAAGAACCAGACGACCCTTCCCGCCGGATAGGCGGCTGAGAGAGGTCGCACGGGTTCCTGGGGGCGGATCGTGGTCTCGATTCGAGATACGCTCTCGGCGTCCCAAAGCCGCATTTCAGGTCGAAGGCGATGGTGGGGATTTGTCTTCAGGATGTCTGGCACGCGCGGGTGGCCCGATATCAGCCCGTAAGTCCGGCCACGCGCTCTCAGATCTGGTGTTATCAGGTAACGTGCTGAAGCGCGCGAAGTTGTTTCTGAATTTTTCATCATAGAAAACTGGTTGGGCAATTTTTTCGATAGTTAAGGCGAATTTATCGCTGCCTGCCAACCTCTTGCATCGCTTTGACAGTCAGCGCATGGCTCGGCCGTATGGCTGTTACGCGAGCGTTCATCCAGCCGCCAAGCAGGCGCAGGTCTCCCAGGAGATCGAGGGTCTTGTGAAAAATGAATTCCCGGGGGTGGCGCAACCCTTCAGGGTTGACGATGGACGCGCCGTCGCTGACCACTGCGCAATCGAGGCCGCCACCGCGGGCGAGTCCGGCCGCCCGCAGACAGGCAAGGTCGCGACGTTGGGTGAACGTGCGCGCGTTTGCGATGGATTCGAGCAATGCGTCGCTGACGGCGTCGCTGACGGCGTCGTGCGCGGCGTCGGTGACAAAGACCACTCGAATGGCGTCGCGACCGATAGCCTGGTCTGGAAAGTCAATGCTCAGCGAAAGGTCGAGAACCGGCCCGCGAAGGCCTGGAGAGGTGTGATTGGCCGGCTCGATGGTGATGGCGGCGTCGCCGTCTCGTATGGTCACGCTGCTGGCTGGTGAGAAGGATGTGGCTGTTGAGCTTGTCGAGCGCGCTATTCCTGCGCGCCGCAGGGCGGCGATCCATGGCGCTGCGGATCCATCGAGGATCGGAATCTCCTCAGATGAGGCGAGAATTTTCGCGTCTTGGATTCCGAGAAGCGCAAATGCGGCCATAAGGTGCTCCGGCGTAGCGATGCAGGCGCCGGGAGATGGAGTAGCCATGGTTGTCTCTGCGCTTAGGATAGTCTGCAGGGCGGAAGGCCTTGCGCTTGCGGCTGTCGCGCGTATCTCGCGGCCTGTGTCCTGGCGAAAGAACCGAATACCGGTCCCTGGCCTTCCAGGCATGACGAGAAGCCTTGCCTGGATCCCGCTGTGCAGTCCTTTGCCGAATACTTCGACGCAACCTGTAAGGCGTGTCGCCGCCGGAAGTCTCACAAAGAATGGCGGGGTCATCGTTGACAGGCGTCGCAGATCGTCCTTTTTTTGCGCGTCTCCGGCTATGTCTCGGCGCGCGCTTTTTTGAGTGTTCTCTCGATCGGTAATTTGGCGAGTGTCGAACATCCTGACCTGACTTCCCTGCGCAATGCGCCATAAAGTGTGGTGGCGCGACATATTTCAGGGAGGTGGATAGTTTGACGCCAATTCAGAAAACACAATATATTTCAATATGTTTCATTATCCTGTTTCTATCGCTGGCGCTATTTGGCGTATTATGCGCCAGCACCGCCGCTGCTACCGAGGCGCCGTGGGGCGGCCGGCGCAGAAGGCATTCATCAGCGCTTCTCGCAGCGCCCAGACGGAGATGTCATGAACTGAATCAGGAAGGGCCTGTCGCAAGGCGCCCCGAACGCCGCAGCCCCATGTGGAGCGGGCGGTCATACCGCCTGAGACCTCGCACAATGGAAGCGGAAGCTCTCGACTTTAGTCGAGAGAGCTTTCACGGGGCTTTCGCTAATTTACTCCTTTCCCGCCGGATTGGCCCCTGAGAAGGGGCGGTACATGCGGAACGCGCCATGCAGGAGCCCTTCTTGCTCATTTTTAATCGTTCTTTTTCACTGGTTGTCTTAATAGTTGGTGGAATGTTGGCTATATGCTGATAAGACAAGAGTGTTGTCGCAGGGAAAATGATGATGAGCAGCCGTTCGTTCGACGATATCGAGGCTATGGCGAAACTGATCAGAAAGCAGAAGGGCCACAAGGTGTTGTCGTCAGAGCATGCGCTGCTCGCGGTGCTGGCGTCGGAGTTTGGCCGCAGGATCGTGCTGCAGGCCGGCGGCAGCGTCAATGTGATCGAAAAATTTCTCGACGACCAGATGGCTGGCGCGCAGCGGATCTACGCCGCCCGCAACGACGAGGCGCGCCTTGGGGTCACAAGGGAATATGCCCGGTGTCTCTCGAAGCCGGACGAGTGGGCGAAGTCAGGATTGTTCGTTCGCGTTGGCATCACGCATCTTTTTGTCGCCTTGTCGGACCCGGAGATGTCCTCGCCGCTCACCGTGCGCGCCCTGGCCGCCGGCGGGATCAACATCCGCAATGTTTGTGACAGGCTGAACCTGCAGGAGCTTGCGCCCCGGGACGATGACGATGACGATTTCGGCTTCAGCAGCGATGACGAAATGAACGATGTCGCCGAGCAGGTCTACAGGATGTCGATGAGCGATGGCGGCCTTGCGGCTGACGCCGGGCTGGAAAAAAGCGACGCCTCGGTGGACGCGTCCGACGCCGACGCCAAGCCGTCCGCCGCCCATGATCATGTCCGCAAGGTGTTGCGGGATCTGCGCGCCGCGGCGCGCGCGAACGAGATCGGGGCGGTGATCGGCCGCAACAAGGAGATGGCTGATCTTCTGCGCATCCTGATGCGCCGCCGTAAGCCGAACGCGCTTCTGGTCGGCTCGCCGGGGGTGGGCAAGACGGCGGTGTTCGAGGGTATGGCGCGCCATATCGAAGAGACCGATCCCTCGATGCTAGACGGCAAGCCGATCTACAGTCTGTCGGTGAACGATCTGGTGCGGGGAACCCGCTATCGCGGTGATCTCGAGGATCGCGTCGCTGCGATGGTCGAGATCTGCGAGCGGGAGGGTGCCGTCATCTGTATCGACGAGGCGCACATGCTGGCGGGATCCAGGGCCGATGGCCAGAGCATTATCCTGGACGCCATGAAGCCGGCGATGGCGCGTGGGTTGTTCAAGGTCGTTCTGGCGACGACGCCGACCGAACTGCGCCGCCTCGCCGAGGACCGCGCCTTCATGCGTCGAGTCCAGCGCCTCGACATCCACGAGCCCGACCTGGAGCGGACCAGAACGATCGTATCGCAGTCCGTGGCGCGTTTCTCCAAACACCATAGCGTGTCGATCGACGCGGACATGATCGAGGCGGTGCTCGCCGCCGCCGTCCGACACCTGCCGACCAGCTTTTTTCCGGACAAGGCTTTCGATCTGCTGGACGCGGCGATGGTTTCTGCGAAGACCGAGGGGCGCGCGGCGGTTGGCGCCGAGGACGTGACGGCGGCGATCGGGGCGGTTTCGGGCCGCCGCATCGATGTCGACGCGAACCGCGCTCTCGCACGGCTGGACGGCGCCGAGGAGTGGTTGGCGGCGCGGGTTTTTGGCCATGACGCTCTGATCGGCAGACTGGTGCGCGCGGTCCGCATGGCTGCGGTCGGCCTTGGCCCGGAAGGCGCGCCGGTGTCGGCGATGTTCGTCGGTCCGACCGGCGTCGGCAAGACGGAGACCGCCAAGCTGCTCGCCGAGCGGCTCGACATGAACTTTCGCCGCTTCGACATGTCGGAATATTCCGAGGCCCATGCGGTGTCGCGTCTGATCGGTGCGCCTCCGGGCTATGTCGGCCATTCCAAGCCGGGCGCGCTGATCGAGCTGATGGATGGCGCACGCCCTTCGGTGATCCTGTTCGACGAGATCGAGAAGGCGCATCCCGACGTCTATGACGTGGCGCTGCAGATCATGGACTACGGCCGGCTGACCGGCGGCGACGGCGTGTCGGTGTTTTTCGAGGGCTCGATCCTGATTTTCAGCAGCAACTGCGGCGCGCGCCGCAGCGGCGCCAGGATCGGCTTTGGCGCGACCTCAGACACGCTGGAGGCCGATGTCCAGGCCGCCCTGGCGAAGACGTTCCGCCCGGAGTTTCTCGGCCGCATCGCCGAAGTTCTGGTGTTTCCGGAAATGGACGACGGCATGGCGCTCAAGATCGCCAGATCGGCTTTCGCCAAGCTGTCTGGCGAGCTTTCGCGCCGGGGGATTGCGGTGTCGGTGGATGACGCCGCGCTCCGCAGGGTCGCCAAGGCCGCGGTGTCGAGCGGCTATGGCGGCAGAGAGGTTCTGCGCGCCATGCGCCAGGAGATTTTCGCCAGCATCGAGTGCGAGCGGGCCGCACGCAAGGTTCCGGCGTCGATCGACGAGTAAGCGTCGCGGGGGCGACCCCGCCACTACTTCTTCTTTCCCCGCCCAGGCCTCTGCTCGACGCGCGATCTTGACAAGGAGGGCGCCGTCGCCATGACCTGTCTGTCAGCCGCGCGCCGGCGACGAGGCTCCCGGCACGGAAGAAGCGTTCGGATCTTGAGAAATCGCCGGAAATGCTCTCGCTACAGACCGGCAGTGTTGCGCGACGCCGGGTTGGAATTGGCGAGTGTCTGACTGCGGAGACCGCGCGACTGGCTTCCTTCGATTTGAGCGGCTAAGCCGGCGTGGTGAATCCTTTCACACCTTTGTCGCTATGGTTGTCCGGCGCCGGAGATCCCGTGTCCCAAAGGAAAGAAGTTTTCGCCCTTCGGCCAGATCTCTTTCTTTTTCGTGCTTTGTTTTTTGAACGCATATCCCCGGAAGAATTCCGTGGGGGTGGCGTATGTCTGGAATGCTGTCGCGAGAAGAGGAGCGCAATCTTGTGTTGCGTTGGCGCGCTGGCGACAAGAAGGCGCTTGCGCGTCTTATTGACATGTATAATCCATTCCTGACCAAGATCGCCCGGTCGATGAACGCGCCGAACGCGCAGTTCGACGATCTGATGCAGGAAGGCCGCCTCGGCATGGTGGAGGCCATGCAGTCCTTTGACGTCGATCGCGGCTATGGTCTTGCGGCGCTTGCGCGCTTCTACGTCGCGTCGCGGATGCGGCTGTTTGTTTCAGGCAATTCCGGCCCGGTCAAAATCCCGAAGTCGCGCAAGATCCGTGAGGGCTTTCACAGGGTCCTGCGTCAGATCAGGCTTGAGGATCTTGCTCTTGATCACCCTCTGCCGACCGCGCGCAAAATCGATATCTGCGCCGAGCATGGAGTCACTTTTCGAGAATTCGAAGTGTTCGAGCGCGCCATCCGGATTCCGTCGCATCTCGGCCGTCCCGAGGAGGGCGGCGTTGAGCTGGTTGACATGGGCTTCCGCCTTGATGTCCGCATCGTAGAAGAGGCTTCGGTGGCGAAGGGCCGTGAAATCATCATGGAGGCGATGATGGTGCTTTCGGTCAGATCCATCGAGATCCTCGGCCTGCGGTATTTCGGCGAATCTCCGATGAGCCTCGATCGTGTTGCAGAGAGGCTCGGCCTCAGCCGTGAGCGGGTTCGCAAGATCGAGCGCCGGGCCCTTGCCGAGCTCAAGGACGCCCTCGCTGCGCGCGGCGTGGGTGAGCTTTCTGATCTTATCGGGTAGAAAAAGGACCCTTCCGCAATGTTTTCCAATCTCTGTGTTTTTACAGGACCGATGTTTTCCGGCAAGACAGAAAGCCTGCTCAAGGAAATACTCTGGTCGTCGTTCTTTGTGAACGACCTTGCGTCGCAGCCGCGGTGCCTGGTTTTGAAGCCGGCGATGGACGTGCGTTATGCGAACGACGAGATTGTGAGTCATGCCGGCGCCAGGGCTGCGGCCACGCCTGTAAGATCGCTGGACGGGGTAGACTTCACTCAGTATGATCGGGTGTTCATCGACGAGATGCAGTTCTTTGACGCCCCGCATGTCGAGGGCGACCTGGTCGCCGAGGTGCGCCGCGCGCTGATCGAGGGCGTCAAGGTCTACGCTTCGGGACTTGACCTCGATTATCGCGGGGAGCCTTTCCGGGTCTCCGCCGACATGATCGCCATGGCCGGCGATGTGCGCCGCATGTCCTCATGCTGCGATCTCTGTGGCGCCGACGCGCAGTTTACCGCGCGCTTCTCGGCCTCGCGCTCGCGCGTCGATCTTGGCGCTGGAGAATCCTACAAGGCTCTTTGTCAGCGCCATTGGATCGGACACGTGCGCGCACAGGGCGTGTGAGCCGTCGTCTGCGGCGCTTTTGACTTGTGATCGGCCTTTTGCGCCGTCGGCGCCGCGCGGTGCGTCTTCTGCAAGAATATGGCGCCGCGCTGCGCGACGCCTGGTGAGAAATTGGTGGCGGCGGTGTTTCATGGAAGGCGCGTTATGACCGGCATACTATCCAGGGCCGTGATGGGCCTGCGCGCGCCGGCGGTCGGACTTCTTGGCGCGGTCCTGGTTGTGGCGTCTGGCTTCGCCGCCGGCGTACTCTGGAACGCCTCGACTGATCCTTCGTCCGCTCGTGAAGTCGCTCCGGGCGCGACGAGATCTTCTTTGGCCGCCACGGTGGCGGCGACTGGCGTGAATTTGGCGCCGTTGGCGGGTAATGAGCATGTCGGCGCTGCTTCGGCCGAGAAAGTCTTCGCCTTCGTCGCGCGCGCTCTGAGTGCGGAGCAGGTCGACGGCCCGTTGTCTCAGGATCGCGTCATGACGATGCTGGACGCCGCGTTGTCGTCGATCGACGCTTATGGCGGCGTTGTGGACGCCGCTACGATGAAGACCTTTTTTGCTGAGGGATCGGATGACGAACGCGTTCATGAGTTGAATCGCGCCGCGTCCGGCCAGGACGCATCCGGCCTGAGTGCATCCGGTCTGGGTGCATCCGGCCTGGGCGTCTATTTCCTGCGCGGCGCTTCGCCGCCTGCGGTAAGCGGGGTCGCACCCGGTTCGGCTGCGGAGCTTGCTGGCATAAGGCCCGGAGACCACATCGTTTCCATAGATGGCCGCATGGTCGCCTCGGAGGCCGAGGTGGTCGACTACATCTCGGCGAAAGTCTCCGCTGCGCTGGCGGTCGCCGCGCAAGAGGTGATTGGCCAGGAGGTGATCGGCCAGGAGGTGATCGGCCAGGAAGGCGCCGCAGAAATGACCTCTGACTCAGAAGGCGCGATCTCGCCGCAGCGCCCGCGCCCTGTCGCCCCGCCGCCGTTCCAGAGCCTGCCTGTGGTCTCGCTGAGCGTTTCCCGCGCCGGAGTCATGCGGACGGTCGAGGCGCGTCTGACCAGGTGGCGCGACGGCGCCGCCTTTGTTTCCGGTGTCGATGGCGATATCGCGCTCATCAGGATACGGACATTTCTTCCCGGCGCCGCCGGGGACATCGCCCGTGCGCAAGCTCAGGCCGCGCTCTTTATCGGAAGGCCTCCGAGCGGCATGGTTCTCGATTTACGCGGCAATGGCGGCGGCTCCATCGATGAGGCGCTGCTCAGCGCCGCCCTCTTCCTCCCTCCAGGCGCTCCCTTTCACACGTGCCTTGCCAGGCCTGGAGCCGCGCCAGGCGGCCTGGTTGCTGTTCCGCTCGTTGAGGGGGTGGCGCCGTTCTCAGGCCGACTGGCGGTTCTGATCGACGATCAGACGGCGTCGTCGGCTGAAATGCTGGCTTCGGCGTTGCGCGCGGGCAGGGGTGCGCCGCTTGTCGGCCGCAAGACCAAAGGAAAGGGGTCGATCCAGCGCATCATGGAGATCCCGGGCGCCGGATATGGCGTGCGTTTTACGGTGTCGCACTATCTCGGCGCCGCCGGAGAGATCATTGATGGCGTCGGCCTTGCGCCGGATGTGGCTGTGGCGCCGCATTTGGCGGACCAGGCGGCGTTGAGATGGCTGTCCGGGTCGCAGTAGCGGCCCGAAGACTGGCATTTCACGAATGGCGCCGGACCGGCGCAGAACGGAAAACGGACCTGCCTGCCGAAAGTTGCGAGGCTTGGCGCCTGGCGGCGCGAGGATTGTGTGGCTGGAAGTTTCCGTTCACTGGTCCCGACGCGCGAGCAGCGCGGCCAGCAGCGCGTTCATGTTGGCGTCGTGCGTCCGCGTCAGGTCGGCTTGCGGCAGTCCGGATATCTTCGCGGCGGCCCTTGCGTCGCGCGACCCGATCGCAGTCAGCAGCGCCGCATCGACGGCGTCGATGGGCGCCTCCGGCACGGGGTTGGCGCCTGCATGCTTGCCGCCATAAAGCATGGACAGGCCGGTCAGGATGCTTCCGGGCAGCGCGACGTCGTCCTCGATCTCGATGATCGTATCGTCGTCGTTCATCTGCGCGTCGATGTGTTCGATTGAAAGCTCGATTGCGCTTGTGGCGGCGTCGATGTTGTTTGTTTCAAGCATCTCGATCGCATCCTTCAGGAGCGATTTCACCGCATCAAGCGCCGCAGCGGCGCTCGGCGCAACCACTGGCTTCGCCTTTCTCTTCGTTTCGGGTCTTGACTTATCGCGCGCCATAATCGCCCCCGCGCCGACCGCTGCCTGATGTAGCCCGGCCGCCGCGCCCCTCTTCCATCGTCATCGCGCCGCTCTCCCAATTCAAAAACAGAAACCGAACAGGCACGCGGTGGAGCCCGGCTTCGCGCCGCCGCCCCGTCCGGCTTCCATTGAGGCCGGGCGGGGGCTATTTTCTGTCGATCATATGGTGCTTTTGACGGCGGGTCGTTGAGGGCTTCGCCTCTTTGGTTTTCACCCGCCAGCCAGGCAACCTGAACTGAATCAGGAAGGGCTCGTCGCAAGACGCCCCGAACGCCGCAATCCAATGTGGAGCAGGCGGTCATGCCGCCTGAGACTTTGCATGATGGAAGCGGAAGCTCTCGACTTTAGTCGAGAGAGCTTTCACGTTAGCCAGCCTTCAGGCGCCCGGTCTTCCGCAGCGAACCTCAGGCCGCGTCATCCAGAATGATGGCCGGGAGCGGCGTCTTGCCGCCGGCTGCGGCGATGGCTTCGCGGATCCTGCCTTCGATCTCTTCGGCGAGATTGCGGTTCTCCTTGAGGAACTCCCGCGCCTTCTCCTTGCCCTGCCCGATGCGCCCGTCGCCGTAGGACAGCCACGACCCGCTCTTGGCGATCAGATCGAAGTGCAGGCCGAGATCGATGATCTCCGACTCGCGCGAAATCCCCTCGCCATAAACGATGTCGAAGATCGCCTCGCGGAACGGCGGCGCCACCTTGTTCTTGGCGACCTTGACGCGGGTCTGGTTGCCGACCGAGCGGTCGCCGACCTTCAGGGTCTTGATGCGGCGGATGTCCAGACGCACGGAAGCGTAGTATTTCAACGCGTTGCCGCCGGTCGTGGTCTCCGATGGACCGTAACCCGTCATGCCGATCTTCTGCCTGAGCTGGTTGATAAACACCAGCAAAACATTGTTTTGCTTGGCGATTCCGACAAGCTTGCGCATCGCCTGGCTCATCATGCGCGCCTGAACGCCGACCGAGGCGTCGCCGATGTCGCCGTCGAGCTCCGCCTTGGGGACCAGCGCCGCAACCGAATCGATCACGATCACGTCGGCGGCGCCGGAGCGGGTCATCGTGTCGACGAAGCCGAGCGCCTGCTCGCCGTAGTCGGGCTGCGACAAGTAGAGGTCGTCGAGCTTGACGCCGAGCGCGGTCGCGTAGGACAGGTCCAGGGCGTGCTCGGCGTCCACATAGACGCAGGTGAGACCCATTTTCTGGGCGTTCGAGACCAGCGTCATGGCGAGCGTAGACTTGCCAGATGCTTCGGGGCCGTAAATTTCGCAGATTCTGCCGAGCGGGATGCCGCCGACGCCGAGCGCGAGATCGAGACCCAGAGAGCCGGTGGGAATCGCGACAACATCCTCCATCGCGGCTTCGCCGTCCATCTTCATCACGACGCCGACGCCAAACTGGCGCCGCGCCTGGGCGATGGCGGCGTCCATCAGTTTCTGTCGGGCGTCGGGGTTGGTTTTTTTCAGCACTTTGGTGTCTCCTTGAAAACCGGAAAATCGCCCGCAGGCAGTGTTTTGACGGGGTCGCGTTGTCGTCTTGCCGGGTCGGCGTCGTCAGAGGATTGCGGCATGCTGGATTTATTTCCGTTCATGCAGTGCTCGCCGGTGGTTGGAATGTAGGCCTTTTTCATGCTGTTTTCAATTGGAAAGTTTACCGACATCGCTGGGATTTGAGTTATTATTCGTTGTTTTTGTTGCTGAATTCTTTTGTTGTCCGCCCTCTTAAATATTGGATCTTCTGGCCGATATAGTCTGTGTCAAGTCAACAAAATTCGCGCCGGGTCCGGCGCAACGCCGATCACCATATCCCGAATTCCGGGGTGGGCGCATTCATCATGAATGCCAATAATTGAAGACGAAGTTTCATGGAGATTGTTTTCGGACAATCTTATGAAAATACCAGATTGGCGCCGACGACCACATCCGGTGGTCACGTCCGGTGACGACATCATGCAGGGGGATAAAATGCAGACGGGAAAAC
>Ga0210044_10010722_pt1 | contig 10850 bp, 8 predicted proteins | sample CryGey13umfilter_2_FD_183959 | JGI IMG/M metagenome (GOLD analysis project Ga0210044, IMG submission 183959) | Groundwater microbial communities from aquifer in Utah, USA - Crystal Geyser 4/9/14 3 um filter (SPAdes) (version 2) | ecosystem: Environmental > Aquatic > Deep subsurface > Groundwater...
GAGGATGGTGAAAACACGACCGCATCAGGATTTCATATCATTTCATTGATGTCGATCCTATGACTACATAATGATGGAATTTGTAACGAAGGCGGGCATGCCTTGAGGTTTTTACGGGGGACTCAACCTTGCTCGCCTCGAGGATTCCAGGTATTGCGAACCTCTCTCTCTTTCTGAAGAAGCGCGAACGACGAGGTCACCGCAATGAGCGAGAGGTTCCCCACTGGTCCTGACGACGTTGTCCCCGCGGGCCGAGACCCGCTGAAGTGGTTCAAGCTCGGGCTGCTGCTCATCGTCGCGAGCTGGGGCGTGAAGCAGCTCTTCGTCTCGTTCGCCACTTACAGCCTCGGTGGCGCCCTGCTCGAGGTCAACCTCGAGCTCGACGAGGAGGCCGCGCGCCAAGAGAGGACCTACGACCAGCGCAAGCTCCTCGCCGAGGAAGAAGGAAAAGACGACCCGGATTTGCAGAAGATGCAAGACGCGCAGGACCAGATGGACAAAATTCGCGCCGAGGTCTCGAAGGAGTACGACGCCCTCGAGCTCGACGCTGAGGTCAACTCCGCCAACGGAGCCTCGCAGTCGCTGACGTTCACGCGCTGGTTCCTGCGCATCAAGCTCTTCATGGACCTCTTCAAGATCGTCGGCGTCTCGCTGATGGTCTGGGGGGCGGTGGGCATCGCCTCCGACGAGCGGCACCCCGAGCACCTTCGCTGGTTTGCGACCCTCTCCGCCGTTGTCGCCCTGATGGGCGTGCTGATTTGGGGCTTCCTCTCGTTCCTCTCGTGATCCCTATGTCGACTGGCTCAAAATGGCTGTGCCTCGGCGTCGCGATGTTCGCGGCGGGATGGCTGGTGGAGCACGCTGTGCTCAGCGCCACGCTCGTGCACGCCTCCGAGCTGATGGCCGTGGCCGAGCTCGAGGCCCAACTCGAGGTCGACACCCGAAAGGAGATGCGGACCCTGAGAGAAGAGGGCTCGACCGAGGAAGACACCCTTCTACACGAGCGAGTCTCGAGTGTCCTGCGCGACCAGGCCGCGCTGCGCGAGCTCGAGGCGGAACAGAAGGTCGCGCGCGGCGGGGCCTCGGCGCTCAACGATTACCGCTGGCTCAGTCGTCTGCACCCGCTCCTGGTGGTTCTCGAGATATTGGGCGTCTTGCTGGTGCTGATGAGTCTGTTGGGAAGGCAGCCTGAGTCCGTCGCCGGGAAACGACTTGCGGTGGCGGCGGGGGTCGGCTGCGTGGTTCTGGTCTGCGCCGACACCTCGGCCTTGCTGCCCTACCAAATCGCCGGCCAGCAGGCCGTCTTGTTCACTTTCTCGCGAGCCGTGAGCGATCATGAGGCCGTGGCCGCAAAGCAGATGCAGTACGAAGAGGAGCGCTTGCGGCTCGACGAGATGCGCTCGACCTTCGGCGAGAGCGGTGTCAGCACGGTCGTCGGTGTCGACGAGCTCGTCGGCGACAGCGCCTGGAACGACTCGGCGTCCGAAATGGCGGCGATCGAGGAGTCACTGCGGCTGCAAGAGCTCGAGATGACCCGAGAGCGCGAGCTCTTCGCGACCGAGATGGCCTGGTCGGACCTGACCATCGCCATCGCGCTCGGGGACGGGGCTGGGCTGCGGGCCCGCGGGCTGGGCCTTGACGGCAAGTTGGAAGCCGCACGCGTCCTCGCCCTCACCGGCACGAAGGCCGAGCTGCAGGCGGCGAGCCCTGCCCTGCGCCTCTGGGCCCTGGCGCTGCGTGCCGACAAAGGTGAGCTCGCCGATCTTTCGTCGGACGAGTTGTTGAACCACCTCCTGAACGACCAGCTCAGCATTCTGGAGGTTTTCCCTGGCGGCACCTTCTCATCGACGACGAAAGTCGGGCCGGAGTCCATGGGCCGCCTGACTCTGGGAGACGCGAGCAGCTACACGCTGCACTTCGTCGAGCAAGGAGAGACCGTGCTCTGGGACGCAGGCCAGGACTTCTCGGTGCTCGACGCGATCCTCGTCTCCGAGGCGCAGCATGCCGACTTGCCGCTCGATGACTCTCTCCTCGAGCGAATCCAACGCGGGACTGGCCAGCCATTGGATGAGCCGCTCTGGACTCCCTAGCCCGGCGCAGACTCGTCAGATCGCATTCAACAGGAGAATCAAGGCCACGAGGGCGACCAATAGGGCGCCCAACACCGCGACGTGTCGCCAAGAAGGCGGCGCGACCGACGCGACCGTGTTCCTGCGCGAACGAGACGCGCCCAAAATAGCCGCCACGCCGAACGCTGGAAACAAGACCCAGTAGAGTGGAAAAGGTCGGTGCCTCTCGAGAGAAAGGGCGCGAAACTCCTCGAGCTCTGCCGCCGAGGGCTCGACTCCCGCGGCCTTTTGGGCCGCTACGAACGATTCAACCTCCCCTTCGACCGAGCGGTCCTGCTCCGAGGCCATGATCTGGTCGTGGGTCTGACTGCCGAAGAGGCGCTGCTCGCCGACCGTCAAGCCCACATGGCAGGCGCCGGCGAGGAGCGCGGCGAGCGCCAGCTTGGTCAGGCGCATCGAGAAGCGAGTGTCGCCGAGCAGGCTCGACCACTCGGCGGTCCGGTCGCGCACGAAGACAAAGACCAGCAAACACAGCGCCAGTGCGCCTGTCGCGACCACCGCGGCTCGGGCTCCGCCCAAACTCCAGTGCAGCGCGCGACCGTCGCCAAAGCCGTAGTGTATTCCTGCCACCGCGTAGAAGAGCGCATGTATGGCGATGATGGATGCATACAGAGTGAGCGAAAAACGCCAGGGTGATCTCGGTGTCATACCTGGCGTCCGCTTCATCCATAGGAATATGGAGGCGGAGAGCAGCAGCTCCAGCGCCACACCGCCCAGCGCAACCCCGTGGGCCTCAAAAGCGCTGATGGCGTCGGGCTGGGCGTAACGGACCCACCCTCCGCCAAAGGCGAAGAAGCGGTATTCGGCGAGCCCAGAACCAGAGAGCCAGGCGAGCAGCGCGTGTCCGATGAGCTCGTGGAGCAGCAGGGTCACACGACTGGTCGCCAAGGCGAGCAAGGTGAAGAGCGCACAAAGACGCGTGAAGGACAGCCTCTCGCTCTCGTCGAGCGCAGAGACCCCGTTCATAACGGGCTTCTCGGTGTTGAGTGCGAACTTCGCGGTCATGGCTCGCTGTGGAGTGATTCGACAGAAAGGAATGAGGAAATCGTTACCAGGACTTGTTGCTCGCATCCTGTACGCGGCCGATGGCGTGTCTTGCAGGTGCCTTTTCGGGGTCTGGCACGCGACTTGCGGAAGCCTCTTGGCAGGCAACGACGGTCCGACAGGGACCACTGGAGAGAGCATTGAGCCACGACGAATTCACATCTATTGGAACTGCGACTGGAACTGCGACTGGAACTGCGACTGGAACTGCGACTGGAACTGCGACTGGAACTGCGACTGGAACTGCGACTGGAACTGCGACTGGAACTGCGACTGGAACTGCGACTGGAACTGCGACCGATAGCCTAGCGAGCACATTGCGACACCAGGAAGCTCCCATCAACGGTAGCGGTGATGCCAACGGGGAGCTCTGCCGTGCCGAACGGGAGCTCGAGCAGCTGCGAAGCCAGTTGCAGGCTCAGGCGGCGAGGATCGCTGAGCTCGAGACGCTGGCGAAACGCGACCAGATGACTGGTGTGTTCAACCGGCGTGGTTTCGACGAGCACCTCGAAGCCTCGCTTTCGGCCGCGCGCACCGAGAACAAGGAGGGTGTCCTGATCTTCGTCGACCTCGACGACTTCAAGGAGGTCAACGACACCCATGGGCATCAAGCTGGCGACCGGGTCCTGCAGACCGTCGCGCGGCTGCTGGCCGAGCACACCCGTGAACAAGATGTCGTGGCTCGGATCGGGGGCGACGAGTTCGCGGCCCTGCTCATCGACGCGGACTTGGACGATGGAATGCGCCGCGCTCAAGAGATTCGAGTGGTGCTCAACTCCCAGTCCATTCTCTGGAACGGCCGACGCATCGATATCTCTTGCTCCGTGGGAACAGCCCACTACCACGCCGATTCTTGTCCCCAAGCGCTGATGAGCGAAGCCGATCTGGACATGTACGCCGAAAAGAACGACAGCTTCGACTGGCGCGCCATCAAGTCTGGGCTTCGAGTGGGTTGAGCTGGCGAGGTCTGTCGAACCGCTCGGCGCCCGCATGCTCTATCGACTCGGACCCGTTCCTGACTCGGCCCTGGAAGAATACTTGATGCCAGTCAAGCTTTCACCCGAGCAGAAAAACTTCGCGCAAGAAAAGTTGTTCTATGAATGCACGTTCGGCGGTTCTATAAAGACTCCCGTCAAAATTGCGCATCCTGCGCTGCCCTCTAGAGGGAAGGTCACCTCACACTCTTTTCGAGGACGGAATTCGATGAAACGCGCACTCCTGTTGGCCTTTCTAGGCTCCCTTCTTGGACTCACATTCGCCGCCTGCGACGACGGAAGCGTGAGCACACCGAACGACACCTTTTCGAGTTCCGATCAGACCACCGACCAAGTCACGAACCCTTGCAACAGCAATGGCACGTGCGAGGCCGGCGAGAACGTGATCAACTGCCCCGCAGACTGCGCGCTCGCGGGTTCTTGCGGCGACGGCACGCTCAACCCGGGTGAAGCATGCGACGACGGCAACTTCACCCCTGGTGACGGCTGTGAGAACGACTGCACCATCTCCAGCACGACCGCGGTGTGTGGCAACGGCACGCGCGAGGGCACCGAGCAGTGCGACGACGGCAACACCGTCGCGGGCGACGGCTGCGAAAGCAACTGCATGAACACCACCACCACGGCGGTGTGTGGCAACGGCACGCGCGAGGGCACCGAGCAGTGCGACGATGGCAACACCGTCGCGGGCGACGGCTGCGAAAACAACTGCATGAGCACCACCACCACGGCGGTCTGTGGCAACGGCACCGTCGAAGGCACCGAGCAGTGCGACGATGGCAACACCGTCGCGGCCGATGGTTGCGAGGATAACTGCCGCTACACTGCCACCAACCCGATCTGCGGCAACGGCACCGTCGAGGGCACCGAACAGTGCGACGACGGCAACACCATCCCGGGCGACGGCTGCGAGAACAACTGCACCTTCACGACCACGACCGCGGTCTGCGGCAACGGTACCCGTGAAGGCACCGAGCAGTGCGACGATGGCAACACCGCCAGCGGCGACGGCTGCTCGGCCAACTGCACGAACGAGGGAACGACTTCGAGTTGCCCAGGAAACCTCACTTGCGCCGACGTCACCGGACAAGGCAATGGGGGTTGTGTCGATGGCGGCAATGTTCCCGCAAACGCCCCAACCGGCTGTGAGACTGCCGGCTGCGCCACTGGGTTCACCTGCTACTGCCTCGACGCCACTTGCGCGGGCACCTCGGCCGTTTGCATCCAAGACTGTGGACTCGCCGCTGGTGTCTGTGGCAATGGCACTCGCGAGGGTGTTGAGCAATGCGATGATGGCAACACCGCCAGCGGCGACGGTTGCTCCGCGACCTGTACGAGCGAAGTGACGGCGACATGCCCCGGAACCCTGACCTGCACCGACGTCACCGGTCAAGGGAACGGAGGCTGTGTCGATGGCGGCAATGTTCCCGCAAACGCCCCAACCGGCTGTGAGACTGCCGGCTGCGCAACTGGTTTCACCTGCTACTGCCTCGACGCCACTTGCGCGGGCACCTCGGCCGTTTGCATCCAAGACTGCGGACTCACCGCTTCGGTCTGCGGCAATGGCACTCGCGAAGGCGCCGAGCAATGCGACGACGGCAACACCGCCAGCGGCGACGGCTGCTCGGCGATGTGCACCAACGAGGGGACGGGAACCTGCCCCGGAACCCTGACCTGCACCGACGTCACCGGACAAGGCAACAACGGCTGCGTCGATGGCGGGAATGTCCCCGCTGGCGCCCCAACTGGCTGTGATACCGCGGGCTGCGCAACTGGCTTCACCTGCTACTGTCTGGACGCGGCTTGTACCGGCACCTCGTCCGTTTGCATCCAAGACTGTTAGTATACGCAAGACCTCCACCTCCGTGGAGTTCCGAAAAAACGGCGCTGACTTGGCCAGCGCCGTTTTTCTTTGTCCAAACGTATCGCTCTCGAATCCCACATCACGAAAGTGCGGTAAGGTGTTCGCCCGGCGCGGTTAGTGCTCCCAAACTCCGTGAGCTTCTTTTGTCCAGCGACCCAAAAACCAGGCAGGCGCTTTCCCAGGACAGCAAGAGAATCTGGGGCCTCATCCGGCCCCATCGGCGCTCCTACCTCCTCGGTTTTGGCTCCCTCGCCTTCTCGAACTTCACCAGCGTCTTGGCCCCTCTCTTCCTCGCCGTCTCCATCGACCTCGCTCAGGCCAACGCCACCCAGACCGCAGCCGAAAACCCGACCGTCTTCCGAGCCATCGGTCTGCACATCGACCAGTTCACGCTGCTCTCCGCCATCGCAGTGTTCCTTGCCCTGCACCTCGCCAGCGGACTGTTCCAGTACCAGATGATCATGCGCTTCGCCGTTCCCTCTCACGAGATCGGGCAAACTCTACGCAATTCACTGGTTGAGCGCCTCCTCGCCCTCTCCCAACCGTTCTACGATCGGGCCAAGACCGGTGACCTGATGTCGCGGGTGACGACCGACGTCAACGCCGCTCGGATGCTGCTTGGGCCAGGGGTCATGGTCGGCCTCGACACCTTCCTGATGATGAACCTCGTCGTCGCCATGCTCATGGCCCTGAGCTGGAAGCTGACTCTCGTGGCCATCATCCCGCTGCCGCTCATCGGCGTCATCACCAACCGCCTCTCCCACGCCGAATACGGGCGCTTCCACAGCGTGCAGCGGGACATCGCCGCCCTCACCGAACGCGTGCGGGCCAGCTTCGTGGGCATGCGGATCATCCAAGGCTACGCCCGCGAAGACTTCGACAGGGCCCGCTTTCGCGACCACTCCCAAACGCACCTCGAGAAGAACCTCGACCTCGCCAAGGTCAAGGCGCTCTTCGAGCCGACTCTCGACCTCATGCTCGGCGCCTCGACCATCCTCATCATCATCTTCGGTGGCTTCCAGGTCGTCGAAGGCACACTCAGCCTCGGGACTTTCGTCGCCTTCCTCTTCCTCATCACCTTCCTCTCAGGTCCCATGATCGGCCTGGGCTGGGCCATCTCGCTCATGCAGCGAGGACGCGCCTCGCTGCATCGCATCGACGAGCTTCTCGAACAACCCGTCGAGATCGAGGACCCAGCCGAGCCCATCTCGTCCGAGGGACCTGGCACCCTCGTCATCCGCGGCCTGACCTTCGATTATCCAGTCCCCCTCGAGGTCGGCGCGGAAGCTGTGGTTGGGCGCGCCCACACACTCCACGACGTCGAGCTGACGGTCCCCGCAGGCGAGACCCTTGGCATCGTCGGTCCCGTCGGCTCCGGCAAGAGCACGCTGGCGAGCCTGATCGTACGGCTCTACGACCCGCCACCGGGCTGCATTTTCGTGGACGGAGTCGACGTCCGGGAGATGAGCTTGGGGGCTCTGCGCTCCAGAGTGGGTCTCGCTCCACAGGAAACTTTCCTCTTCAGTGACACCATCCAACACAATCTCGGTCTCGCAAACCAAGGTGACGCCAACACGAATGTGGACGACATCCGCCGTTTCGCGCGGCTCGCCGAGCTCGACGACGAGGTAGAGGCCCTCGAAGCCGGCTACCAAACCATCCTCGGCGAGCGCGGCATCACCCTCTCCGGCGGCCAGCGACAGCGCCTCGCCATCGCCCGAGCCATCGCCGCCGATCCCGACATCCTCATCCTCGACGACTGCCTCAGCGCCGTCGACGCGAAGACCGAGGTGGCCATCCTCAGCAACCTCCGGGAGGTCTTCGAGGGACGAACCGGCATCATCATCTCGCATCGCGTCGCTGCGGTTCGCAGCTGTGACCGCATCGCCGTCTTGGAGCACGGAACGCGGGTTGGGCTCGGCTCCCACGAAGAGCTCCTCGCCACCAACGACTTCTACGCGACGATCGCGCGCCAGCAGCTCGGCGGCGAGGAGCCAGAGGACGGAGGGCTCGACCATGGCGCGTGAGAAGGCGAGCCGCAAGATCGTGGAGCTCACCAAGGACAAGGTCCTCGAGCAGATGCTCGCCGAGGAGCGCGTCGATTCCGACGAGTTCGACACCTCGCTCCTCTACCGCATGTTTCGTTATCTGCTGCCGCGCAAGGGCCTGACCGGGCTGGCTGTCCTCCTGGCCACCTGCGAAGCGTTGGTCATGACCATCCCCGCCTACCTCATCGGGCTGGCCATCGACCGAGTCGGCGACAGCGCCCACCGAGCCTCCTTCGTCACCCAGACCCTCGATCACGCGACCGCACACCTCCAACCCCTGGTCGCCTCCCTGGTCGACAGCCAAAAGCACGGCATCGTCCTCATCTTCGGGGTCTTCGTCGCCGCCGCGTGGGCCTCGAAGTGGCTGATCGGTGTCGCGACCTCCTACTTGGTCCAGGTCGTCGGGCAAGGCGTCGTGCACCAGCTGCGGGTCGAGGTCTATTCCCACATCGGCGACATGGAGATGTCCTACTTCCACACCAATCCCGTGGGACGTCTGGTCAATCGCACGACCTTCGACACACAGTCGATCTCAGAGCTCTTCTCGGACGCCGTCGCGCAGGGCGCGCGCGATTTGCTCTTCATTCTCGTGCTGTTCGTCGTGATGTTGGGTCTCGACTGGGTCTTGACGACGGTTTTGCTCCTCTCTTTGCCCCTGCTCAGCGTCGCCGCGCTGCACTATCGCAAGCGGGCGAGACCCGGGCTGCGCCTGACCTCTGCGCTGCTCTCGCGCATGAACTCCTGGCTCTCCGAGAACATCTCCGGGATGCGCGAGAACCACCTCTTCCAAAAGCAAACGCAGCGCAAGAGCGAGTTCAAGTCCCTCACTCAGGCCCACCAGATCTCGGTGATCAAGGTCATTCAAGCTTGGGCCATCGTGCGGCCGAGCATGAATTTCATCACCGCCTTGGCGACGGCGTGCATCGTGCTGGTGGGCTTTTGGCGGGTGGATCAGGGCCTGACCACTTTGGGCGTGATGCTCACGTTCATCCAGTACACCAACCAAGTTTGGCGCCCCGTGAGGAACTTGGCCGAGAAGTTCAACCTGATCCAGACCTCACTGACCTCGGCCGAGCGGGTCATGGCCATTCTGGACACGCCGTCGAAGATGTTCGACTCGCCGTCCGTAAACCCTGGATTGCGCGTCCTTGACGGGCAAGTCCACTTCGAGGACGTTCGCTTCGCCTACCCCAACGCAGCGAATGTCGAGGTCCTGCACGGGCTAAGCTTCGACCTGCCCCCTGGACGCAAGCTCGCGCTGGTGGGTGACACCGGGGCTGGCAAGTCGACCATTACTCATCTGCTCTCCAGGTTCTACGACCCGACCGCAGGCCGCATCTGCATCGACGGGACCAACGTTCGAGATTACCCGCTGAGAGCCTTGCGTGCCGGTATCGCCATCGTCCCCCAAGACGTGGTGATCTTCTCTGGAACGATTCGCGACAACATCGCGTTGGGCGCCCAAGTCTCCGACGCACACCTTCACGCCTGCCTCGAGGCCGTCTGTGCAGACGCCTTGGTGACCTCCCTCGAGGGGGGCTTGGACCATGTTCTCGAGGAAGGAGGTCGAACGCTGAGCTCAGGCGAGCGGCAGCTGCTCAGCTTCGCCCGAGCGCTCGTTGCCGATCCGCCGATTTTGGTTCTGGATGAAGCCACCGCCAACGTCGACACCCGCACCGAGCAAATCATCCAGCGCGCCATCGACCGGCTGCTCGCCGATCGAAGCAGCATCGTCGTGGCCCACCGACTGAGCACCATCCTCGACGCCGACGAGATTCTGGTGCTCAAGGATGGTTCGGTGTGCGAGCGTGGCACCCACCTCGAGCTCGTGGCGCTCGGTGGCGAGTACGCTCGACTCTACCGTCTTCACAAGTCGTCGAATGCTGCAGCCTGAGGTTCTATGCGGGTGTGTGCGACGCGAAAGGGTTAGGGGGGTGGGTTCGGGCGGTCGGACGCGGTTCCACGTCGTGGGTTCGGGCGGTCGGACGCGGGCCCACGACGTGGGTTCGGGCGGTCGGACGCGGTCCGACGTCGTGGGTTCGGGCGGTCGGACGCGGTTCCACGTCGTGGGTTCGGGCGGTCGGATGCGGTTCGACGTCGTGGGTTCGGGCGGTCGGATGCGGTCCGACGTCGTGGGTTCGGGAGGTCGGATGCGGTTCGACGTCGTGGGTTCGGGCGTTTGGCCGCTGTCCCGTCGGCGATCGGGTACGTCCCTTTGGGCACGGGGCCGAAGACCACAAAGACGGAATCGATGGGATCGCCGTCGGCACCAAAATCACTGCTCCGCGCGACCAAGAGCTCGTCGAAGCCGTCTCCATTGAGGTCGCCTGCGCCTTTGAGCCAAAGTGCGTCGGCGTTCGGCACCATCAGGATGGTCTCTGAGTCTTCGAGCCTCAGGTCCCCAACGATCGGCTTGGTGTCGAGGTAGACACGGCTATCGACCCCATACCGGCTGGTGTCAGTCTCCGCTGCCACGGCCCAGTCGTCGTTGCCGTCGCCGTTGGTGTCGCCTGGGATCGCCACCGAGACCCCGGCACGAACCGAACCCCCTGTGTGAGAGAAGAGGAAGTCGGGCGGACTGGGCTCGGCTCCGACGACCAGCGGCCCGAAGAGCACGGCCGCACCCCCGTCCGATCGGTAATCGGGGTTGCTCGTCGTCTTCCAACCTGGGGTTCCCATCAGGAGATCGAGGTGGCCATCGCCATTGAGATCGCCGGTCGCAATAGACTCGCCCAAGTTCGCCGCGGCGATTTCACCAGAGACGAGGGAA
>Ga0210044_10010727_pt1 | contig 10845 bp, 8 predicted proteins | sample CryGey13umfilter_2_FD_183959 | JGI IMG/M metagenome (GOLD analysis project Ga0210044, IMG submission 183959) | Groundwater microbial communities from aquifer in Utah, USA - Crystal Geyser 4/9/14 3 um filter (SPAdes) (version 2) | ecosystem: Environmental > Aquatic > Deep subsurface > Groundwater...
TCTCATCGGCTGTCCAGAATAGATAATTTAAGTTTTCTACTTGTTCCCATGGATCCTCATTTGCACTCTCAACAATACCTCCACTTTTGCTTGTGTTTCCTATTAAGAAAACTGAAAACGTAAAACATGCTAATAAAGCAACTAAAATGACTTTTTTCATTTTATTACCTCCTATGGTAATTTTATATCTTTATTCCTTCTTCTCAAATTCTGAACTCGCTTCCTTTCTACAAATTTCTCTTATTTTCCTCCTACCCAAGTTTTTAAACTTTAAAATAAGTTTTGAAGAGATTCTACTCGCTACAAACTTTCTGAAACTCTTTCCACATTTTTCCCAACAAGCCGTCTCATCGACATTAATTTTCAGCTTACTCCTCTGTAACCTGTGCTCCTTTTCAGCAGGTTTATTACACTCATATTACACCGCCTCCTTTCTCTAAAACTTTGCATACTTCCATTTATACCATCTCCTTTTAGAGGATCTTCTTAAAATTTCCTCTATATATATTAGACTCTGAATTCCGAAAATTTTCCCACAATTTTGAGAGAATTTTTAAAAAACTTTCTTTTTATATCATTGGAATGATGAGAATTAGTGACAAAGTCAGTAGTTTTAATATGAAAACTGAGCAATTTTTTGAAAAAAATAAATTTATTCGTGCAATAAAAATAAGATAAAGAATTTAAACAAAAGAGGAACTTACTTAGAAAAATTAAAGATTGCAAAGAGGCTCTTTTTTGTCGGTCTGGGGTTGAAGTTTTAGTGACTGTTTTGGCAATTGTTTTGACTTCGTCTGGCTAAAGCAGCTCTATGATCTCTGAGCAATTAGCCATTTCATTGAAGCTTACTAATACTTTTGGTTGTATAATTTTAATTTATTCGGTGTTTATGCTTATTTCCATTAAATTGATTTCCGATGTTTTAGAGGAGAAGAAGATTTTCAATTATTATCTTGTAGGTTTTATCGTTTCACTCTATCTATGAAATACTTTACATCAACACTCCCGTACCTCCATAGTTATTAAAAGATAGGGGATTTGGGTTTAGTTGATTTCTACTTATACAACATTCAAAATGAGAAGTTTACAAACTTAAACGAAACAGTAAAAGATAATGTTGATTTTGTGTATTTCTTTCCCAGGCTAGAAATTTTAATCAGAAAACTAATTATATTTTTATTTCTCTTCTACAGTTTCTTCATGCGCTCTAAATATTGAAAATTTTGCACTTATTGGTCCTAAAACTTCAAAAATTATAACAGCCGCAAGCACATAAGTGTTTATAAAAGAGAGGCTTGGAAACATATTCTTAACAAGGACAGAAAATTCCCCTTTGAACTTTTAATTTTCTGTAGATAGGTTAAAAAGCATTATAGGCTCCCCTCCATCTATCAACAAGAAGGGCGTGTTATCACCTGTAATTATTTTACCTTCGTAGAGTATGTTTTTGTCTGGATCATACTTTGCTACAGATATTTTATTTACTCTTTCGGGAGCGTGGTCTTTGCTCTCCTCTAAATTCACTGCATAAATGAATTTTCCGTATGATACAAGTTTTGCATTTTCAGGAATATCTGCATTGATCTTATTGATTTGGTTGTTTTCGGTGTCAATCTTGTAAAAACCATCTTTAGACAAAGCAAATAAACTTTTGTTTGCTGAGATGCTTACAGGCGAAAAGTCTTTTAAAATTTTTACGGTTTCACTTTTAATATCTAAGGAACCAACAAGTTGTTTGCCACTTCTAATATCTTTTGCTAAAAAATATATTAAGTTGCCCCCTTTTACAAATGCAGCAGGTGAATCTATATTTGATGGAAGCTCAATCTCTCTTGCTCTCAAAGATGTAGCATTGAATTCAGTGATCCCCTTAGAATCTGCTCTGCTGATTAGAGCAAAGTCCTCATTAAGAGAAACAATAGCCTTAATTGGATAGAGTTCTTTTTTTTCTCTTGGCAGGCTTTCTTCAGGAAGTTCTATTATTAAAACTTCTTTTGTTCTTCTGTCAATGACATATAAATAGTCTCCCACTCCTGCAATAACTTTTTCTTGAGATAGTGCTATTCCTCCGTTAATATTGCTCATGTTATCCACCGAAGGCGATAGTGTTTCAATCTTCTTATTATTTAAAATGTCATACAAAGCAACAGAATACAAATTATTATCTTTCTTAATAAACCAGACTAATTTATTTTCCCCATCGTAAACATATGGACCTTTTATCGAGGTGTTAATGTGTTCTATCTCAGGAGCAAAAGCCTCTATTTTAGGAATGACAATTTTTCCCTCTTTGAGGTTTATAAAATTGCTTCTGCTTGTTGTTAATGGAATGAATGCAAGAATTAATACTATTGGAATAAGACAGGCAAATACAAATCTTCTAAGAATTTGTCTATGCCTTTTTTCCTTCTCAAAGCGCAAAATAATTTTTCTCCTTATTTTCTCTTTGCGAGGACCGATATCCCCTTCTTTTGTTTTTATCTTTTTAATTTCCTCAATAATTTCCTTGTTGTTCATTTTTCTCCATTTCGTTTCTTAATCTGTAAAGAGCGCCGTTTAGTAATCTATAAAAATTAGACTTACTTATATTTAATATAAATTCTATCTCAGAAGGTTCTTTCCCTTCAATGTAGTGCATCCTAATAACCTCCCTTTCTCTAAGAGGCAGTTTTTCAATTTCTTCAAGGAGCTTCCTTAATTCTTCATTTTTTAATTCATATTCTCCGTAATCCGGAACCAAATTTGCATATTTCTTCCTTTTAAACCAATCGTACACCGTATTTATTGCTATCCTGAGTAAATAGCTTTCAAAAGAAGCCTCTCCCCTAAAGTTCTTTACGGACTTCAATGCCTTATAAAATGTATCTGCAGTAAGATTCTCTGCTTCATCTGGATTATGCGTTCTACTCAATATAAACCTATAAACGTCTTCGGCATATCTATCATATAAAGGTCCAAAGTTTTGAGGATTGCTTTTTGCTCTCTCAATAAGAAGTCTTTCATCTTCATCCATCACTTACATTATAGCATTTGTCCTGCGTTTTACATATCTTTGTTGCTTCGTATTCCTTTTTCTTTCTCCTACTGATATTTGCTAAATTTGCCTAAATCTATGAAAATTATCTTTTTTTCTGGTTCAGTTAATGGAATTACAATCAGAAGTGATTTTACAATATGAAAACTACCTATGTCTTCTAAAGAAAAGACAGTTTCGTTAGTCTCTAAGTCAAAAACATACAGATAGTCTTTTGCTTCGCCTGTAGCCCTATTCACCGCATGTGCAATAAGGGTGTTGTTTGTGATCTCAAGATCTACAAAACTTCCACCAAACATATTTGGCGAATAAGGAAACTCAATTTCTTTCCCGTTTATATTGAAACAGTGAATTTTGTCGCCTGCAACGCCAATGAAAACTTTTCTGTCAACTACTGCAATACTTGAACCGCTAAATTCAGCTTTGTATGTCCCTTCAATTTTACCATTATTTACATCGATCGCAATCGTTTTCCCTGAACCAGTAACAAAAAACAAGTTATCTTTTACGTCAACGCTATAAAAATATATACCTGTGTCGCACTTATACAGAATCTCCATACTTTCCAAACCAACGCAATAAATATTCTTTTCATCTGGTGAAAAGAATACCCTACCGTTTACTATAGCAAGCGGGACAGCAATAAGTAACCCGCCTTCGCTTCTTTGAAAATTTCTTATTTCAGGAAAACCTTTCACTGACAAAATTTCACCAGTAAATTTATTAATTTTATGTATCCGAATGAAGTTTCCATTTATGCTGAAAGCATACAAGGCATTTCCAAAGATTCTTGTAACTACAACACCTACTTTAATTTCTTTCTGCCAAACTACCTTATGCTCTTTTAATGAATAACAGTTTAAAGAAGCCTTATTTGGATTGGGATTTGTTACAATATTTTGGTCTACGAGAATCACCACATCTTTATCGGGCATATGAGTTGAGAAGGGAAGTTTTTCTTTTAATACAAGTTTTCCATTTGTATCAAGGATATAAAGATACGGCAAAAACGCTTTACCTGAATAGTGGTATGTGTATACATATAACAAATTATCAATCAAAGCCATACGAGTGTTATCTAAAGTATCAAGGTTGGATTCTGCTTTTATTTCAAACCTCCATAGTTCGTCATATGAATTTAAGTCTATGCAGCGTATGTAAAGTCTTTCTGGCTTATAGTAGCAGTCAGCGAAAATAAATTTATTATCCAAACTAAATATAGTATCCAAGCTAAATATAGGTTGATTAACTGGAAACGAAGTATTTATAATTCTACCGCATTCTATATTCTTTTCCACAGGTATGCTTTCAAGTGTAAAGTTAAACGAATGTTTGTTAGAAATATTTATGTCTGTCTTTAATGCAGAATAGCCATTCTTCAAAATAATAAGTCTGTGTTTTGTTTTTGTAGCATCAATATTTAACGGCGTATATCCCTTGAATTCTTGGTCAAAGTACACTTGAGCTTCAGAAGGCATTGAGGAAATTTTTACACTCACAGGCGAATTGTTCTTCTCTGCGCAACCTTCTACACCAATAAATATAATAACTAATATTATTAAAATTATTTTTTTCATATCTCTCCTTCCATATAAGTTTATTTACTCTTTGTAATACATGTCCCTTCTCATTGTACTATAAAATAAAAAATCTAAAAGATAGCGATAAATTGCAGAGACAGCAATTTACTCTTTTGGAGCCCACAATCTTTGTGAGCAGGTTCCAAAAGAGTAAGAAAAGAGTAAATACAAAGTCGGGGGGTAACCCCCCGACTGAATTAATAACCTGCACCATATCTTTCAAACTCATAATCCATTCTCAAATTATGGAGTATTATTCCGCAAGTTTTCCAGGAAGTGTGATACTGATTATTATCGTGGGCATCAACAAGAGGAGTGCCTGTGTAGTAGTCAAACGCAACAACTATTCCAACATGGTCCGCCGTTCCTTCCCCATTTTTATCAAGAGTTATCACATCCCCACGAGCTGCGTCCATATAACTCTCTGTCCAACCATATGGGGAAGCAGTAGTACCATATTTATAATCCAAGTTATACAGAATGTAGTAATCGAGATTGTCGGCTCTGCACCAGCTCCAGGAAGAATTTAGAGTTCCCTTTACAATATGCCACTCCTGAGAAGGATAAGGAGCATTGTTTGGATCTTCTATTATTCCATTATTATACCAGTCCTTACTCCAACCCCCACTTTCATAGAGGCATTGTGACACAAAATTGGCACAATCATTCCAAAATCGAATATACCCTGCACTATTAGGCACGGTAGAAGTATTATTATCATTCCAGTGTGAATCAGCATAATCTGATGCAGCCCTTCTATAAGGACTTTGAGTTGTTGATTCCCCTGTAATTTTCTCTTTACTATGCTTGTATCCCATACTTGATTTGTATAACTCATCCTCAATAACAGGGGGGAGTGGTAACCCTTCTGCTGGAGGATTAGGGAATCCTTCAATACCGCACCCTGCAAAGATAAGCCCTATTTTAAGGCTATATTCTGTTCCGCCTATATCTGCATCTATCAATTTTTCAATTTTCCATCCATTTTCGGTTTTTTCCATAATAACTGTATAATAATCTTGGGTTGCAGCAGTCCAGGCACCATTCTCATCGACAGGTACAAGCCAATCGTCAGGTATTTGCCTTGTTGTCTTTACCGCATTCTTTCCTGGTTTTACCTTGTACATAAAGAACTGCTCTACATATGCAACAGCTTTATCTCCCTTCTCGTCAACTCTATAAATCCTTACAAGCGGAGTAAGTTTAACAATTTCAAATACTCCAGATCCTTCTGCCGCTCCATAAACCCAATACCTCAGCTCGTTGGTTGTTTGTTCACCTATAGATTCATCAATAAATAAATTTGATAATAGAGGTTTTTTATTTTCTGCTTTTGCAATAAATGTCTCCATATCGTCGCTACTTGCAAGGTCTATTCTTTCCTTAAATACCTCCTCAACAAGTTCATAAGGAGAGGCAAATGATTTTGCTCTCGTTGCACTTAATGGAAATTGTGTAAATAAAAGCCCAACTAATACAACCAAAATTAAAAACTTCTTTGTCATACATGCCTCCTTGATTTTTAAAACTTAAAAAATCCTTTTACTCTAACTTCACTAATGCTACTCATTACATACCAACCCTTCAGTCAGCATTCATTTACTTAAACTACAGGACACTCATATTGCACCGCCTCCTTTCTCTAAAACTTTGCATACTTCCATTTATACCATCTCCTTTTAGAGGATCTTCTTAAAATTTCCTCTATATATATTAGACTCTGAATTCCGAAAATTTTCCCACAATTTTGAGAGAACTTTTAAAAAACTTAATTAATCATTAAACAAGGCGTTATAAACCACTGACGAGGAGCACGGATTTAATTTTCTCTTACTCCTTTGTAATCCGAGATCATTTTCATCGGATTTACCTTTACTCTTTTCAGAAGGTTCCAGAAGATAAACCTGCTGAAAAAAGTGCAGGTTACAGAAGATTAAAAAATCAGATTGGATCAATGCTGTGTTCGATAAAATCTTTTTTAAAACCATAGGACTCTATCATTTTTGCAACCGAAGGCCCGGCGGCTAAAAGCCTACGTCATATTATCAGCAAAAATAAATAGGAGGGTGAAAGTCACCCTCCAAAATACTACATCATTTTTCCATCAGTGCCTGGGAATGTTATAAGAAAATCCTTCGAGTACATTTCCACTATTTGCGTCTATAACAATGTTCATATCACCATATGGATCAACGTTTACATCAATGCGTTCTCCTTTGCTATTAAACATGGGGCCAGGACCACAACGTGGCGCATTTACTCCGTGGAACGTTACAATCCAGACTGAAATGTTCTCCAGAACGATATTAGTTCCTGGGAGAACAAGAGCAGGACTATCCATTCCTCCTGAATGATTTGTGAACTTCACATACATCGCTGTGATACTCTCCACCTCATTGCCGATTTGCTGTCCTACGTCTTTCTTTGCTATTTCAATAGCCTTTTCCTCGGTCAATGTGGGTATTTCATCCGTAGTCTTAATCTCAATTCCGAAATCTCCGAGTCTGCGGTAAAACTCTCAAACTTCAAAAAAGTTCCAGTTTCTTGAAAGAATTTTTAAAAATTTCATCTACAACGCTACATTTGGAGAGGTTCTTTCTCTAAATGACCTATCTCTATCCAAAAAACTGCATCACAAATATGTTTCAATTCTTCCATATTGGGACTCGTTATAAGAATTGTAATGCCCTTATTCTTTAAATCTTTGAGAACATCGTGAACGGGAAACAACCGAGGCAATAATGGATAAAAATATTGGATATGAAGCCAAAAGGAAATTATTCTAACAAACCTCAAACAAGCAGGCTTTAATATGAAGAAGAGCCTGCTTGTTTCCAGAGTACTTTACTAAGAAGCACTTTGTTAAATTTTATTTATTGCCCGGACTTTCTGCATATATTTTTGCCTCTTTAAGAGTATTAAGATTAAGCAAATAAATAGCAATATGATAGTCAGTGTCAGTATCCGACAACTTGTAGTAGCGTTTTATGATTAAATGCTTTGAATCGGAAACAAAACCGGCAATTTCACTTTCATTTGGATAGTCTATCCTTTTGATAGTGCCAGTTGATAAATTCAAGACACCAAGATCAGTTTTACCGACTAAATTAGTCTCAATGAATACTAAATTTTGATTGTCAGGACTTATTGCAAAACTTGATTCTTGACAGTTAGTCAAAGGCTTAAGCTCTTTCTTATCCATATTAAATTGGAAAATGTTAGACGAATCTGTTCCAGCCGAAAGATAGAGGTTATTTAACACTTTATCAACATTCCGGATGAGATGTACGCTCATGTGAAAAGTCCCTGTAAACTTCATTTGCTCCATTGAAAAAACAGATAAATCATTCTTAGGCAAAGAGACTAAAAATAAGAATTTCCCATCGTGCGAAAATGAGAGCGAGTGTACAAACAAACTCCCATCTTTCGAAAACGAATTGTCAGGTAATTGATTAACTAATTCTTTGTCAAGCCTCACTGTTTTACCAGTTTCTACATTACAAAGGTAAACTTCTTTAAAGACCCCGCACACATTGCCTGCTATTCCTTTTTCGCCCGAATGCGTTGCAATGTCACTTTCTTCTATCGGTGTAGAGTAAGCATAGAAATCCTTCGAGAATGCACATAGTGGATGGGCAAAAGCATCTTTAAACTTACCTAAGTTATTTTTAATATAGTTTACATTTGTCTGGTCTGTAGTAACAACCCATCCTGTTTGAACAAGTGCGCTATAAATGGGATTGCTATTTAAAAGATTGTTTACAGTAAATAACTCTCTAAGATTTTTTCCGTCAATGCCAATAGTACAGACTTTGAATATTGTATTATTTGAAGCAGCTCTTACGAAAAGAATTTCCGGTGTAGTACTTACCTGTCTACTTGGTTTACCTACTTTGTATAGGAAAAAACAAATACTAAAAGCGCTTACTACAATTATAAGGATAATACTTAAATATTTCTTCATTAGTTTAACCTCCTAATATAAGTTTATAGCAAAACTTGTAATTATACAATTTTTTTGCGAGGAAAGAAGGTATGAAACTTCTCTCCTCGTATTTATTAAAATATCACAGCCCTTCTTCAGCAGCAAATTTGTTTAGAGACATTTTCAAGAGCAATATTAAGCTTAATCTTAGTAATTTATAGATTGTGGGCCTCCATAAATCCATTCGTATGACCAAACAGAACTATTTGGCAGAGGACAGTGATACCTATCGTTAGTATGAGAATCATATAAGTCCGGGTTTCCTGAATTACCAGTTACAACTATAAATACTGCATGCCCATGATAAGAATCACCATTATAGAAAGCAATATCTCCCATACAGGCGATAGAATATGATTCACTCTGCCCCCTTTTAGAGGCTATTACGGTATTGTAAAGAGTTGGAGCAACTGTCCAAGCGGTATTCCAATCATCATCGGATATATCACAAGTTCCACTATTTTTATAGTACCATGGATTTATTCCTGTTGGGTATGTTCCATCATCAAACACTCTTGGCTGACCACCTGTAAACAAGCACTGAGAGACATAATTTGCACAATCTCCATTTCCATAAGGAGGAGCAAAATTCTTATAGCAAGGATTGTAATTGTCAGGATAGTAAGGAGACGTATTAGGGTCACAGCCACAGTAATGGTAAACATGTCCATCTGCATAGTCAGCAGCGTTTTGTCTATCGTAATAATAGGAGATTGTAGATAGTGTATTAACTTGGGTAGCATTTTTGTCTTGTGTGGGTTTATTTTCGGCTTTAACAAAATCTGGTGAAGTTGTTAAATCAGGTCCTTCGTCATAAGCATCCCTTAAAATCACTAATTTCCCATTTTCTTTTGTTAGAGTAATTTCATGCTCTACTCCTATTCCGCTATCAACAATCTCTGGGTAATCAGTATAAACTTTTATAATATATTTTATTTTGTCCTCAATTGCTTCTTTTAATTCAGGCTTGCTTTTTTCTAAATCTCTTAATTCCTTTACTTCTCTTAATTCCTCAAAGTTATCTGGTACCTGAATCTTTTTTGAATGCCACTTAATGGTTATCCATTCATATACTTCTTCTTTTACATAACCACTCTGGTTATCTATAGTTAGGGCCTTAATGTGTGGACAAGAATTTATATCCAATAGGGTTCCTCCCCAACTTCTTGGCCAATTCTTGTAGAAATTCACTCTCTTAATCTCATGCTCCTTTAAATTGGGATTCTTCGAAGAGAAAAAGCTATCCAGTTTATTCTCATTCAATACTGCATTGGCTCTTGATGTAAAGAAGTTGATAGTGAAAGTTTTTGCTTCATCAATAGAAATATTCTCTTGAGCTTTTCCTCTAAATAAATTAAATTGCATAAAACTAACTATACAAATAACAACCACTACTACTAATAAAAAAATCTTTGAATACTTCTTCATTTTTAGCCTCCTTGGTTAAAAATTTTTATCTTTGTAAAACAACATTCACCATCTTTTCTACAATTTTTCTCTGCTTTACCTCCCTGTTTTAATTTCATTTCTTAAACTTCAATAAGGACTCACGAGATCCTGTTTTTACAAACTTCCTGAAACTCTTTCCACATTTTTCACCAACAAGCTGTCTTGTCGACATTAATTTTCAGCTTACTCCTCTGTAACCTGTGCTCCTTTTCAGCAGGTTTATTACACTCATATTACACCGCCTCCTTTCTCTAAAACTTTGCATACTTCCATTTATACCATCTCCTTTTAGAGGATCTTCTTAAAATTTCCTCTATATATATTAGACTCTGAATTCCGAAAATTTTCCCACAATTTTGAAAGAATTTTTAAAAAACTTTTTTCTCTCATAGAATCCGCTGACGAGGAGCACGAATTTAATTTTCTCTTACTCCTTTGTAATCCGAGATCATTTTCATCGGATTTACCTTTACTCTTTTCAGAAGGTTCCAGAAGATTAAAAAATCAGATTGGTTTAATGTTGTGTTCGAAAAAGCTTTTTGCAGAATAAGTTGAGACAGCTTTGTAATTCAATTTGCGATTAAAATTAAAAGATGTATATACTATCAGATTTCGAAGAAAAGCCTTTTAATCTTCTTTGAAAAGAGGAAAACAGCGTAAATATTACGCCCTTATGGCTGGATTTCTCCTTTTTCGATGTCTACTGTAAATTTCGCAGTCATCAAAGGGGGTTGTGAACCTGGAATTGATGGTGGGAGACGTGAACCGAGATGATAACTTGTAGGAGTATATGCAAG
>Ga0210044_10010729_pt1 | contig 10843 bp, 12 predicted proteins | sample CryGey13umfilter_2_FD_183959 | JGI IMG/M metagenome (GOLD analysis project Ga0210044, IMG submission 183959) | Groundwater microbial communities from aquifer in Utah, USA - Crystal Geyser 4/9/14 3 um filter (SPAdes) (version 2) | ecosystem: Environmental > Aquatic > Deep subsurface >...
TTTACAATTCAGACCGTAAACATCAATCATTGAACTATGAAACACCAGGAAGTAGGTACAAAAGAGTTGCATAAAACGAGATTAACTTTTTTAGACCAAAGCTTCGCAGGTCTAAAAGTTAATTCCCGTTTTATTCCAAGTCCTGAGATATTGCCTAAGAATGTTAAGAATTCTGTCCTAAGATTGGGGAGTAGTATACCTAAACATAGACTATATCATCATCTAAAATCAGAGGTTCGATGCGATATGCCTTCATAAGTTGTGCAAGTGAAATCACATCTTTTTGACAATAGGTTTTAATGCGTTCTAAGTCATTTTCTTGCCAATAAACTTTCCAAACATCTGCTCCGTTAATATCATCTTTAGGACTTGGAATGCCAAAAATGGCAGTAAGTAAATCTAAAGAAGTATAATTTTTAAAATCGCCAAACTTCCATAATTCCATGGTATCGAGATGGTTAATTTCCCAAGGTTTTTTACCTGCAATATCGAGTAAAACAGGGAGTTCTATTTTGTTAATTATCATCCGTCTTGCAATATAAGGGAAGTCGAATTCTTTACCATTATGCGCGCACAAAAGGTAGCTGCCACCAGTAAAATGATTGTTGAGCATCTTTGAGAAATCTAATAAAAGTTGCTCTTCATCATGCGAATAAAATGATGTTATTCTTAAAGTGCTGTTGTGAAAATATCCAACGGAAATACAAACTATCTTGCCAAATTCGGCGTATATTCCAGCGCGTGGATATAGATTAGAAGAAGTTTCTTCTTCGGATTTTCTTAGGTGTTCTACTTTTTTGTCCCAAAGTTTTTTAAATCTTTCATCAAGTTCCTCATAAGATGGTTTTTGTGGAACTGTTTCTATATCGAGAAACAAAATATTTCCTAATTCAGTGTTTTTCAGCATAATATTATATTTTAAAACCAAAACCTATAGCCAACTCTCAATTTAATTTCGCTATATTTGGTGGTGATGGTAGCTAAGTTATTTTTGTAGTTGTATGAATTATATCCGTAATCGAGACCGAAATAAATCGCTGATGATGAATTTATTACAAGATTGTAATAGGCGCCAAAGTCAGCAAAGAATCCATTTATTTTTGTTCCTGAAATCGCTAAGGAAGGTCCAATGCTTGTAAAAAATCCAAGATCTGCAAATTCATCAAAATATAAGGGAACTTCAATTGCCAGATATGGTTTCAGATAGGCAAAATCAGAGCTATCTTGCGAGTATCCTTGATATCTTGCTCCCAAACCAATACGAAATGCATCAAATTTATAAAGAGCAGTAATTCCGCCCATATAAGTAAAATGCTTTGATTTTATAGAATCTGTTTTAATACTTGCTAAACCCAAACCAGCATAAGGGATCAAATAAAATCTTTCGGGTGAAGCAGCATTTCGACACTCGCCATAACGCATTGACTGGCCATAAGTTAAACCTGAAATTAATATAAATATAAATGATAATAACAATTTTTTCTGCGTCATAATATTTCTGCTTATAATTTTTTGAAAACTCGTACTATGATTACCTTGTCAATACTTAAATTTTTTATATTTTAATTGGGATATAAAAATTCCCATCAATGCCACTAATATTCCAATAATAACTTTCACGGTAGCTTTTTCTTCTGGCAAAACATAAAATGCTGTTATTGCTGTAATAATGGGAACAAAGTTAGTAAAAACATTTGCTTTATTGATGCCAATTTTTTCAACAACCTGAATAAAAAAGAAAAATGCCAAAATAGAGGCAAAAATTATTAATAAAATTAATGTAGAAATTAGCCTAAAATCAGGTTTCACCATAAGAAAGTTATCTAATTCAAAAATTAGAAATAAGGGCATAAATAGCAATGAACCAATCATATATTGCCAAGTAAGTAAAGTAAGAGGTTTATATTTTGATGCTAATTTATTAATTAAAATTGTATAAAATATTGCAGCCATCACTGCCAACATCATCAAAGCAATTCCAATGGGAGATTCCTTAAAGCTCAAATCTGGTTCAATCACCATGATTAAAATTCCAGCAAAAGAAATTATGATTCCAATGAAATTTAATACACTAATTTTCTCTTTTGCAATAAGATAAGCCGCCAGAGGCGAGAAAACTGGAATTGTAGAAATTATTACTGAAGCTAAAGTTGATGAGACGTATTTCATACCGAAGCTTTCGCCCAAAAAATATGTAAATGGTTCAATGAACGCGAGTAAAATTAAATATTTAATATCAGATTTATCAGGTTTCAAGCGAATTTTGAAGATAACTTTTATAAGCAACAGAATTATTGCCGCTGAGCTGACACGCAGAAAAACCGTTGTTAGAGGTTGATAATAATAATAGACAACCTTAACCCAAACGAAAGAAAATCCCCAAAAAGCCATAGCTAACAGGGCAAAAATGTAAATTTTTATTTTATCGAATTTCACTTAGTCGAATTCAAACCAGTAATTAGTAATTTTTGTTGAGCTTTCGTCAATAGATTTATGGTTAAATTCGTTGGTTTTTTTATTGTAATCATAATCTTGCATCCACAGTTTGTAATTTATAGAAATCTCTCTGAAGGCATTTATAATTGTTTCAAGTTCTTGATTCGTCATTGTTGGATGCAATGACAAACGAATAAATCCGGGTTTTTCTGAGAGGTCACCGCTGTTAATTTTATCTGTTATTCTGTGTGATTCTTCTTTGCTGATACCATAAAGAATGTGACCATAAGTTCCAGCACAAGCGCAACCACCTCTCAATTGTATTCCATAACGATCATTTAAAATCTTGACAGCCAAGTTATAATGGATATTTTCAAAGTAAAAAGAAATAGCTCCACATCTTTTTTTATTTCTTGCCTCCAAAAGATGAAGACCTTCAATATTCGCCGTTTTTTCAAAAACTTTAGCCACAAGTTGATCTTCTCTTTTATGAATATTTTCCGTACCCATAAGCTCTTTCAATTTTATTACCAAGGCAGCTCTAATAGCTTGCAAAAATCCAGGAGTACCGCCATCTTCACGGGCTTCAATATCATTTACAAATTTATATTCGCCCCAAGCATTTGTCCAATCAACAGTGCCGCCGCCAGGGTTATCGGGTGAAATATTATGATATAAAGATTTATTAAAAATTAATACCCCAGAAGAGCCAGGTCCACCAAGGAATTTATGCGGCGAAAAATATATAGCATCTAAGGCTTCCAAGGGGTTTTCGGGATGCATATTCATATCGGAATATGGTGCACTTGCAGCAAAATCAATAAAACAAAGGCCTCCAAATTCATGCATGACTTTTGCTAATTCATGATAATTTGTCTCGATTCCAGTAACATTTGAACATGCTGTAAATGAGCCTATTTTATGTTTTCTATTGGGAAATTTTTCGAGTTCAGATTTTAAATTTTCTGCCGAAGGCAAGCCATCACTTCCAGCTTCCACAATAATTACATCAGCAATAGTTTCGTACCAGGAAGTTTGGTTTGAGTGGTGCTCCATGTGCGTGATAAAGACTATTGGATGGTCTGCGTCTTGAATACATAAATTTTTTTGTAGTTTTCCGCAGCCTTTAAGGCCTAAAATTCTTTGAAATTTGTTGATGGCTCCTGTCATTCCAAAGCCAGCCATGATTATAACATCTTCTGAACCAGCATTAACATGGGTTTTTATAATTTTTTTTGCCTCATTATAAGCACGAGTCATTAATGTGCCTGTTAGAGTTGTTTCTGTATGAGTATTCCCTACAAAAGGCCCGATTTCATTTTTAATTTTGTCCTCTATTGGCTCATATAATCTTCCGCTTGCAACCCAATCAGCATAAATCATTTTCTGAACTCCATAAGGGGTAACAAATTGCTGATTATTTCCTACAATATTTTTCCTGAATTTTTTAAAATATTTTTCCATAAGAGCTTATAAATACTCAAAAGTTCATTTTATAAATACAAAATAACTTCGTTTATTTAAGTGGCAAAAGTAAAATAATTATTGCTACTTCCCCAATTTATAAAAGCTTTGTTTTGGAATTAATTTCTATTTATACAATTATCATTTAGGCAATTTTTGAGCTATACTTTAAAATTACTTCTAATAAATTAAGATGTTAAAAGCCTAAAAAATCAAAACCTTTTCACCTTAATATGACAATAAGGTTTTCCCGATTTTTTTGTATAATAATCTTGATGATATTCTTCTGCTGGGTAGAATTTGCTTGCCTTAGTAATTTCTGTGCTTATCTTTAATCCTTTGGATTCTAATATCTTGACCAGCTTTTCTGCTATTTCTTTTTGATTTTCATTTGTATAAAATATTGCCGACCTATACTGAATTCCTATATCAGGGCCTTGTCTATTTACTTGTGTTGGGTCATGAATTTCGAAAAAAAGTTTTGCTAATTCTTCAAAATTTGTTTTGGTTGTATCATAAATTACCTGAATTACTTCCGCATGACCAGTAGATTTATTGCAAACATCATAGTAAGTTGGATTCTCAGTTCGACCACCGCTAAAGCCAACTTCAGTAGATATTACACCTTTCACATTTTTGAAATAGTATTCAACACCCCAAAAACATCCACCAGCAAAAATTGCAGTATCAGTTTTAACATTTGGAATTACTTTTTCCAAGGGCAACTTCTTAAAATCCAAACTTATAGAGTTCACGCAATTTCTTATATTCTTGTCGGTAAGATGCTCACCAACAAAAACATGACCTAAATGAGCACCACAATTTGCACATAAAATTTCGGTACGTTGTCCATCGGAGTCCAATTGTCTTTTTATAGCACCTTTAATCTCGTCATCGAAACTTGGCCAACCACAGTGAGCATCAAACTTGTCTGTTGAGCGATAAAGTGGTGCATTGCATCTTTTGCAAACGTAAATTCCTGTGTCTTGATTTTGATAATATTTACCAGAAAAAGGGCGTTCGGTTCCTTTAAAAACTATTACGCTCTCTTCCTCTGGACTTAATTTATTATATTTAGATTTATCTTGTGAGTTCATATTACAGCTCAAAAACGTTAAAGTAATTAATACTAATAATTTATTTGTTGCATTCATTCTGCAAATATAAAGTATTACAAGCAGCTAAAAAGTTGATAGTTATTAGAAATTTGAGTTAAATTATAATTGAAAATCACTGATGCCAGACAAAAATATTTATAATAAGTGAGACCCAGATGTAATCCCAAATTTTTAGTAATTTCGCATGGTTTCAAAAAATAATATAGCTCGACAAACCTAAAATATAATGAATCAAAAGCTTACATCTATAACTACTTATTTCCTTTGAAAATCTATAACTACTTATTTGAATATCACAAAATAGATTTATAGAACTCTCCAATATTAATTTTTTATCTACTTTTGTTGAGATACGAATTACATTTAAGAAGCAATATTAATCTATTTAAAATTTAATTCTTCAAATGAAATTAATTTGAATATGTATACACTTGTTTTAGTAAATTTCATTTTTTAATAAAATTAGCTGACAGAATATGGACAAGAAATCTCTTAACAGAAAGAAGATAAACCCCTTATTACCAACATTTACAGGTAAAGAGAGCTCAGAAAAACTCCATCTTCAATTATTTGAATACAATGTTAATAAATATTTAGAAACGCCAGATTTCAAGTTTGAAGGCTTCAATAAATTTTCTCTCGATGAGAGCCAGCATTGGCTAAATATTCATGGCATACATGATGTGGATCAGATAGTTAACATTTGCAATAAATTTGGAATTCATAATTTAGTAGTTCATGATATTCTCGATGTGAATCAGAGGCCAAAATTTGAAGAATTTAGCAATTATTATTTCTTTTCTATAAAATCAATATTGCCTCTTCAAAATTTAAAAGTTGACTTTGAACAACTTAGTATAATCCTTGGCGAAAATTTTCTGGTAACATTTCAGGAAAAACCATCAAAACATTTCGAGCATATAAGAAACAGCATAAGAGAAAACATAGGTGTAATTCGTCAAAAGAAAGCCGATTATTTACTCTATCTAATTCTTGAATCTATTTTAGACAATTATTTTATTGTAGTCGATAATATTGAATCTCAGATATCTAAACTTACATTCGACTACATTAAAAAAGACACATCACCAGAAATTTTAAATCAAATTGAGGAGTACAAAAATGTCATCAACCAAATAATAAAAACCATAAATCCTATTAAAGAGATAATAAAGAAAATGCAATTGGCAGAAAAGAAAATCATTCTTAAAGAAAATATAAAGTATTTCTCCGAATTAGAAGATTTATGCTTGATGCTTTTAGACAATAGCGACAAATTAGATGTGAGGCTGGAAAGCAATAAAAATTTATTTTTTTCCATTCAGAGTCAACGCATGAATCAAGTAATGAAGACATTAACGGTTGTTTCAACAATTTTTATTCCTCTTACATTCATAGTTGGGCTTTATGGAATGAATTTCCATAACATGCCTGAAATCAATTGGAAATTTGGCTATCTTATGGTCTGGATAATCATTTTGTTAAGCTCCATTGGTATGATAGTATATTTCAGAAGAAAAAAGTGGTTTTAAACCAATAATTTAAAATATTATAATTAATTAAACTAAAAAATCTAATTATGAAAAAGCACCTAACATTTATTTTTTTGCTCGTTTTTAACATTGGAATATTTGCACAAGTAACTTATGAAAAACGAATAGAACTCGAACTCAACGACAATTTTGACAAGGAAGATTTAGTTGCCTTTGGTAAAGAAGGCTGTCTTTTAATAAGCTCTGATAATGACGCAACAGATGGCCTTAGAAATTGGAAATATCAATTACTAAATACTGATTTAGAGATAATTAAAACTGAAACTATAAATTTAAGTCGAAAATTATACTTAAAAGAAAAATATTCTTCAAAACAAATTTCACACGAATTTTTTATCGACCAAAAAGGAAACTATACTTTGTTGAGCATAGCCATTCCTTCCATAGAAATTACTAAGATAAGTGGCTCGATTCCAAAGAAATCTTATGTTAAAGATATGGCAGTTTTAGGCGATTTTGCTTTTTTTATTTCTTACCTAAAAAAAACTCCCTACCTCTTTTCGATAAATTGGAAGACTGGCACAAAAAAACTTATTCCTCTTAATATCAAAGGCATAAGTAGTAAAAAAATTTCAATAATAAATTTTCAACTTCTTGAAAATTCTAATGAAATATTTGTTTACCTAAAAGCCATTAAAAGCAAAAAAGAAAGTAATGTTTATATCATTAGATTGATTGAAAATGGTGACAAAACAGAAGTTTTTAACCTTACTAAAGAGCTTGACAAGAATATCACGTCCATATCAACATCAAATTGTGGCGAGGATAAATACATTTTTACTGGCACATATTCAGCCTCGGCAAATGGAATGTCTGAGGGTATCTTTTTTTGCAAAACTTTGGGAGAAAAAATAGAATTTATTAAGTATTACAACTTTCTTGACTTAGACAATTTTTTATCCTATCTGCCAGACCGTAAAAAAGAAAAAATTGAACAAAAGAAAAAAAGAAAAGATGCTAAAGGCAAAGAATTCAGCATAAATTATATGATAGCAAACCACGATATAATGCCTTTAAATGATGGATATTTATTTCTCGGCGAAGCTTATTACCCTACTTATCGTACTGAAACATACCAAACTACGATTTTTATAAATGGAAGGGCTCAAATGCAAACTCAATTCAGAACAGTTTTTGACGGCTACCAATATACGCATGCTGTTGTAGCCAAAATTGACCTGAATGGAAAAATAATTTGGGATAAAACTTTTGATATGTGGCCTTCATACAAACCATATTTTGGGAAGAAATTTATAAGCGTTGCTAAACATAACAATAATTTAAAATTAGTCTTTGTAAGCCGCAATAAAATTATTTCTGAAGCCATCAACTATGAAGGAGAAATATCTAATAAGCGTGAATCTGAAGAGCTTCAAACTGGTCTTTCTGGTGATAAAGTAAAATATGCATTTTCAAATATCGATTTTTGGTACGACAATTATTTTTTAACTAATGGCAGTCAAAAAATAAAAAACTCTACTGATAAATCTGTTAAAAGAAAAAGAAAAGTTTATTTTATTAGTAAGATTAAATATTAATTATAATGCCCCTAATATGACGTATCTTTGATAATTAATATTGATAACTAATCAGCACAATAAATATAATTAAAATTATGAAAAAATCCATAAAAGGAAGCAAAACGGAGGAGAATCTTTTAAAAGCTTTTGCTGGTGAATCCCAAGCCAGAAATCGTTACGATTTTTTTGCAAGCACAGCAAAAAAAGAAGGTTTTGAACAAATCGCTGCCATTTTTCAAGAAACAGCAAATCAAGAGAAAGAACATGCAAAGCGTTTTTTTAAGTTTCTCGAAGGAGGAATTACTGAGATAACTGCTTCATTTCCGGCAGGAATAATTGGTAGCACTGCAGAAAATCTCAAGGCAGCAGCAGAAGGTGAGAATGAAGAATGGACTTTACTCTATCCAAAATTTTCTGAAATAGCTTTGCAAGAAGGTTTCAAAGAAATTGCAACAGCATTCAAAATGATTGCTAAAGTGGAAGAGCAACATGAAAAAAGATATCTGAAACTTTTGCAGAATATTTCTGAAGATAGAGTTTTCATAAAAGATGGTAAAGTATGGTGGCAATGCATGAACTGTGGATACATTTATCAATCAGAAAAAGCATTAGAAAATTGTCCAGTTTGTTTACATCCAAAGGCTTATATGAAAATTTTAAGTGAAGATTATTGAACTTAGATACTTATTTGAATTGCTGAATTTAAATTGAATTTAAATGAAAAAGTACAAATCATGTCAGAGTTGTGGAATGCCACTGAGGAGAGACAAAAGCGGCGGTGGCACCAATGTCGATGGAAGAAAAAGCGACAGATATTGCTCAAATTGTCTGATTGATGGCGAGTTTCAAAATCCAGAAATTGACAGCGCTCAAAAGATGAAAAAGCGTGTTAAAAACAAGATGAAAAGCATGGGATTTCCAGGATTTTTAGCTGGAATATTTACAAAAAAGATTCCGAAATTAGAAAGATGGCGAAAGTAAATTTAAGTACTTATTCCATTGCAGCAGCCAAAGCAATAGACATTAACTTTGAATGCTCGCTATCGGAGCGTGAGGTAAGTACTACGGGAACAGTAGCTCCCATTATAACCGCTGCCGAGCTTGCTCCACCAAGAAAGTTTAAGCTCTTATAAAGAATATTCCCCGAATAAATATCTGGAGTTAAAATTAAATCAACCTCACCAGCCACAGGGCTTTTAATTCCTTTATGCTCAGCAGCTTCCCTACTAATAGCATTATCCAGAGCCAAAGGTCCATCCACAATACAGCCTTTTATTTGACCTCTTTTATTCATCATAGTGAGCAATGCTGCATCCACCGATGGCTGCATTTTATTATTTACAGTTTCTATTGCACCAACAATTGCGATTTTTGGCTGAGCAATTCCCAACTTATGAAAGGCCTCAATGGCATTATTTAAAATTGCAAGTTTGTCTGCAAATTCAGGCTCCACATTCATGGCAGCATCTGTAATAGCAAGCAGTTTATGATAATATGGCGACTCAAAAAATGCAATATGACTTAAAGTTGCTCCGCTTCTCAAACCTTTTTCTTTATTCAATATCGCTTTCAAAAAATCACCGCTATTTACTAAGCCTTTCATCAAGATTTCAGCTTTTTCTGTTCTGATAAGATTTACAGCAATTTTTGCTGAAATCATTGGATCTTTTTCGTCAATAATTTCTACATTATTAAAATCAAATCCAATTTCTTCGCCAATATTTAATATTTTGACTTTGTCGCCTACAAGAATTGGCAAGACAATATTGTCGTGCATAGCTTCTTTTATTGCCATCATCACTGGCATATCTTCCGCCGCTGCCACAGCTATTCTTCTGATTTTCTTTGATTTAGCTAACTCCACTAAATCAGATAATTTCTTTATCATTTTTTAAATTTTATTAGATAATAGAATCACAAATGTATAATATTATTTGCCTTTGCCAAGAATAATTTCTTTCAACTCAATCTTCCTCGATTCACTTACATCGGTTCTTAAATCGATACAAGAAGTAATTTTCTTTTTAAAATTCCAGCAAGTCATTGGCCTCAATTTCATTTCTTCTGCGAGTTTTGCTGTCGAAATTTCTCTATTGGAACATATAAGATGAGCCAATCGAAATGCTGTTGGAAGATCTAATCTGCATCTATGAAAAATGGTGTTTGCAGTGGCCGATTCCTCATATTTGCAACGTGTGCACCTTCGTGAATAAGGTTTCTTGCCAGAGCAATAATTTCCATTACCGCACTTTTGACATGTATAACCAGCTCGCCATTTTTCATCGGCAACAAACTTTAGACATTTCTCCTTGCTGTATAAATAATCTTCAATTTCTTCTATGTTAATATTGTCAAATATCGTCAACATAATATATGATTTTTTCCCGAAAACTATCAGGATTTTTAATTCTCTTTAAAATATTTAACTTGTCTCAAATTCTCAATTATAAGAAAAAAATTTAGCTCCATAAATAATTATTTTGCAAAATTAACAAATATTAGTGATATTTATGCGATACGAATTAAAAAATAATTTTATCTTTGCAGCCTCAATTTTTAAATTTATTGAATGAAAACATTTAGAAAAATATTTTTTGGAATTTCAATAATAAGCATTGGAGTTTCGCTTTCATTATTATCTTGCAACAACGAAACAGCTGCAAGTCAGAATGACGCTAATAAGGATATTATAGTAAATTCTGAAGAAAGAAATAGTGAGGCAAGCACTAATAGCACTGATAATGAGCGAGGT
>Ga0210044_10010732_pt1 | contig 10843 bp, 1 predicted proteins | sample CryGey13umfilter_2_FD_183959 | JGI IMG/M metagenome (GOLD analysis project Ga0210044, IMG submission 183959) | Groundwater microbial communities from aquifer in Utah, USA - Crystal Geyser 4/9/14 3 um filter (SPAdes) (version 2) | ecosystem: Environmental > Aquatic > Deep subsurface > Groundwater...
ATGAGTTTCCTTACGAAAATTTGCTCATTCCTTACGAAAATTTTTGCACTTTTTTACAAAAAAGTCATTCCTTACGAAAATTTTCTCATTCCTTACGAAAATTTATGGTAATTTTATTAAAATTTATGATAAATTTATATAAATTTTATAAAATTTATAAGTCGCTACAGCCGGTAAATCATTAAATTTATAAATTTATATAAAATTTATACAACGTTATAACTTTTTATAAAATTTTTATAAAATGGAGAAATTTCCCAAAAATTTTCGGTCCCGACCCACTTTTTCGAAAATTGACGATTTTTGTAAATTTTATAAAATTTTATAAAATTTTTTTATAATTTTATAAAATTTTTATAAACGTTTATAAAATTTTTTTATGCGTTTTATAAAATTTTATAAATGTTATGATAAAATGTTATGCTTTACCGGCTGTATCATTGTGTCGTTATTAAATTTTATAAAAAATAAGCCGTTAAGAGTCGTGTTTTACACTGTGTTTGGTTTATCGCACTTAAACACTTGTTTGCATGTTATAATTAAAAACAGCTTGTTACAGCCGGTAATTTATAACTGTTAATTATAAAATTTTAATACACTTATAATTTACCATACGTAGCATGACATTTTATAGGTAATTATAAAAACAAGTCGCTACGTATGGTGTTTTAACAATGTATTGCATTACGTTTATACAAGTTATAAATTTGCACTTAAAATCATACATTTTATACCTTTCCATAAAAACAAATCGCTACGTATGGTAAATTACAATCTATAATATTGTTATTATAAAATTTTATAAAAGGTTCTTTACAAATTTTATAAAATTTTATAGATGTTAATATAAAAGATTATGTTTTACCAGCTGTGTCGTTGCATCGTTATTAAACCATACATAAACGTTTGTTTATATGTTATACTTAAAAACACATTGTTACAACTTGTATGTTGTAATTATGCATTAAAAAATTTTAATAATAACTTAACTTACGTTATGTGTCACATCATTTTAAATGTGTACCTAAAAAAGATTTAGTTCTAATAATAAACGTAATAGTATACTATGCACGTGTGTTATTGTATAAACATATATTACGTAGTAATTAATATACACACATTACTATAATATGTAAATCCGTATACGTGTTTACTACTTATATAAAACCTTTCCTATAATCAACAGCGTTATTACATACAACGAAAACAAAAATTGAAACAAAGAGATTATATTGAATCAACTACATTTGTTCTACGCGTTACCCCATGACGGTTACATTATAGCATACTACCTTTCCTTACATATTATGCAATTGATTATTACTATAAGAAAACCAAACAAAAAACAGTGTAATAAAAATAGTAACTACACATTTTTATACGTAACTAATAATTGTTATTTAATTTTTTCTGTGTGTTTTTTATTGTGTTTGATTTGACACGCCACGTATGTTGTTACATAAGGAAAGGTTATCATAAACAATATAATTTTTGTAGGTTAATTATGTACTGTTTATACAACCTTATGTTATTGTGTATGTAATAATGTATTGCATTAACTATTTATTACTATAACTTACATGACGGAAATACTATTAATGTTATAGACGTAAAACTTATATGTCAACGTTCTTAAATAACGTAACGTATATGTTTTTTTTTACGTTACAAGATATAAAAGTAATAGTTCTTTACATTTTACTGAATGATTGAATAGACGCTAGTAGTGTTTATTTCAGTTGTACATATTATGTGTTATATTTTTATTTTGTTTAGGAATTGTCCACAATGTTACAATATTGAAATAACATTGGAAAGGTAAAGTTAACGTAAGCGTACATGGAATATACTTTTACAAAAATATTTATATTAGAACGACATTAACAACAACATTGTAGACTATTTTATAGTAATGTATTAATAGTCGTATACGTTACACACAATATTATTTACGTTATAATTAATATAAATACATTCAAGTACATATTACTACTGTTAACGCTTTGATTGTATACAGTAAGCACCTATGATATTTTATCAGGAAAGGTAACAATGGTGTGTAATTACTTATTACATAACGGGAGCAACAGAAGTGTATAGTTTGTTTATGTTGTTACCAGTATACTTTTATGACACGTACGTAGTTGGAAAGGTTTTCATGTCAGGTTTTGCATACTGTTAATACATGCGTAAATTAACATATATGCATAAATTTAAGTTCTGTAATAAGCATGTGTGAAACACATTTCTCACGTGGACTTGTTACACTAGCGTTCGTATGCATACATAAAAATTGAAAAACTAGTAATACGTGTTTAAATCATTTATAAAAGTTTAAAGTCGTAACACGTATATTGTATAAGACATTACGTACAAAAAGAGTTACGTACATTTTAATTTTTATATCCGATAGGATATAGGCTTGCTTTATTATAAAAACTTTAGGAAAGGTAATTTAACATAAAAGAATTCAAACATGTTCTAAACTTTCCTATAATACACGATATTAAATTACATTATACAAACAACAAACAACTTTATTATAACTTTAACACAACTGATACAAACAGGAGGAATACTACAAAGCTATTTTAAATAGTAAAACATATTAAGCGTTCTTTTTATGCTGGTTGTTTTTTATAAGTACGTTTCATCCTTATATATACATGTAGGAAAGGTGTTTATGATGGATGTACTTAAATGTACTTTAAAATCATTGAACAAACAATAGACAGTTAAAGCTTATTTAAATATAATATACGTTATGTTGCTTGTACGTATATTCATGTGGTTGTATATAAAAAAATATATATGTATAAATTATTTATTTATTTATTTTATGATCAATTACATTCCTTACGCCGTAGGAAAGGTTATGTTTATACTTAAGTGTACGTACTATAAAAAAATAATATAGGAAAGATAGTATGCATACTCTGCGTTATCACCTTTCCTAAAAACGGGTATCAGTAACACTATATTTCACACAACAACAAATATAACCTAAGAGTATACTTGTATGTGATGTATGTTTGATTATATACTAGTACATAATATTTATAACTTATGTTTGTAAAATACAATTGTATAAAAAAATTGTATGTATCGATGTATGCATAACACGTTATTCTGTGATTGCGACATGACGTAACCTTACTTTTACTGTATACTTTTTTGTTTGTTACATTTTGTTTATTTAGTTATAAATAAATTCTAGACATTATTACTACCCTAGGAAAGGTTATACTACGCAAGAAGTTTTTATACTAAAACCTTTCCAAAATAAAATATTGATTAATGCGCATACAAAAAACATAAAAGCAAAATACGTATCATAAAAAAAACATTATACTATTACTATAAGCCTATATTTTTTTTTATGTGTTTGCTTATGTTTGTGTTTTATACGTTATTAATTCATGTGTAATACCTGGAAAGGTATAAACATACGTTGTCTATATTTATAACCTAATAATATTACATACCATACACATAATATTTACGGGTGATATGCACATTAGCAAACGATGGCTATTAAAATAACACCGTGTTTCCTTGTTATTATATAACCGGTTAAATACAAAATTAATAACATATAAAAATTAGGTTACGTGTGTTTGTGTTTTGTGTAAGAGAACTATACAAGATCACATGACGTATAATAGGAAAGGTTTATTACACACAGCATCATATGTTACGTAATGACATGCCGTATAATTTAAACAGTATAGTAAGAGTATATTAATAACATCTATACTGTAGTATTCTATAGTAGACAACGCATATATTAAAATACATTTTATATGTACTTATTAACATTACATTAAAAATTTTTAAAATTATAACAATATTAAATTAATAATATATTCCGTAGTACATGTTTTATTTATTCGTTTTAAAACGTGTAATACTACGCATATCATAGGAAAGATAATACACAGTGTGTAAATATTGACTGTTTTAATACACTATAAAAAAGTATAAAGTAATATAGTTGCCTTATTGCAGTATATGTAAACTATTACGTGCGTATTCTTTTTTCAAATAAGTAGTTACAAATTGTTGCATGTATATTGTTAACTTAACCTTGTTGGAAAGGTACACTACGTTAAATGTACAATAAGTAACACAGCTATGTAGATGCTATTATTACTACGTTTTTAAAAATAGTATATATTTACTGATATTTGTAACCTTTCCTAGGATTAAAAAATTAACACTTTAATTGCATACAATGACAAAAAACCGTTCAGGTAAGACCCAACAGCTATATACATAAAAATGTATGTAACCTATACAACCATGTACAATATTAATACATAGCGTATGTAATACCATTAATAACAATTATATGTATAATAATATACCTTTCCAATGTAAGTTTCATGGTAATTACGTTTACTCGGACACAAAGAAGAACATACAACTTATAATAAATTTAACATGTAAAGTGTAAAGTTTTATAACGTGTAAAGTGTAAAGTTTTATAACATATAAAGTATAAAGTTTTATAACATATATTATGCTATGAATTGTTCAAAGAAATTAATAAATAAAATTTTATGCGTATTATAGTATGTAAGCACAAACAGTAATGTTAAATACACGGACAGTTATCTTTCCTACATGTATAGTATTATTAAAAAAATGTATAACAATCAAACAAATAAAAAGCAATACATGTTAATCTAAATTATTTAATTCCGGGTGTATCTTACATAACAGCTACTGTATATTTTTTTTAGTAACCTTTCCTATAAGGGTATGTGTTGTATATACACAAACAAACAACCTAACAGAATAAAATTATATTATGTGTAATATAAAATATACTTGTTACTGTTACATGCATTATATAATTAAAGGTTTATTGTAAACATACAATTTAAAAATACCTTTCCTATAAAAATATTACACTCGTTTGTATTACACACAAACAAACAAATTAATAAAAATAAACATAGACATTGCGTATAGTATAACTTTACACATTAGATATATTATACTATGCCAGTGAAACAGTACATACACAATGTATACATATAAAATGTTTTAAAGTAAACATAAAATAAGCATTACGTCACTATTTTATTTATTGCTTTTAGCGGTACAGTAACCGTAAGAAAAATTATGTAAGCTACAATAAATTAAATCTGTATTACCGTACATGACTTAAACATATTTACATAGACCTTTCCTAAAAAGTTAGTGGACGTACATGTTTTTTTACACAAAAAACATGATGAACAACATGATAACAAATTAAAGTCGTGTAATTGCATTAAATTAAAACAGCACGGTACTTTATTGTTATTACAATTCTTTTTAATGACGTACTTAAAGGACTAAATTATGAAATGTGTACGTGTTTATTACCGTGTGGCATTAACTCCTTTTATGTCATTGTGAGTTGACGTAATAATACATTGCACGGGGATACACATATAGGAAAGGTGTTTTCATTTTTACGGGATGGCATAACGCATTACTTTTACACGTAAGAAAATATTTGTTTATACTTTTAATTTTTACGGTGCTTAAAATTATAATAGTTAACTTTTAATAATATATTATGTATAATATATTTTACTATTACTGTTTATGGACTTGTTTTGTTGTTGTTGTTATATAGTGTAACAGATTCTATATATGGCGGAAAGGTTACACACAAGTGTACATTAAATGTAAGTTGTAATACTAGTACTACATGCAATATATACTATTATGAAATATGAAACATGAAAAAACATGTAACAAATACAATTCGTAATAAAAGTATTGTATTAACCAATGTTACTATATTATAATAATGTATTTTTAAAGTGTTGTATAAAAGCCATACAAATGTTTGTAACTCTATTTTGCGGTTGATGTTTTTTTTAAGATGTATATCACTATGTAAATACGTAATTAGTAAAACGTAGTATACGTTAAGTATACACAACGTATATAAGATTGTTACTGTTTGGGATTTTGTATTTTAAAAATTATTCCTATAATATACTATTCACACTGGAAAGGTATTGTGAATGCCATGTGTAAGTTTTTTAATTATACTTATAGCGGCTGGAAAGTGTTAAAATATATTATATAAACTTTACAAACACAAGCAACGCTATAATATGTGTCTATGTTTTTTTGAGTTACGTGTAACATAAGTTTTAGTAGATATATATTAAACGTACATATGTATACACGCATAGAATTTATGTTACATCCCTGTGGTAGTTTTATTGTTGTTTGTTTGTTGTATAGTACATAACAAACGTATTATTAGGAAAGATGTTTTTTGGGAGATTATAATTATAACATACGTTTATACGCAGTTAATGCTTATATAATAATACATGTACATTAATTGTACACAACGCGTAGTATCTCATACCGGTTGTTACAACTGTGCATACTTTTTTGTTATGTTATTACCTTACTGTAATGAGTTACCTTTCCTGTGTATGTAAATACGTATGTAATATATCCGGCAAACATAAGCAAATGAATATAGATAACTACATTACAAAACGTATTAATATATATCTTATCTGTGTTGTATTAACATACACATATATAGTACTATATACGTAAAGCAATTAAATGTTGTTAACGTATTTATATTATACTATACCTGGTTATTTTACCGTTGTTTTGCTGTGTTAATAACAACCTAAATTATATTATGTAGGAAAGGTAATAATATATAATAATGCACATATATTAAACTCATGCGATTAATTATGCTTGAAAAGATATGTTATGACAAATTATTGTAAGTAATATACGGTGTATATATAATATGAATATACAATAGTTAACACCTGAAATTTTAATATAAGTAAAACATACTATACTAAAGTTTCATTTTGTAAGTGCCCTACACAGTATACCATTACATAATTTATTGCAGGAAAGGTTTCAGCATTACATGTAACTTACATTCAGAAAGTTTTCTTGACATAAGTGTTGTAGTTATGCAATATTCGTATAGATAGGTTGCTAACGTACATGCATAACATTAATACGTATTATTGTATTTCAATTTGTGTGTAGTTGATTATGCTTACACACAGGTTGTTTACGTTACATTGGAAAGGTTCCACAAACGTTATGTAATAAAAAGTATGATGAGATTATTCATATACATAAAGGTATTACAGGAAATTACCTTTCCATATTGTATGTGTTTATAGTATGCAATAACAACAACAAAAAACAAAAACTACATGTAGTGACTAGGATTAAATTATATTACACGTATACAAAATAATGCAGGTAATCTTTCCGTGTGTAATGTATACGCAGTATACATATAGTTACATACCATATTAAAATGTAGTACCGTTAATACGTAAACGATAACGTTAATATACAAATATTACTTACATGAATATACTAAAACAACATGCAGGAACACGTAAAGTGTAATAACCTTTCCTGTATGTATAGATTCATTATGTTTTTAAAAACATAAATAATCATCGTCGAAGTATGTACATTGTATGATCTATGTATATGTGTATGTTTATATGTAGTCCACATTAAAAATGTTAATAACATTTAATATAAAAAAGTATGTAATAACAAAGCATGCATACATAGCATATAATGCAAGTTAATCATATAAGTTTATATGTATGCATTACATAAATCTTTTCATAACATTACAGGTATATAAATATTACGTTATTAAAATAATGTTGTAGCACGGTTAACATTACATAGTATGTTGTTAATTAAATGTATTACATGTTATGCAGTAGTTGTGTAAACGTTATCAGTCATTGTTGTAACCTTTCCTTGTGTAGTACATTAACATATTTGTTTACAACAAAACAAAAATTAACATATTTTAATTTTGTTGGTAACAGTACTATTACGTATTGCATACATCAACAACGTTTTATGTAAACACGTATACTATAATATAACGTATGGGTATACCTTTCCTGGGAACAATACGTAAACGATACAAACTTACAACAACGTTATAGTAGTATCGTTGTTTATACGTTGTAAATACTACGTAACGTTATAACTACTATAGAAATAAGTGATTACAATAATAGTTGTTATATTAATTATTATTGTTGTCATTAATAACGTAGTGATCAGTAGCGAACTTGATGTTACACTTACTTAAAAAAAGTTACCCCGGTACATAATTTAATAAAACCTTTCCGTTGTAGTACGTATAAGTATGTGTAGTGTTACACACAAAACAAATAAAAACAATCCTACTATACGTATGTTATTAACGTTGTGTAATTTTATTAGATTATCATGATCACTCATAAAAAGGATTTACCTTTCCAATTACATTAATACGTTATAAACCTGGTTAACAGCAATGAATAATACGTTAAACATAACTAATATGTTTTTTATTGTATTATGTGCATTTACTTTTTTACGCTAGCAACGTATTCGATAAGTATTATGTACTTAACCGTGTAAGATACTTTGCATGTTATTAAACGTATGAGATACACCTTTCCTACACGATATAATGTTAATTGTTGACATCTACCAATCAACAAATAACGTAACATAATAATAGTAACATGTTACGTATATGTTTATATATATATATATATATACATACGTGCAATAAATTCTGTATGGATATATTTTATGACTTAGTTGCTTGCGTGATGTGTATTTTTCTACTACAGCATATTAGGAAATATTCCTTACACAATACATTGTTTTAAGTAAGAATACATACAACACGTTTATGTAATAGTAATGTCTCTAACGATTAATGTCTTTTATTACACTCACGTTTTCAATGTATGCATACATGTATATGTCAAGATTACATTACAGTAATTATTTATGTTGTGGAAGTATAACGACACAACTTATAAATGTTATATAGGAAAGGTTACGTTACCATATAGTACATACACCAGCAACATATTCTTGGCTGTAATAAGATTGATTGCATAACTTATACATGTAGTGTACGTATAAGTTAATATAAAGTAAAGCACATATACATTATTTGCTTTTAATAAATATAACGATGTGTGCTAGGATTAATAAGAATACACATAAATGTAATCTTATAAAAAGTGTGCAGGTATTGTTCCGCCCATCCATAATTTTATGTAATGCATAACAACCTTTCCTAAAAAATTAGTGTGACTATAACAGGTATCAACACAGAAAACACAATAGAAAAAGTTTAAATCCATACAGCTATTATGCATATATTAAACAAGGATAACACTACACAGATTACGTAGTAAGTTTCTCACTTATTGTAATACATTGTTACCGTATGTATTATGGTTTGATTTTGTATAGACAATAAAAACATTATTACTTTACGCAGGAAAGGTTCGTAACATATACATGTAAGCATCACATTCTATAATTGTAATGTCGTTAACAACACATAACAACATATAATATATTTAATGTGTTATGCAAGATACAACCTGTAATAAATGTGTATATATGGTAAAGTATTATTTGTGTAAAACACTGTACGTAGCGATTTGTTTTACATAAATTTTAATAGTAGTGCAATAATACAACCGGTAAATCCTACGTAATTGTATTAACGTTTACAAAATTTTATAAAAAGTATAAACAACGTTTTATAAAAGTTTATAACAATAATATTGCATGTTATGATTTACGCTACGTAACGACGTGTTTTTATACACATGTGTAGAATGTAGGTTTTTAAGTGCAAACTTACAACTTTTATAAATGTAGCAGATTAGTGTAATAAAACACCATACGTCGTGACTTGTTTTTATAGTTAGCTATAAAATGTTATGTTATGTAACGTAAGTTATAATTACATTAAACTTTTATAAATAACAATTATAAACTACCGGCGGTAACAAGCTGTTTTTAATGATAACCTACAAGCAAGTGTTTAAGTGTGATAAAACAAACACAGTTTAAAACACGACTCTTATCGGCTTATTTTTTATAAAGTTTAATACCGATACAATGTTACAGCCGGTAAATCATATCACCTTGTTATAGTATTTATATAAATTTATAAAAATTATAAAATGTAAGTTATAAAATTTTATAACAACTTTAATAGCGTTTGTAATTTACCGTACGTAGTGACTTGTTGTATTGTACATATATAAAATGCATGATTTTAAGTGCAAAATTATAGCGTATATAAACGTAATGCAATACATTAACAAAACACCATACCTAGCGACGTGTTTTTGTATTTACTTATAAAATATCATGCTACGTATGGTAAATTATAACTGTATTAAACTTTTATAATGAATAGTTATAAATTACCGGCTGTAACAAGCTGTTTTTAATGATAACATACAAACAAGCGTTTAAGTGCGAGAAATTAAACCTGTTATAAAACACGACTCTCAACGGCTTATTTTTTATAAAGTTTAATAACGACGCAATGATACAGCCGGTAAATCATAACAGTTTATCATAACGTTTATAAAATTTTATAAAACGCATAAAAAAATTTTATAAACGTTTATAAAAATTTTATAAAATTATAAAAAAATTTTATAAAATTTTATAAAATTTACAAAAATCGTCAATTTTCGAAAAATGGGGTCGGGACCGAAAATTTTTGGAAAATTTACCAATTTTATACAAATTTTATAAAAAGTTATAACACTGTATAAATTTTGTATAAATTTATAAATTTAATGATTTACCGGCTGTAGCGATTTATAAATTTTATAAAATTTATATAAATTTATGATAAATTTTAATAAAATTACCATAAATTTTCGTAAGGAATGAGAAAATTTTCGTAAGGAATGACTTTTTTGTAAAAAAGTGCAAAAATTTTCGTAAGGAATGAGCAAATTTTCGTAAGGAAACTCAT
>Ga0210044_10010739_pt1 | contig 10833 bp, 10 predicted proteins | sample CryGey13umfilter_2_FD_183959 | JGI IMG/M metagenome (GOLD analysis project Ga0210044, IMG submission 183959) | Groundwater microbial communities from aquifer in Utah, USA - Crystal Geyser 4/9/14 3 um filter (SPAdes) (version 2) | ecosystem: Environmental > Aquatic > Deep subsurface >...
AATAAAAACGTGAATAAATGTCTCTAGAGTTTTTTAAATTGATTGTTTTAGAATAAATTTTCTTCCTTGTTTGGTGTGGCTTTAAATATTTAAATTATTTTTCGCAAAAAATCTAACGGGATGAAAATCGCGATTCAAGCGGCTGACCTCGATAGTGATCGGATTGACGGAACCCGCGTTTATATCTTAAATGTTTTGAAATATTTTGGCGGGCTGGATAATTCTAGCGATTTTTTGATATATCACAAAAATGATTTCAATCCGGAACTTACCCCTCTTGCCTTTCCGAATTACCAAATAAAGAAAATGGCTTTTCCTTTTTTCTGGACGCAAAGTCGGTTTGCGTGGGAAATTTGGAAAGATCGACCAGGTGTTTTATGGATGCCGATGCAAACGATACCATTTGTTAGGAAAAAAAATCTGAAAACCATCGTCACTATTCATGACCTGGCTTTTAAATATTTTCCAGATAGTTTTCCTAAAAAAGATTTGCGGCGGCTTAATTATTTTTCCGCATATGCGATTCAAAATTCTGATAAAATTATCGCGGTTTCTGAGTCAACAAAAAAAGACATCCTTAAATTTTTTCCTAAAGCAAACACCGAAAAAATAAAAGTCATTTACCATGGTTTTGACGAAAAAATTTTTTCAATTCCGCGAAACTTGCAAAAAGAAACTGAGATTAAAAAGAAGTTTCTGATCAAAAAAGACTACATATTTTATGCCGGAGCAATACAGCCAAGAAAAAACTTGGCGACTCTGATTGGGGCCTTCGAGTCGCTCAAGCCAAGAATGCCGGAAGTCCAGTTGGTTTTAGCTGGCGAAAAAGCCTGGGAATGGGCTAAAATTGTTGAAAAAGTAGCTCAAAGCCCTTTTTGCAATGACATTATTATGCCCGGAAAGCTCAAATTTGAATATTTGGGACATCTAATGAGGGGAGCGGCAGTATTTGTCTTGCCCTCTCTCTACGAGGGCTTTGGCATACCGGTTTTAGAAGCTTTTGCTTCAAAAGTCCCGGTTATTGCAGCGGGAAATTCCAGTTTGCCGGAAGTCGGCGGTTCCGCGGCCATTTATTTTGACGCTAATAAGCCCGCGGAACTTGCGAAAAAAATAGAACAAGTTTTGGGTGATGATAAATTACGAAAACTTATGATTGAAAGGGGATTGGAGCAGATCAAAAAATTTTCCTGGGAAAAATGCGCCCGCGAAACCTTGGGTTTTCTTAAAAGCTAATTTTTTTCTAGAAGGATAGTTTTGTACAAAAAGTAAAAAATCAGTCCGGCAAAAAACAAGATAAATAAATTCAAAACTAGATCGGCTTTGAGCAAACTATTAAAAAGCAAGGCCGTCAGAACAAGCAGCAACATAAACGCTGTTTTTTTTAGGGAAAATTTTGTCGTCCCTATCCTAAGTTTGGCAGAAAAATAATTGATTACAGTTATATCGACTAAAATTACGACCATAATTTTATACAGTCCGAGATGCGACGAGACAATGCCGGGCAACAAGCCTTCGGCGAGCATTGCAAGCACGAAAAAAATAACTAGAATAAATAGGGCGTCATTTAGCAGCTTATACGCAATCAGCAATTTATTCCAGCTGATTTTATTGAATGTAAGTCCGAGGGACATATCTGATGATTATACGATTTAACATATCACGGAGCGTCGCCTTAAGATTGGCAAAGGAAACCGTTTTTTTGAAAGTTACTTCCAGTGAATCAATTTCTACGTCTCGATTTAAATTTTGCATAATTTCATAATCCTTTCCAGGAAGATTTGCGAGATTTTCAATCGGCAGCTTGCAGACATATGTTCGGGCGGTCAATATCTTTTTATCAACACTGCAGTCTTTAAAAATTTCCAGTCCTTTTTTTGAAACAATAATCGGATTATTTTTCGCCCAAGAATTGGCGATGTTTGTGGAAGGCAAAAAATGTTTCAAGCCGTCTTGGATTAAATAGTAACAATTGTCTTCAACAACGGAAAAAACAGTCCCGGCAGGATGGACGCCTTTAATATTGGTCAGTTTTCCTTTCTGATACAAAGCCAATTCGTCCGCGCTAGCTGGAATAACGCTATTCCAATCATAGCCCATAGCTTCAAAGGTTATTGGATTATCGATTGGAAAAAAATCTTTGCCGCTTATGGCATAAACCCCCTCGCCATAAGAAATAAGCGAGCCGTCACTAAAACCCGCTGGATCGTTGTGCAACGGATATTGCGCAAGAAAATCACTGTCTTTGCTGATTGCTTGACCGGACGAATATTGCGTTAAATAAGCGGAGACACTGGCAAACCTTTTTAAATTTTGATCCTCTAAAATATAATACGCGCCATCAATTTGAAAAAGTGCTCCATCGGGATATTTTCCTGCACTCGTAATTTCTTGACTAGGCGAATTGTATTTCATTTCTTCCGCATCCACTGCAATGAAGGCCGCGAGCGGAAAACCGAGTATTCGAACCGCATTCACGCTTTCAAATTTTCTCAGTTTGCCGTCAGAAATAAGATAAAAATTGCCGTTATTTTTTACCAGAGTTCCGTTCCGAAACCCAATCGGACTGCCTTCCGGATAAAAGAACGCCTGATAGGAACGTCGAATCTCAGCTATTCCCAATTCGGGTTCAGCTGAATTTCTGCTCAACGTAAAACTTACAATGGCCTCAGAAAAATTTCCGACCAGCGCTGTGTCAAAATATATTTTTTTATCCTTGGATATTTTTCCGTCGCGTATCAAAGAACCGGCTTCACTTCTTGGACTTATAATGCTATTGGCACTGGAATTCGGATTAGTAAAGTCAAATTCAAATGTCCGGATAGGAAAAAGGATCAAATAAGATAAATATAGCGCGCCAAAAAACGCGGCTAAATAAAGGATGGCCTGTAAAAAACGGTAAATTTTGCGATTCTTTTCATCCAGAACGGCTTCACGCGTAAGATCAAATTTCATTTTTTTAATAAATAAATTTTCCCCTGAGTTGAAATGTTTATTTTATCCGGCAACTCAATGAGCGAGACTGAATATTTTTTTTCCGTCGAATGACTGGTCAAAATTGAATTTTCCATCACATAATCTTTTTGTGGCATAAGCCTTTCCAATATTCCCGAATTTCTATACATTCCCAGACTATCTTCCGGAATGATGAAATAAATAACACTGAATTTACTCCGATCAATTTTATCCAGATCGGCCGGATTAAAAAAATAAACAGCCTGCTTTCCGTAAAGGAAGTTGAGCGGCCCAGTCATCATAGACCAACCATCTCCGGTAGAATTTTTGTCAACTAGTATCAGACTATCAGCATTCAAATTATCGCCTATTTTTTGGATTTGAGGAAGCAAATTTTGACTTGGAGAAAAGTCAAGGTAGTGTGTAAAAATCAGCAGGTTGGTTGCCACTAAGGCAGACGAAAAAAAATAAAAGATTGCCGGACGCTGAAAAAATCGTTCGAGAAACATAAGAGCATATAAAATGCTTATTGGAATTACGGCAAAAACGAAACGTCGGAGCATCCAGGGATGATCAGCGGAAACGCTGGGTTGGAGCAGATAAAAAAAAGCCGGCAGCACAATCAGGTAAGGGATAAGGTTTGTAAATTTTTTATTTTTCCACTCCGAGACAAAACCGGCCGCGCCCAAAAAAACAAAAATTAAGAGGTCGTAAGCCATAAAAATCCTGGCAACATAAAAAATCTGCCAACCCTCGCTTGGATTTCCGATATTTTGCTGCCAAGCGAGAAAGGGCTTGATCATTCCCTTGACCAGCGCGACATAAGCCTGGCTATTGGCAGCAAGATTAAAAAAATACAGTATGATTATACCAGCGAATACTAAAGAAATTTTTTTGCCGATCGCTATAGAAAAAACTCGGCGCCAATTTTTTTGGCAATGGAACCATAAAATTATCAGCATTATTGCGAAAAAGGCCAGTGCTTCTATTCTGGCAAAAGCCAAAAGTCCAATGGACAAGAAGCAAGCCAACAAATTAAACTGCTGGGCATTTTTTATGAACAAAACAAATTGATACAATCCAAACCACAAAAGCATCAAGGCTAAATTTTCGCTCAAGGTAAATTTAAAAAACCAGGAAAAAACAAAGGAAGTCAGGACAAGCAAAAAAGCAATAAAAGATGACGAACCTCTAAGATATTGTCGCGCTATCAGATAAAATGATAAAAGGAAAATAAAAAACGATATACCATTAGCTAAAACGAGACCCGGCAGTCCTAAAAATGAATAAAAAACAGCCAGCCAGGCGATATAGCCCACGGGAAATTGTGTGATAAGATTTCCGGTTTGCGTGTAATTGAAGCCCGGAAAATTAAGCGCCTTGCCGGGACCGTAAATTTTGAAAAATTCATCCGCGGCCGGCAAGGAAAATTCCAACTGATGATTTTGCGCCAGACGGATGGCGGCTTCGCTCAGTGAACCCTGATCGCGGCCGGAAAAAATTGTTGGGGTTGTGAAACTGGAAAAAAGGACAATTGCACCCAGCAACAAGCACAAAATCAGAAAGAATATGCGGTTAAATTTTATCCGGGCCGAATTGACAACTGCCAGATACGCCAGACCAAGGCCAAAAATAAAAAAATAAACCATCAAAATGGTTTTAAAAAAAATGCCGAGAAGCGCCAAGATTATTCCCAGCCAGCCCAATCCGATCCAAAAAAGGACAAAAAGTGCGAACAATTGGCGCGGGCTTAAAGTTGTATGTGAGAGTCTCATTACCTTATTATAAAGCCAAAAAAAACTTTTGCCAAGGCGCTAATTATGATGTAAAATTGATTAGTGAAATCTTTTTTTATTAAAATTGGAAAAGCCGCCAATTCAATCAAAAAGGAGGGCGTTTGGCATGGCGGCAAAAAAATTACCGGCTATCTCGGCATTTTTTTGAAATCGCTGGCAGAAAAAAAGACCGGCAACATCCTTTTTATAGCTGGCGGAGTGGGAGATAGCGCTCGTTACCGTGCCTTTGGTGTGGCCGAGGAATTAAACCAGCATGGTTTCGCTGCGGCTGTTGCGATGTCGGACGACCCATTCCTTTTGCGCTACGCAGATGAGTTCCGGGTCTTTATCTTTCATAAAACCATTTTTACTCCAAAAATTGGAAAGCTCGTTGAAAAAATAAAGGCGCAAAAAAAAGAAATCATATTTGACACGGATGACCTTCTTTTTGATCCCCAATACCGTGAAAGAATTGATTATCTCAAAAACACCAACGAGCTGGAAAAAAAAGCATACGAAACCGGCCTGGGTAGAGAATTTTTGGTTGATCAATATGTCAAAATCTGTTCCGCTTCAACCTCTTTCTTGGCTGATGTGCTAAGAAACTATAAAAAAAAAGTCTTTATCGTGCCCAATAAGCTTTCCAGGGATGATTTGCGAATCGCGGATAAATTGCAGGCGGCCGGCACCCAATTACCCAGAGCGGATATCCGAGTAGGTTATTTTAGCGGATCATCCGGTCATAATAAGGATTTCGCCACAATTACTGATGCCTTGGCGGCAATTATGGAAAAATATTCTGCAACTCGACTTTTTGTTGTTGGCTTGCTAGATCTAGATATGGATAGCAAATTAAAACAATTTCAGGATCGGATCGTGCGATTGCCATTCGTTTCTCGGGAGAAACACTTTAAAAATATTTCGGAAGTGGATATTAATATTGCACCGCTGGAAATAGGCAATCCTTTCTGTGAATCCAAATCAGAACTTAAATTTTTTGAAGCCGGAATTTTGGGAATCCCAACGGTTGCAACTGCAACACAAACATTCAAAGAGGCTATTACAGACGGCGTGGATGGATTCGTTGCATCAACAACCAAAGAGTGGTTTGATAAATTAGACCGACTTGTTTCCGATAGTGATTTAAGGAAAAGTATGGGACAAAAAGCGCGCAAGAAAGTCTTGCAAAATTATTCTAACAAAAATAGTCACGGCGAAGACTATTATAATTATTTAAAATCGAAGCTATAAAGTTTATAAAATGCGAGGCTCGTAAAGCAGTAACTTTAAAAGCTTTAAAGACTTTATGAACTTTATAAACTTTTATACGGAATATTTTTTATGAAAATTTTAGTCACCGGCGGAGCTGGTTTTATTGGGAGCCACCTTTCTAAAAAATTGATTGATCGTGGAGACAAAATCGTGATAATTGACAACTTCAATGATTATTATGATCCGCAACTCAAGCAAGACAGGATCAAGTTTTTGTTGAAAGGCTACAAATTCAAGCTGTATAAAGGTGACATCCGCAACTTTAAATTGCTAGAAAAAATATTCAAAAAAGAAAAATTTGACAAAGTCGTCCATCTCGCGGCTATGGCTGGTGTGCGCAATTCACTCCGCGATCCACGGCTTTATGCCGATGTGAACATTATGGGAAGCATTAACCTTTTAGAGTTAGCTGTAAAATATAAAATAAAAAATTTTGTTTTTGCGTCCTCGTCATCCGTTTATGGTAATAATAAAAAGTTGCCATTTTCAGAAACTGACGGCGTCGACACGCCCATTTCGCCTTATGCCGCCACCAAAAAGGCGGATGAGCTGATTGCGCATGTTTACAATCACATCTATGGATTAAATGTTTCGGCATTGCGCTTTTTCACTGTTTACGGACCGTGGGGCCGGCCCGATATGGCACTCTTCCTTTTTACTGACGCAATTTCCAAAGGCAAGCCAATAAAAGTTTTCAATTATGGAAAGATGACGCGAAATTTCACCTATGTTGATGACATCGTTTCTGGAATCATAACAGTCTTGGATAAGTGCCGGGGGTATGATGTAATGAACATCGGAGGGGACAAAGAGGATACTCTGTTGCGTTTTATTGAAATAATCGAAAAAAATATCGGCAAAACTGCCAAGAAAAAACTTATGCCCATTCAGTCTGGTGACGTTCCATCAACCGTGGCAGATATACGAAAATTGAGAAAACTTGGTTGGAAACCGACGACAAGAATTGAAGCGGGGATTAAAAGGTTTGTGGAATGGTATAAAGATTATTACAATGTCGGATGAAAAATATCAGCCCTAGGCTGACCCGCCTTGGGCGGAAAAAATTTTGTAGAGTGGTATAAAATTATTATAAAATAAAATAATGGCGCAAGTTTGGATATATTCTATTTTAAGTGTTGTGGCGGTCAGCCTCATTTCCCTGATCGGTATTTTTACGCTTTTTGTCCGTCGGGAAAAACTGGAAAAATTTTTGATCTATTCGGTGAGCCTTTCCGCCGGAACTCTTTTGGGAGACGCTTTCATTCATCTCATTCCCGGCGCCTATGAAAGCGCGGGTGAAAATTTTGTAGTTTCTGTCTATATCCTTCTGGGCATCGTTGTTTTTTTCATGATGGAAAAATTTCTGCATTGGCAACATTGTCATGAAGCGCATTGCGAAGAACATCCACGTCAATTTTCTTATATAATTTTGGCCGGGGACACTTTGCATAATTTTATTGATGGCCTTATAATTGCTGCCAGCTATCTGGTAAGCATTCCGGTCGGAATTGCCACTACTATTGCGGTGGTTTTTCACGAAATTCCTCAGGAAATTGGAGATTTCGGTTCGCTGATTTATGGCGGATTTTCCAGAATGAAGGCGCTATTTTTCAATTTTGCCACGGCGCTGACAGCGGTTGCTGGAGCAGTCATAGTTTTATCTGTTAACTCAAATGTGAACAATTTAACTCAATTTTTGGTCCCGTTTGCCGCTGGCGGCTTCATCTATATCGCCACCGCCGATCTTATCCCGGAAATTCACAAGCACACCGAAACCAAGAAATCGCTCTGGCAGTTTGCCACGTTTTTTTTGGGAATCGGAATAATGCTGAGTTTACTTTTGTTTGAATAATTTTATTTACCCCGTTAGATTTTTAACTTGTCTTATAGGTGAAATCGGTTCGGAAAAATTTTATAATATCTTTTTATTGCGATTATTTAATATGCTGAAAAATTCCAACGGGCTGAAAGAACTTCAAGAAAGACTAAATGAGCTAAAAAACAAATTCCCGCCCTTGCGGGACTATCTTTGACCTACCCGGAAAAGAAAAAAGGGTGGGGGAGTTGGAAAAAGAGTCAAGTGCTGCGAATTTTTGGTTGGATCAAAAGGCGGCTTCACAAGCTATGCAGGAACTGGAATCACTGAAGGGAGAAGTATTGGCTTTCAAAGAAACAGAAAATGAAGTTACGGAACTTTTGGATTTGTCACAGCTAATTTCCGAAAAAAGCAGGGATTATGAGAAAGAAAAATCAGAAATTGAGGGGAAAGTTTCGGAATTAGAGAAAAGAGTATCTCAGGTTGAATTTCATATTCTTTTTTCCGAAAAGTATGACCGGAATGATGCCATCATTTCCATCTATAGCGGGGCCGGCGGGGTGGATGCCCAGGATTGGGCCGAGATGCTTTTGCGGATGTATCTGCGTTTCGCCGAAAAAAAAGGTCTGCGGGTCAGAATTTTGGATGAAACGCGCGGACAAGAGGGCGGAATAAAAAATGCAACGCTTGAAGTGGTCGGACCCTATTCTTATGGAAATTTGAAAGGCGAGTCCGGCGTCCATCGATTGGTCCGTCTTTCTCCCTACAATGCCAAAAGTCTTCGCCAGACTTCGTTTGCGATGGCGGAGGTTCTTCCAGTGATTGCCGAGACGGGTGAAGTGGCTATTGATCCGAAAGATCTGCGGATCGATGTTTACCGCTCGTCGGGTCCCGGCGGTCAGGGGGTCAACACCACCGACAGTGCCGTCCGAATAACCCATGTTCCGACGGGCATTGTTGCCGCCTGCCAGAATGAAAGAAGCCAGCTGCAAAACAGAGAACAGGCACTGAAAATTTTAAAAGCCAAGCTGCATAAAAAATATTCGGAGGAACGGGAGCGTGAAAAGCTTGAACTAAAGGGTGAACCGGTATCGGCTGAATGGGGAAGTCAGATCCGGTCATATGTTGTTCATCCTTATAAATTGGTAAAGGACCACCGGACAAAATTTGAAACCACTGATGTCGAAAGTGTTTTTGCCGGCAACCTTGAAAATTTCATCGAAGCGTATTTGAAGAGTCTCAAAAAATAGTGTATAATAAAAAAAGATAAAATCAAAAACAAATCAATGGTCAAGTTCGATTGGGTTTCTAAAATATACAAAGGTGATTTTTCCGCGCTAAAAGAAGTAAATTTAGAGATAAAGGATGGGGAATTTGTTTCTATCGTCGGACAAAGCGGCGCCGGAAAATCAACCCTACTGAAGCTTATTTATGCCGAGGAAATGCCAACCGAGGGCACAGTTTATTTTGAAGGCTCTCCAACTAGCAGTATAAATCGAAAAAAGTTACCCCTCTATCGACGAAATATCGGCACAATTTTCCAGGATTTCAAATTATTGCCGCGCAAAACCGCTTACGAAAACGTGGCTTTCGCGCTGGAAGTTGCCAGTGTTTCCGAAGAAGAAATTGCGGAAGATGTGCCGCAAATTCTTGAAATTGTCGGATTGGGCGACAAAATGGAAAAATATCCCTACCAATTGAGTATGGGAGAACAGCAACGGGTTTCTTTCGCGCGTGCTCTGATCCATAAACCGAAAATCATCATCGCGGACGAACCAACCGGCAATCTGGACCCGGTTTCTTCCTGGGAAATCGTCAATTTGATGCTGAGAATAAATGAACTAGGAACTACCGTTATTCTGGCCAGCCACGATAAATACGTTGTTGATAAAGCCAATAAAAGAGTCATTGTGATTGAAAATGGAAAAATTATCGGCGATTACGAGCAAGGGAAATATAAACTTATCTAAAATAAACACATTTATGTTTTTAACTATTGCCAGAACTTTTAAGGAAGCTACCAATAATTTTTTGCGTTATGCCTGGTTGAGCATCGCGACTTCCAGCATCTTGATGCTTTCCCTCTATGTCATCGGGGCGTTGATTTTAATTTCCTTCGCAACCAATACCGTGTTACAAAGCATCCAACAAAAAGCCAACATTAGTATTTATTTTAAGCCGGATGTTACCGCTGAAACTATTGCAGAAATAAAAAACAAACTGGAAGTCAATGAAAAAATAAGTTCTATTGAATACGTATCAAAAGAACAGGCTCTGGAAGACTTTAAAAGGAATAACGCTTCGGAACAGGTCATAATGGATTCCTTGAATGAAATCGGCAGCAATCCGCTTTTGTCCTCCTTGGTTATCCGGGCAAAAGATATTAACCAATATCAAAACATTTACGATGACATCAACCAGGCCGAGTTCAGTGAGGAAACTAGCCGGATTAATTATGGGAAAAATCGGGATATAATAAACAAGCTCAACACTTTGGTCAATTCCGTAAAAAGGATTGGCATTGTTTTGGTAGTTCTTTTAATCAGCATTTCCTTTTTGATTATTTTCAACGCGATGCGTCTTTCTATATACAGCCGCCGTCAGGAAGTGGAAATTATGCGTTTGGTCGGGGCCTCCAATGCCTACATTCGACTTCCATATATTTTCATAGCTCTGCTTTATGTCATAATCGCCGTGTTCGTTTCCATGCTTTTGCTGCTCATTACCGTCAAATCAGTCGCGCCTTATGTTTTCGCAGTTGCTCCGTCCGCCAATGTCGTCGGATTTTATTTCCAAAATTTCTGGAAAATGCTCGGACTTCAATTTTTCATCGGAATGATAATCGGCATCACGAGCACTTGGATTGCGATGAAAAAATATCTGCGAGTCTAGCTGTATAGTTAACAGTCAAGGGTTACATATTGGAGTAGTTTTTCTTGAGGAGTAAGACCGTTAAGCGTTAGATGGATTCTTTCAAAATTATAAAATTGTAACCATTCGTAAGGAGTTTTCCAGACA
>Ga0210044_10010741_pt1 | contig 10832 bp, 9 predicted proteins | sample CryGey13umfilter_2_FD_183959 | JGI IMG/M metagenome (GOLD analysis project Ga0210044, IMG submission 183959) | Groundwater microbial communities from aquifer in Utah, USA - Crystal Geyser 4/9/14 3 um filter (SPAdes) (version 2) | ecosystem: Environmental > Aquatic > Deep subsurface > Groundwater...
AGCCCCAGCGTTCCGACCTCCTCCCCGATTCCCGACAAGCGACTCTCGAACATTATTTCAGACTTGAGCGAATTGTATTGCCGCTTCAATTCTTTTACCTCCTTTTGCAGTGTTTGAATTCGCCGAACTTGTTTTTCCGCATAGTGTGCGTTGGCGATGTAGATGATGGTGAGGAAACTCAGGAACAAAACATAGGGTAAGTTCTTCAGCACGATAGAAGCTCCCATGCTTCCTATTGCGAAATAATTCCCGAGGGATTTCTTTTTGTTTTGCTGTACCATCTATCTGCCTTTCTATTTTTCAACATGCCCGCCCTCTGAGTCCGGCCGAACCATCATGGCTACCGGATAATTCAAAGGGCGGTCATCAATCATCATTTCTTATTCCTGCTCTCAACTTTGCACTCCTCGACCTTGGGTTTCCTTCCATTTCTACTTCAGAAGGAGTAACCACACCCTTGTAAACTAATGTAAAGGGCCTATAAATTTTGCCAAAAAAGTCGCTTTTGACCACCCCCTCTGTGTTTCCTGATTTTAGGACATTCTTGACTATTCTATCTTCGACCGAGTGATACGACAACACCACAAGACTACCCCCTGGCCGCAACACGTCTAAAGATGCCTCAAGAAACTCTTTCAATGCGCCCATCTCGTCGTTCACCTCGATGCGCAAAGCCTGAAAAACCTGCGCAAGGTACCGATTGCGTTGCCCCCTTATCAGCGGCTCGATAATCAGCATGAAACCGGTAGTATTTGTGACCGGCTTCGCTTCTCTGTGCTCCACAATTCTTTGGGCCAATGTTCTCGAATTTCTCACCTCACCATATTCGCCAAAAACCCGTTGAAGGTCCGCCGCTGTGTAGGTATTTATAATATCTGCCGCTGTTTTTTCCTGTTGCCGGTTCATGCGCATGTCCAACGCTGCTTCAAAGCGAAAAGAAAATCCTCTTCCTGCTTCGTTCAACTGGTGGGAAGAAACGCCAAGGTCGGCGAGTATCCCATCCACCTGCTGCACGCCATGCAGCCGTAAAAATTGCTTCAAATACCTGAAGTTGTGGTGATTGAAAATCAACCGGTCATCGTCAGGCAAATTCCGCAAGGCATCGTCGTCCTGGTCAAAGGCGTATAGCCTGCCGTTTGTACCTAATTCTTCCAAAATCAAACGGCTATGTCCGCCGCCGCCAAAAGTTGCATCCACGTATATTCCGTCTTTTTTGATAGACAAGGCTTCGATACATTTCCGTGCGAGCACAGGATGATGATAACTCATAGCCTCATGCGTTTCTTAAGTCAACAGTGGCGAATGTGCTCCTCCGTTATTTCCCATAACCGCTTGTGCAATTGAAGCGAAATTTTCCGGCTCTTCATCCAATTGGGCATTCCATACGGCCGAAGACCATATCTCCAGCCGGTTGTTTACACCTGCCAGAATTGCATCACCGCTGATACCGGCCCATTCGATAAGTTGGTTGGGTAAATTGAGCCTGTCGGCACCATCTCTTTTCAAAAGAGTTGCACCTCGGTAGAAAAACCGCTGGAATTGCCTGCTTTGGGTGTCGTAAACATTGAGGTTGTTGACTTGAACGGTAATACCATCCCAAACTTTTTTGGGATAGAGATAGAGACATTTTTCAAACCCCCGGTTCACAACAAAACTTTCACGCTCCTCGCCAGGTAACTGATCGAGTAGGCCGGATGGTAACCTGAGCCTTCCTTTAGCGTCAATTTTGCAGGGATATTCCCCCAAGATTTGGTTCATAATGTCAATAGAAGTCAATTTTCAAACCAAAAGTAACTCATTTCACCACATAATCCCACTACTTCCCACCGCAAACTGAAAAAAGTTTTCAACATTTCTATTTTTATTACCCTCCCAGTCTATTTATAACCAATTGGTTTAAACGAATTGACACCATATGGTGACAAAACTTGCCTTATCACTTCTTCCTGGAGATTGCGAGTTCCAAGATATTCCCCTTTCCCAATTCTTCTTCTCCACATCCTGACACCTTTCGAGAAAAAAACAAAGACGGCTCCGTGAGATTCTCCAGTGAGGGTGACAATGCCGGGCCTGTGAAACCACCATGGAAGGCACAATGTGATTAACGCGTTAACAGAGCCTTGTAATAAGCAGGGTTGATGGAATCTGGCTCCGAATTTTAATCTTGAAGGAAAACAAAAGGGACATTATACGCCGGCCTCCCTCAAAAAAACCTCTTGGGAAGTGAAATGTATGGTATGAAGAAATGGTAGAAGGAGGGATTTAGGGACGTTTTCGTCCATAGTAGAAAGTGAATGTCACTGCGGCGCACCTTTGCGGAAACTTCGAAAGAGACTGATCCAGCGCATTTGCAGCACTCCCCAAATGGCCTCTCGAACGATGGACTTAGACATTTTGGAGCTGCCCTCTATGCGGTCGCTAAACGTGATGGGTATTTCCCTGACATTGAAACCAAGCAAGGTAGCGGCGAATTTCATTTCAATTTGAAAGGCGTACCCAATGAATTTGATGTTGTCCAGATTGATGGTTTCCAACACCTTGCGCCTGTATCCTACAAAACCGGCAGTAGGGTCTTTCACCCACATCCACGTGATAAGGCGCACATAAAAAGAGGCGCCATAAGATAGGATGAGGCGGTCGGCCGGCCAGTTCACACATTTACCACCCTTGACGTACCGGGAACCTACGACCACATCGGTGCCGTCTTGCCGGAGTGTTTCAAGCATTCGAATTAAGTCGGAGGGGTTGTGCGAAAAGTCGCAGTCCATTTCGAAGATATAGTCGAACTCGTGTTTCATTCCCCATAGAAATCCTGCGATGTATGCAGTGCCCAGCCCGAGTTTCCCGCTACGTTCAATAAGCGAGAGTTGCTGTGGGAATTCCGCCTGTTTCTTTATGACCACTTGGGCAGTGCCATCGGGAGAGCCATCATCAATGACGAGGATATGAAAAGGGATGGGCAAGGCGAGAACCGTGTCAATCATCCTGGCAATGTTCTCCAGCTCGTTGTATGTTGGTATGATTACTAAATTCCTGGACAAAACAGAAGCATTTGAAATGGTAGCACAACAACAGAGGTGGTGCTTTGGGCAAGACACCACCTCTGTTGCAAAAAAACGGCGAAAGTTAGCCGAAATTTTCTTTCTGGCCTATTTCACAAATCCTGAAACAGGGCAAACGCATCAAAATTTTTGGGGACCTCGGAGAGGTCCAACGTTGGTAGAATATCCGATTCCACGTTCATTTCGACCTCGGAGAGGTCGCATGTTACGTAAGGTGCGACCTCTCCGAGGTCGAAATCCAATTCATGTTGCCAATTTCTACCAACGTGCGACCTCTCCGAGGTCGAAATTGATTTTAATGCGTTTGCCCTGATCCTGAAAAGAAAGAAAAAGCCATTTCTCCAAAATGATACGGTGTGTAATTATAAATCATTCATCAGCCGTCTGGCTCTCCGTCCCATGCTGTCTTGAATTCGGCTACTATCCACAAAATTGTTGCCTTCGAGGTCGTTGGGAGAGCTGCTGTACAATTCGACCTCCCAGCGAGGGTTGCTGATTTCACCACGAGCTGTGGAGTGAAGCAACCGGTACCCGTTGGTGGCCAAAGACGGATTGTAAAACAGGAACTTCACATTGTTTTGGTTGGTCATCGGAAACTGGTTGTATGACCATATTTCATAGGGCGGTGCAGTAGGCTCGTCTTCCACGGTGATAGCATCGCTGGGAGCGCCGTATTTCATAAAAATGTGGCCACGGTCGGTTTCGAAGCCAAAGCCAAAGCCGGAGCGGAATTTCTCGTCCACTGCCCTGGCTATCTCCATATAACTTTCGTAGGCATACTGAGGGTTGGTGGGGCTTTTTTTCGCCCAATAGCTAAACAGGTAAAGCCGCATGGCTTTGATGTTTTTCTCTTTTATGAGAATATTAAGCAACTCACCATCGTATGCTTCCACTTGCATGGCAATTGCTTTCAGCGCATACCGCAACTCATTTTCATCCAGGCCGGCCACAAATTCATCATCGAGGATGGTGGTGGCAGCAATTTCTTCATTGGTTGCATTCAGGTATGGGTTGGAGCGCTGAAAGAAAATAGACTTTTTGCCCAACAGCACTTTATGGCGGTCGCGCACTTCCACGTTGAGGTTGTAGTTGCCACTCGTAATTTTTGAAATATCTACCTGCTGCAAGAATGCACAGACAGGTTCTGCCCCACACCGGCGATGGCCAATGTTCACTATTTCCAGCTTGCCGTCAGATTCAATTTGCTCAATAGTGTAGGTAACCAGAAAGTCCTCGCCGATGGCTTTGTCCGTGTTATAGATTTCGTTGTAGAATAGGAGGCGCTGGGTGTATTTATCATAAAAATTAGAGGCAAGGCTTTCAAAATAATAGCCGTTTTTTACCATCGGGTTATCGTATGCCGAAGAATCGGCAACCCTATAGGAGGTAAGAAGTTGAATGTCGGACTGGCAAAGTCCGGTGTCGGAGAAGTTCATGGAAAAAGAAGAATCGTACTTTCGGTCATTCCCTGGCTTGTTGACATCTTCCACCGAAACCTCGATAGTATAATCCCCATTCTCAAGCCCGTAACGCTTCATGTCCACGAAATCCAGCGGTTGTTCAACTGCCGGGCTATGGAGCCGGTATATGTCATACTTGACGATGACTTCGCCCTGTTTAAACATGATGACGACCTCAAGGGTGGCCTGCAATTTTGCGGTTTCTGGCACTGGAACGAATTCGACTGTTTGTCCCACCATGTGTAAGTAAACCTCAATGTAATTTCCCGATGTGCTTTTGAAGGTAGCATAGGAAATGTTGGCATCAATGGCTCGAAGGGCCATAGAAGCCAATAATGTGAAAGCGAAAAAGAGAGCTATTTTTTTCATGGAAAGAAATTTTAGATGGACAGGGAAAGATGGGGAAAAATGCCAGATACATTTGTCATGGCCAACACCAATTTCCGAAAAAATCAGGATTCAAAAACGCGTGGGTTGAAAATTACAAAGCGGGCCGTTGTTTGGGTCCACTCCCCCAAGCGCTGCCTGAGCAGCGATTTTGGGTTTGGAAAATTAAAAAACTTGGCAAAATAAAACAACTGAACTCCCTACTTTTGGCAGGCATATATCATCGAACAAATGGAACTCAGAGAAATACTGGAATTTGGACTCATCTTCGGTAAACACAAAATTACCGTGGGTGATATTTTGGCTGTCATCCTCATCATTATGGCTGCACGGATGCTTACTTTTCTGGTGAACCAAGTGGTGCTAAGGCGCTATTTTAAGAAGAAGAATTTGGACGTGGGGCGTCAATATGCCGTCAGTCAATTTGCCAGGTACCTAATATATTTACTGGCTTTGTTTTTCGTGTTAGAGTTGATTGGCATTGTCTCAGTTGTCTTGGCGAGTTCGGCTGCTTTATTAGTTGGCATTGGCCTCGGATTGCAGGATGCTTTCAAAGACCTGGTGTCTGGAATTATCATTCTTGTCGAAGGCTCTGTGGAAGTGGAGGACATTATTCAAATAGGCGACATGCCCGCAAAAGTCAAGAAAATAGGCCTTCGAACCTCTGTAGTGGAGACAAAGGACCATAATAGCATTCTTATCCCCAACTCGAAACTTGTGATGGACGCGGTGATGAATATGAGCCACAATAAGACAGCTACGCGGTTTAATATCAAAGTGGGAGTCGCTTATGGTTCCGATGTGGCATTGGTCAATAAACTATTGTTACAAGCGGCAGACGAAACTTCCGAGGTTTTGAAAAACCCGGCGCCAACCGTTCAATTCAAAGATTTTGGCGACTCCTCTCTTGATTTTTCGCTTCTATTTTACAGCGAAGAATTTTTAGCTATTGAGCGAGTGATGAGTGATTTGAGATTTGCCGTGGAACGACTTTTCAGGGAGAATAACATTTCTATACCGTTCCCTCAGCGCGAGGTGTGGCTAAAAAACCGGAAGGACACAAGCAGTGACGCACCCACAAACTATCCACAATGATTTCTCCGATAATGCATAGCACGAAAGAATGTGGTGCAGCTTCCCTTAATTTTCCTCCCAACGCTTTAGATTTTGAAAAGAAAAAACCAACCGTGGCCTGAATAAATATTGAAAGTTTATGAAAAACAAAGTTGCCATAATCACCGGAGGCGGCAGCGGCATCGGCAAAGCTATCGCCTTAAGATTTGCTGCCAGTGGCGCCATCGTTCACATTCTCGACCAAAAGCCAGATGCGGCAGAAGCTACTGCCACTACCATCACCTGCGATGGCGGGAACGCAATAGCCCACACCTGCGATGTCAGCGACCAAGGGCAGGTCGTCGCCACCATTGACCGCATCAACCGAATGCAGCCCATTGATATCTTGGTAAACAACGCGGGTATCGGGCTGGTGGGCAGTATCGAAAACACCACGGAAGAGGATTTCGACCGCCTCTTTCGCATCAATGTAAAAGGTGTGTACAATGGAATGTATGCCACCGTGCCTCACATGAAAGCCCACGGCGGCGGCGTCATCCTCAATATGGCGTCCATAGTGGCCTCCGTGGGCATCCCCGGCCGCTTCGCCTACTCCATGACCAAAGGCGCTGTGCTCACCATGACCTTTTCCGTCGCCACGGATTACCTCACCTGCAACATCCGTTGCAACTGCATTTCACCGGCGAGAATTCACACGCCTTTTGTGGATGATTATTTGAAAAAAAATTACCCCGGAAACGAAGAAGCCATGTTTGACAAACTCGCCAAAACCCAGCCCATCGGCCGCATGGGCACCCCCGTAGAAGTCGCCAACCTGGCGCATTACCTTTGCTCCGAACAGGCCGCTTTCATCACAGGTTGCGACTTCCCCATAGATGGCGGATTCACTAAGCTGCGACCATGAAAGAACTCCCACCTCTCACCTAATAAAAAGCCCTCCCCTCGAAAGGGCAGGGCTTCAAATATAAAGCTATGAAAACTAAAACTTGTCTTGTGACTTAGGAAGGGCGGCCGCCTTTCAACCCATCCTGGAGTTTTTGCAGCTCGTCCCATTTGCCTTTGGCGGCGAGGCCTGCTTGTTGGGGCCAGGTTGACGGGTCGTAGGCTTTGTAGCGGTTGCCACCGGCTTCCACCAAAACCTCGCTGATTTTCTCCGGTTTGGCGGCAGCCAATTCTGCAAAAGTATTGAACCCGGCGTCATTCAGCATGGAGGCTATTTTCGGGCCAATACCCTCAATTTTTTTGAGGTCGTCTTTGCTGGCAGCTTTGGCAGCTTGTTTAGGAGCAGTCTCTTTCTTTTCTGCTTTCACCTCTTTGGCAGCGGCCTCTTTCTTCTCTGCTTTCGCCTCTTTGGCGGCGGCCTTCTTGGGAGCGGCTTCCTTTTTTTCCGCTTTCACCTCTTTGGCGGGAACCTCCCCGGCTGCTTTCACCGGCGTGACTATTTTGGCTTCTACCGTCTCCTTTTTCTCCACTATGGGAGTCTGCGTAGCCTTCTTCGGTGCAGGCTTATTGACCTTTGCCACTGTCTCAGCCACCTCTTCGAAAGGAAGGATGGAAACGAAAGTCCAGTTCCGGCGGCCTTTGCTGAATTGCACCGTGCCATCCACTTGAGCGTGGACGGTATAATCTTTACCAAGATAAACATTTTCGCCGGCGTGGTAGCGGGTACCGCGCTGACGGATGATAATGCTGCCGGCTACTGCGAGCTGGCCTCCGAATAGTTTTACGCCCAACCGTTTGCTTACACTGTCCCGGCCGTTCTGCGTCGAACCTTCACCTTTCTTATGTGCCATTTTCTGGAAATTTTTAGTTTGAAAAAATAGGGGGGCTAAAGTTCGCAAGTCAGGATTTCAGGGCCTGCCTTTCCGAACGATGAACGCCCAAAGTCATCATGCGCCAATGCTGTCAATTTTAATCTTTGAAAACTGCTGGCGGTGGCCATTTTTCACGCGATAGCCTTTGCGCTTCTTCTTTTTGAAGACGATGACTTTGTCGCCCTTGACGAGCGGAGTCAACACTGTGGCGCCTATTTTTGCACCTTTCACTATCGGCGTGCCGACCTTGACGGAACCTTCCTGCTCCACCAGGTGAACCTGGTCGAACGAAACGCTGTCCCCTTCTGCGGCTTCTAACCGGTGGACGAATAGCTGTTGGCCTTCCGTCACTTTGTATTGCTTACCGGCTATGGTTACGATTGCGAACATGTTTGAAAATTTTGGTTACAATATCAGACCCGGGGTTTCATGGAATAAAGGCTTCCGCTGTTGCCGCCTGTCTGGTTTTAAAAACGGGCGCAAAGATATAAGCCGGGGCCTAAAAAAGCTAATTTTTGAACAGTTAAAACCGGGCACTTTGCACGGTGGCCTCTTCCAACTTAATGGGCTATGATGAAACGCCCTGCCTTACGGGTGATTCCGTCGCCGGAAACTTGGTAAAAATAAAGCCCCTCATTCCAGTTTATCGTATCTAAAACCAAGCTGTTCCCTGTTGCTTTTAGCCGGAAAACCTCCACTCCCAATGCATTAAACACCTGCCATTCTGCCTCCTCGTTCCGTACCAGGCCGTCCTGTAATTCCAGCACGATAGCATCGCCGGCGGGGTTGGGGTGGCTGACAACGTCGAAACTCACAGGGCCGGCCGCAGTAGTGGCAGTCACCTCGCCGTTGAGCACCGTCAGGGTGAGGTCGTCAAAATAGAACCCATCAGCTTCGACGCTTGGGTCCGTAACCAGTCGGAACGAAATGTTGAAATTCGTGGGGTCACTGCCAGGGCCGAGATACTCATTGAGGTCAATTTCTTCTTTCACCCAAAAAGACTGAGTGCCGTCATACACAGGCTCATCATAGTCCTGGCTGTAAGTACCGGCTTCGGAGTATTTTCCGCACAGCGGAATAAAAGCCGCGCCATTTACGGAGAGCAGCACCTGCGCGTAATCTTGGTCCTCCTCGATATCCCATTTGGCCCAAAAGCTGAGTTCGGCAGCGGTGGCGGCGGTCACGTCCACCGGGTTATTCATCGTTATGTCCGTGAAATTATTGGGAAAATAATTGGAATTTGGGGAGTCGGTCGTGCTCGTTGGAGGGGAGAAATAGTCCTCGTTCGTCACCTCCCAATCAGTGGAGGTGGACCACAGCGACATATCGTTGCCGGGGTCGGAAACGACGGGAACGGCGGTTGGCGAATAAATGCGGAGGACCTCCTGCGGCCATGCATACTCGCCGTTGTCCACGATGAGATTGAACACCACGGTGTCGCCGTCCTGTATGCCAGGCTTCAGGGTAAAAGGCAAACTGCCCGTCACGTTTTCGAGGTGAAAAAGTCCGAAGTTTAGCGGTGAACCGGTGGCAGCGATATTGGTGCTTGCGGGTTGCAGGGTGACTTTCAGGGCGCCGTCCTTTAGTCCGATTTTGCGCAAGCTAAAAAGAATTTGGCCCTGTTGTTCTTTTATAAATTTATCGCCGGAGGCGATGGCTTCGCCGTAGTTCAGAATTAGGTGGGCCGCCATGAAGTTCATGCGCATGGCGTCTTTGTTCAGCCCGTCAATGGCAGTTTGAGGAGGCCAAAACCCCCACGAGCCGGGGCCTACTTCGGGGGTCATAGCGTACATGCCGGTCGTCCCATACATCCAGTCGTCGGAGGTGCCATTGACGTTGTAGCCGACGGTTTGGGTGGCGAGGCCCATCGCGTAGTGGTTGTCTTGGGTGAGCAATTCGCCAAAACGCTGAAAGGTTTCGTGGTCATCGGTGATTGCGTTGGCATAGCCCCAGGGCCAGATGAGCAGGTTGCTGTAAGTGTGATAATTCAGTGCGAGTTTGAAATGATGAGAGAGGCAAAACTCCTGTACCATCTGGGTTTCCGGCTCAGAGGAGGGAGAAGGCCCCCGGTAAGTTTCGGAACCCGTGGCGGGAGACGAACCTATGTTGTCGTAGCCCCATTCAAAGCCGTAATTGCGGTTCAGGTCCACGCCGAAAGAGCCGTCGCCATTGTCGCGGCGGTTCTTGCGCCAGTACCCTCCCCCATCGGGGTTCGTAGTTTCATTGTAGATATACCCGTCGGGGTTGACGCAGGGGATGAAGTACAGCTCTGAATTATCCACGATGTATTTCACTTCGGGGTCGGTCTCGTAATTTTCCAACAGATACCAGAGGTAAAAAACCAACTGCGACATGCTGTTTGGTTCACGTGCATGGTGGACGGCGGTATAGAGAATCTGCGGCTCGGCGGTTTCTTCGGTTTCGGGGTTGTCTGAAATTTTCACCCAATAAATGGGGCGGCCGTCGTGGGTAGTCATGGTGTTGCTGACCGGCTGCCGGGCTTTAAAAATATTGGGGTATTTGGCCGCCATCGTGTCGAGCAGGTTCAGCATTTCGGCATAGGTGTAGTAGCCGCCCATGCTGCCGTAGGTATAGTTTCCGGGCGTTTGGTATTCGATGGGGGCGCTGTTGGGGCAGGGAGGCAGTGCACGAGTGAGCGTTTGCGGGTTTTCATTCAGGGTTTTCAGGTGGGCCAGCAAATCGTCAATGAGCACCTGCGTGTCAAAGCCTTTCGCCTGAATTTGCGCCAGCTCGTAGCCGGCAAATTCTCCGGTAAAGTACTTGCCCGGCCTGTATTCGCCGTGCTCCACGTCGAGGCCCATCTGTGCCAAACCGGCGATGGTATGTTCGGCATCGAGGCTGATTTTCACCCTGGAGTAACGCTGGGCCTGGGCCTGAATTCCAATAAAAATAAAACTGAGAAGGACGAGGATTTTTAGCGGCATGATTGAAAGTTGAGGAGATTTTAATCGAAAGGCTCAAAGCTAAAAAAATGCCCGCAAGCGGGCATGCCGGGAGAATGACAAATGGTTATA
>Ga0210044_10010742_pt1 | contig 10831 bp, 11 predicted proteins | sample CryGey13umfilter_2_FD_183959 | JGI IMG/M metagenome (GOLD analysis project Ga0210044, IMG submission 183959) | Groundwater microbial communities from aquifer in Utah, USA - Crystal Geyser 4/9/14 3 um filter (SPAdes) (version 2) | ecosystem: Environmental > Aquatic > Deep subsurface >...
CGGAGAGGTGATGAAAGAATTTTTTGGTACAGATTCAATAGAACGTACTAAGCCTTTATTTTTGAAAAATAGAACACTCACAGTTTCTTGTGTAAGTTCTGTAATGGCACAAGAATTAAGACTAAATCAAAAAGAACTGATAGAAGAAATAAATAAAAGAATTGGAAAAAGTGAGGTTGATAGAATAAGGTACTTGCTTTAGGGAATTAAGAAAGATACAATATAAGAAGATATTTTAACTTTAAATTTTTTATGAGTTTACGCCAATATCTTTTTATGATGAGCTTTGCTGCGATTTTGTGTTGGGTTTCTTGGGGATTTGTTCTGGTGAATATAGATCCATTTCAAGGAAGCAAGCTTGGCTTCTTTTTTTTCTACCTTAGTTTTTACTCTGGGCTTTTGGGTACTTTTTCTTTGTTGTTTTTCGTTATTTCTAAAAAATTAAGTAACAAGATAATTCCGCTCTACGTTCATGTTAGGCGTAGCTTCTTGTGTTCTGTTATTGTGTCTTTTGCTTTGGTTATGGTACTTTACTTAAACGCAAAAAACGTACTCACATTTTGGAACTTTATTTTACTTTTATCTATTTTCATATTATTATTTGCTTTTGCAATTTCTTATAGGAAATCTAGGCGAATTGAACCTAATTTTTAGTTATTATGAGACAAACAAGACTTTTTACAAAAACTTTAAAAGAAGCACCTAAAGACGAGGTCAGCAAAAATGCACAACTTTTAATTCGTGCTGGTTTTGTAGATAAAACAATGTCTGGTGTTTATAATTTTCTTCCACTTGGACTTCGTGTGCTAAACAAAATAAATGACATTATTAGAAAAGAAATGAATGATGCTGGTGGTCAAGAAATTTACATGAGTGCTTTACAGAATAAAGAAACTTGGGAAAAGACTGGGCGTTGGGATGATAAGGTTGTAGATAACTGGTTTAAGACAAAATTAAAAAATGACACAGAACTTGGTCTTGCTTTTACTCATGAAGAAGCGATTACAAATATAATGAAAAATTATATAACTTCTTATAAAAATCTTCCTTTTTCTGCTTACCAAATTCAAACAAAATTTAGAAATGAAACAAGAGCAAAATCCGGTTTAATTCGTGGTAGAGAATTTTTGATGAAAGATATGTACTCTTTCTCTAAAAACAAAGAGGAACATGATGCATTTTATGAAAAAATGAAAGATGTTTACATGAATGTGTTTAAAAAACTTGGAATGGGGGATAGGACATATTTAACTATTTCTTCCGGTGGATCATTTTCTAAATATTCTTATGAATTTCAAACTATTTCTGAGGCTGGGGAAGACCTAATTTATATAGACGAGAAAAAAAATATTGCAATAAATAAAGAAGACTATAATGAAGAAATTTTAGCAGATTTTGGTTTGGACTTAAATAAAAATAATTTAGTGGAAAAGAAATCTATAGAAGTGGGGGATATTTATACTTTGGAATACAAATTTTCCAAAGCTTTCGGTCTAAAGTTTATGGATGAAGAAGGGAAAGAGGAGTTTGTATATATGGGTTCTTATGGTATGAGTCCTTCTAGACTTTTGGGAACTTTGGTAGAATTAAACAATGACGAAAAAGGAATAATTTGGCCAAAAGAAGTTGCGCCTTTCGATATCCATCTAATCAGTCTTCGTCCAGATCAAAATGAAATAGAAACAACAAGAGTTTATGAAAAATTAAAAGAACTGGGTTTGGAGGTTTTGCTAGATGATAGGTTAAAAATAAGTGCCGGACAGAAGTTTACAGAAAGCGATTTGATGGGAATTCCAATACAAGTTATTTTAAGTCCAAAAACACTAGAAAGTAATAGTGTAGAGATAAAAGAAAGAAGAACTGGAGAAATAAAGATTATTTCTATCAAAAATCTTTCAGAACTATTGTCTTAATTTTTGAAATGTGTTTTTAAAATCCTTTTTTAATAAATTTAGCCCACGAGATATTGGCATAGACCTAGGGACTGCCAATACTTTGGTTTACATTAAAGACAAAGGAATTGTAATAAATGAACCATCCGTGGTGGCCATAAACACACGAACAGAACAGATTTTGGCAGTAGGAGATGAAGCAAAAAGAATGCTTGGAAAAACCCCATCGCATATTGTTGTAACGAAACCCCTTTCAAATGGAATAATTTCTGATTACGAAGTTGCAGAAAAAATGATTCGCTATTTTATAGATAAAGTTTATGAAGATGGGTTTTTTATTATGGCAAGGCCAAGGGTTGTTGTGTGTATTCCACTAGAAGCAACTGAGGTAGAAATGAAGGCCGTAGAAGATGCTGTAATTTCCTCTGGCGCAAAAGAAGTTTTTGTTGTGCAAGAACCTATGGCGGCAGCAATTGGTTCGCGTATGCTTATTCAAGAGCCAATAGGAAACATGATAGTGGACATTGGTGGAGGAACAACGGATGTAGCTATAATTTCTCTAAGTGGAATTGTTAGTTGGAAATCAACACATATCGCGGGAGATGAGATGAATAGAAACATAATGCAATATGCAAGAGAGGTTTTTAATCTTTTTGTTGGAGAAAGCCATTCTGAGCATATAAAAATAAAAGTTGGTTCTGCCTCTGAATTAGTAGAGCCAATTGAATTTCCTATGAGAGGTCGAGACGTAATGACAGGTCTTCCAAAAGAAATAATGATAAATGACGAACATGTAAGAGAAGCATTGGGAAGATCTGTAGATGCAATAATAACGCAAATTAAAACAACTTTAGAAACAACTCCCCCAGAATTAACTGGAGATATTCATGAAAGAGGAATTATGCTTTCTGGTGGTGGTTCTCTTTTGCGTGGTTTAGATAAGGTAATATCACGCGCCACCAATATATCGGTTAGAATAGTAGATGACCCTCTTACTGCTGTTGTAAGAGGAATAGGAATGCTTTTAGAAGATGATAAACTTTTAAAAGAAGTGACACTTCCTTCTGCAAGAGATGACAAGAAAAGAAGTAAATAAGCAGATAAGATATGGAAAAAACAAAAAAGAAAACCATAATTGCGGTTTCTTTTGTAATTTTAGTTACAATCTTGCTTCATTTTTCTGGTTGGCTAAGTCCATTGGAAAATCGTATTAAAAATATTTTAAACATGGGGGTTGGATATATTTATAAATTTAACCTAAATGTAAATGAACAGCAAAACCAAACTTTAGTTTGTCCGGATCTTCAGACTGAATTAAATAAATTAAAAATTGATAAGGCAAAATTGGCAATTATCGAAGAAGAGAATAAACAATTGCGAGATCAATTAAATTTTTTTGAAAATAAACAAATTAAACATACCGGTGCTCAAGTTATTGGAAGAGACTTTGAACCTTTTAGTAGCTCAATAATTTTGAATAAGGGATTAAAAGATGGGGTACAAGAAGGAAACCCTGTGGTTGCTTCTGGTGGAGTTTTGGTTGGAAAAATAATTAAATCTGAAGACACCACCTCGGTAGTACGTTTAATAAATGACAACCAGAGTAGAATAGCTGGAACACTTACAAATAAGGATACAAGCATTGGTTTAGTAGAAGGAGGTTATGGTATAAGTGTACATATGAATTTAATTCCACAAAATGAAACTATAAATATTGGTGATACTGTAATAACTTCCGGATTAGAAGCTGGCATTCCGAGGGGCTTACTTATAGGAACAGTGGAGTCCGTAGAAAAAGAACCTTATCAACCATTTCAAAAGGCAATTCTTCAGCCACTTAGTAATTTAAATAAATTATTTTTAGTTTCTGTTATTACTCAGGTAGATGAAGATTAGCTATGAAAAGAATAATTAAGTTTATTTCATTTCTTTTTAGTACTTTTTTAATATTTTTTTTGCATTCTTTTATTTTTTTGGCACTGCCTTTTCCGTTTTATCAAATAAATCTAGTATTTATTGTTGTTGTTTTAATGGTAATTTGGTATGAAGCCGGTTGGGTGGTTTGGTACGCATTTCTCCTATTTTTGTTACTTGATTTTTATTCAGCACTTCCTTTTGGAATTACTTTATTTTCCGGAACAATGTCTGCTCTTATTATTTTTTATCTTTATCTAAACATTTTTACAAATAAGTCTTGGTATGGTGTTTTGGCTTTGGCATTCTTAGGTTTAATTGTATTTAGATTTATTTACATAATATTAATTTTTTTGGATAGTTTAATTTTTGGAAAAGAGTTTGGAATAATTTCTCAGGATTTATTTAGATTAATAAGTTGGGAGATATTTTTGACAGTAGCAACCTTAGGTATAATTTTTATATTGTTAACAAAATTTACAAAAAGATTAAATTCAATAATGATTAAGACATGAGCAATAAAAATGATACAATTTTTGGAATATCCATACCTAAATTTTCATATTCAAATTTAAAAGGGAGGTATAGAGATTCTTGGATTGAAGACTCTTTTTCTTTTGAACAAAAATATGGTCGACAACCAGCATTATCAGGAAGTAAGAATTATATTGGAAGCAGTTTTTCTATTCAAAAAAAGAAAATATTTATTATCTTAGTTTTTGGTGTGTTCTTACTTTTGATGGGAAGGGTTTTTTTTATTCAAATAGTACAGGGAAAAAGTTATACAATCTTGGCAGAAAATAATAGCCAAAGGACAATTCCGGTTCCAGCAGAACGTGGGATTATTTATGATAGAAATGGACAACAATTAACAAAAAATGTTTTAAAATTTTCTTTGTCAATAGTGCCACAAGATTTACCGAGAAAAGCAGAAGAATTGGAAAAAATAGTTGTAAGATTGGCAGAGTTGACACAAAAAGACGAAGAGGATATAAGAAACATAATAAAAGAATATGGCGCATATAGTTATGAATCCATTGATATTATGGATGATTTAGATTATGAAACAGCACTCTCTATTCAGATTGAAACTAGTGATTTACCTGGAATAACTATAGAAAAACGAAGTAAACGTTTATATTTAATGAAAGACGAAGAAGGGGAAAAACTTTTTTCTTTAGCACACTTATTAGGTTATGCGGGTAAATTAAATCCGGACGAGTTGGCAGAATTATACACAAAAGGATATTTGCCAACAGACACAATTGGAAAAATGGGAATTGAAAAAACTTATGAAGAAGCTTTAAGGGGGAAATATGGCTACCAAAAAATCCAAGTAAATGCTTTTGGGAGAAAACAAAGTATATTAGCTGAAAAAGCCCCTATTTTAGGAAAGCATGTACAACTTAGTGTAGATGTAGAAATCCAAAATAAACTAGAGGAAATAATGTCACGATATTTAAAAAATAAAGAAAAAGAAAAAGCGGCTGCAGTTGTGATGGACCCAAGGAATGGAGAAATTTTGGCATCTGTTAGTTTGCCTGCTTTTGATAATAATGATTTTTCTGGAGGAATTAGTTTAGAAAAATACCAAGAATATTTAAATAATAAGAATAACCCTTTGTTTAATCGCGTTATTAGTGGAACTTACCCGTCTGGTTCTACTATAAAAATGGCTATAGCAATGGCAGCTTTGCAAGAAGGTATTATCACAAAAACAACCTCATTTTTAAGTACTGGCGGAATTCAAGTTGGCTCTTGGTTTTTTGGGGATTGGAAATACGGTGGTCATGGAATTACCAATGTACAAAAATCACTAGCTTGGTCTGTAAATACCTTTTATTATTACATTGGAGGTGGTTATAATGATTTTCAAGGACTTGGTGTGGGTAAAATAGTGGAATACTTAAAAAAGTTTGGTTTTGCAAAAAAGTTGGGTATTGATATTCCGGGAGAAGTCGATGGATTTTTACCCTCCAAAGAATGGAAACAAGAAGCAAAAAATGAAAGTTGGTATGTTGGAGATACCTATAACTTATCTATTGGGCAGGGGGATGTTTTGGTGACACCCCTTCAAATTGCAAGCTTAACCTCTGTTGTTGCTAATGGGGGAACGCTTTATCAACCAAAAATTGCTCAAAAAATAGTAGATCCTGAGACCAAAGAAGAAGCAGAGGTTAAAACCACTATTTTGAATGAACATTTTATAAATTTAAGTAATGTGCAAACTGTACAGCTTGGGATGCGGGAGTGTGTGGTTTATGGTTCTTGCAGAAGACTTTCCTCACTTCCGATGATGGTTGCAGGAAAAACAGGAACAGCCCAATGGAGTTCAACCAAGGACAATCACGCTTGGTTTACATCTTTTGCGCCGTTTAATAACCCGGAAATTGTGGTGACGGTGTTGATAGAAGAAGGAGAAGAGGGAAGCGGAATCTCCGCGGAAATTGCCTACGATTTTTATAAATGGTGGTACGAGTATAGATTCTAATAACACAGTCTCCAGACTTCTGACTTCGGCCGTCTAGAACAAGCGAAGCGATAGAAGAACAATTGGAACTTTTTTTGACTTTTCAAAAAAATAATGTTATTCTTTACTTAGTTTTCCTATTATAAGGAGGGAAAAAAATGGAGTGGACACTTGAAGAGTTAGAACTTCTCGTCCAGATATTGGGTGAAAAAAATGTAAGAAAGTTGCTTAACGGCGATGTTTCAATAGAATTTAAGGAAAAAATTACAAAAACTACTACTATAATCACTACAGGCCAAAAATTACCTCTTGTTGATCTAGACAAAATAGCAGAACGGTTGGGTGCCGAACGGATGGGTTCCGTTCAGAAAAGTAAAAAGTCTAAATAATTTTTTAAAATTAAAAAGGATGTAACAACTAAGTTGCATCCTATTTTTTTACAATCAGTTGACACTATTTTACTATCTGATATACTAGATATAACCGCATAACGCGGTTGTGTTTTTATAATGTTAAAGAATAGTTATTTATGACAAATGATATACAATATCTTTCTCAGGAGAAGTACGATGAGCTAAAAAAAGAACTAAATTTTTTAAAAAAAATAAAGAAAATTGAAATAGCAAACAGAATAGACGAAGCACGCCAAATGGGTGATTTATCTGAAAATGCAGAATACCATGCAGCCAGAGAAGAAATGGGCTGGACTGTTGCTAGAATTAGAGAAATTACAAGTATTTTGGACCATTCAGAAATAATTACAAAAAATAGTTCAAGTTTTGCGAGTATAGGCTCTACTATTTTTGTTGGGGTTAATGGAAAAGAAAAACAGTACACCATTACAGGGCCACAAGAAGCAGACCCAATAAATGGTAAAATTTCAAACGAATCTCCGCTAGGGCTTGCATTTTTGGGTAAGAAAAAAGGGGACGTAGTAGAAATATCTGTACCTTCAGGGCCACAAGAATATAAAATTTTGAACATCCAATAAAATATTATAGGGATATATATGAGTACAAACGAAGTAAATATAAATGATGAGCGTTCAGTTCGTCTTAAAAAACTCCAAGATTTGCAAGAATTAAATATAAATTCTTATCCATCAAAAACATCCAGAACAAACGCACTTGTAGAAGCACTAAACGCAAAAGAAGGTAATAAGTTTGTTTGCGTTGGAAGAATTATGATGAAAAGAGAAATTGGTAAACTAACTTTTATACAAATTGAAGACGAAAGCGCAAGGATGCAGGTAGTTTTTAAACAAGATAATTTAGAAAAAGAAAATTATAAACTTTTTGTAAAAAAAGCAGACGTTGGAGATATTATTGAAGTTTCTGGAAATTTTTTTGTTACAAAAACAGGGGAAAAATCAATTTTGGCAAATAATTGGAAAATGTTGAGTAAATCACTTCTTCCTTTACCAGACAAATTTCATGGACTTCAAGATGAAGAAACAAAATTTAGAAAAAGATACTTAGATTTAATAATGAATAGTGATTCTAAAGAACTTTTTAGAAGAAAGAGTAAATTTTGGTCTGCAATTCGTGAGTTTCTTGTAAATGAAGGTTTTTTAGAGGTAGAAACACCGGTTTTGGAAACTACAACCGGTGGCGCAGAAGCATCTCCTTTTGTGACTCATCATGATGCATTGGATATGGATGTTTATCTTCGGATCTCAATGGGAGAATTGTGGCAAAAAAGACTAATGGTGGGAGGTTTTGAAAAAACTTTTGAAATAGGTCGCCAGTTTAGAAATGAGGGAATGAGTAGAGAACATCTTCAGGATTATACCCAAATGGAATATTACTGGGCTTACAAAAATTATGAAGACAATATGGAAATGGTTGAAAAAATGATCAAGTTTGTCGCAGAAAAAACTTGGGGGACTTTAAAATTTAACTTAAAAGATTTTGGGGAAATCGATCTTGGTCAAAAATGGGAAAGGTTAGATTATGTTTCTGCAATAAAAGAAAAACTAGATATAGACGTATTAACTTCTTCTGAAGATGACTTGAAAAAGAGGCTAAACGAGATGGGTTCAAAGTATGAAAATAATGCGCAAAAAGGTAGACTGATTGATTTAATTTGGAAACAAATACGTAAACAATATAAGGGGCCATTATTTTTGGTGAATCATCCAGTAGAAGTTTCAGCTTTGGCAAAAAGAAAAGAAGATAATTTGGAATTGACAGAAAGATTCCAAATTATTGTTGCGGGAAGTGAACTTGGAAATGGATATTCGGAATTAAACGACCCAATAGATCAAAAAGAAAGATTCCAAAAACAATTAAAAATGAGAGAGGGCGGGGATGAAGAGGCTCATATGTACGATGCTGACTTTATAGAAGCACTAGAACATGCTATGCCACCTACAACAGGTTTTGGAATATCAGAAAGATTTTTTGCTTTCTTTGAAGATAAACCAGTTAGAGATTGTGTTTTGTTTCCATTAATGAAACCTGAACAAGAATAGTTATGAAAAAAATAATGGTTTTTGGAACTTTTGATATTTTTCATTATGGGCATTTGCAACTTCTTAAACAGGCAAAAAAATTAGGAGACCACCTAACGGTTGTAATTGCTCGAGACGAAAACGTAATAAAAATAAAAAAAATAAAACCATACCACACAGAAAAAGAAAGAATGGAAATAATGGAAAGCTTAAAAATGATAGACAGTGCTATTTTGGGGGACAAAAAAGATGTTTACAAAGTAATAAAACAAGAGAAACCAGACGTAATTGCATTGGGTTATGATCAAAATGTTTTTGTAGATAAATTAGAAAATTATTTAAAAAAAGAAAAAATAAATAGTATAATTGTAAGACTTAAACCCTATAAAGAAAAAAGATTAAAGTCCCGCTTAATAAAAATTAGTGGGAATAATATTCAAAATTAAAAATATGTTAGATATTAATTTTATTCGTCAAAATGTAGAGATAGTTAAACAAAGCATAAAAGATCGCCTTATAAATTTAGACATAGATAAGTTATTATCTGCAGATGATAAAAGAAGAGAAATTATCATTAGATTGGAAGAAAAAAGAGCTTTTAAAAATAATAGTTCAAAAACTAAACCAACATCAGAAGAAATCGAAGAACTAAAGAATCTTGGCCTAGAGATAAAAAAACTGGAAACAGAACTAGAATTTGTAGAAATTGAGTACTCTAGGCTTATTAAACAGGTTCCAAACTTAATTCATCCAGATGCGCCAAGAGGAGGGGAGGAAGAGTTTAAAGTCCTACAAACTATTGGAAAAATTCCAGAATTTGATTTTGACGTAAAAAACCACAGTGAGTTAATGGAGAATCTTAATATAGTTGATTTTGAACGTGGAGCAAAAATTGCAGGTTCAAAATTTTATTTTTTAAAAAATGATGCTGTTTTGTTGGAAAGAGCATTAATTTCTTATGGTCTGGAAGTTCTTCAAAATTATGGTTTTGATTTGATGATTACTCCGGACTTGGCAAAAGATGAGATTTTAGAGGGTGCTGGTTTTAATCCACGTGGCGATGAAGACCAAATTTATAAAATTGAAAAAGAAGATTTAAATTTAATTGGAACCGCAGAAATTCCTTTGGCCGGCTATCACTCCAATGAAATTGTTAATCTATCAAATGGGCCAATAAAATATGCCGGACTTTCACATTGTTTCCGTAAAGAAGCTGGTGCTTATGGGAGAACAAGCAAAGGCTTATATAGGGTTCATCAATTCAATAAATTGGAGATGTTTGTTTTTTGCAAACCGGAAGATAGTGAAAAGGTTCACTTAGAACTGTTGGAAATAGAACAAAAAATTTGTAACGGTTTAGATTTTCCTTACAGAATTATAGATACAGCAAGCGGAGATTTAGGTTCTCCGGCATATAGAAAATACGATTTAGAAGCTTATATGAATATGGTAGGTGAAAACGGTGGTTATGGTGAAATTACAAGTGCTAGCAACTGTACAGACTACCAGGCACGCAGACTAAACATTAAATATAAAAAGGAAGACGGTTCTACAGAATTTGTTCATACATTAAATGGTACCGCAATTGTTACTTCAAGGTTCCCAATCGCAATCATAGAAAACTTTCAACAAGAAGATGGAAGTATTTTAATTCCAAAAGTATTGCAAAAATATCTTGGCAAAGAAAAAATTGAAAGAAAATAGAGTTTTTGTTTCATTACAAAATAGTTATTAAATATTACCAAAAAATTTTATGCGAATAATAATAACTTTTTTATTATTTTTTAGCGCCTTACTAGAGTATGCCGAATACACCTCTATACTTCAGTTTGCCGATTACAGGTTGGATCGTACAAAAGACTATTTTTTTTCGAGAGGTGGCTTTAAGTCTCTGTCTAAACTCCATCTTTTGTGGAAAGTTATTGCTTTGTTTCTAATTTATCAACCAATTTTTGATTCATACACCCTGTATATAATTTTTGCAGTGTTACTTCTAGATGTTTTATATAGAATTTTATTTTTTGATAATAATAAATTTCCTACTTTTACATTTAGATCTTTTTTAACTTTATTTTTACCAATCTGGCTAGATCTTGTGCTTGT
>Ga0210044_10010744_pt1 | contig 10829 bp, 4 predicted proteins | sample CryGey13umfilter_2_FD_183959 | JGI IMG/M metagenome (GOLD analysis project Ga0210044, IMG submission 183959) | Groundwater microbial communities from aquifer in Utah, USA - Crystal Geyser 4/9/14 3 um filter (SPAdes) (version 2) | ecosystem: Environmental > Aquatic > Deep subsurface > Groundwater...
TCATTCCACTCGCCAGACATTAAAACTAACAGAGAATTAAATTATTTTGATTGCATTCATCCACCATGTGTTGATACATGTCCAACAAACCAAGACATACCCGATTATTTATACCTAACATCAATTGGCGAATTTGAAAAAGCTTTTGAAGTTATTTTGAAAAAGAACCCCTTCCCTGCCTCACTTGGTATGGTTTGCAATCATTTATGCCAATCGAAATGCTCTCGAATAAATTACGATAACAATATACAAATTAGAGAAGTAAAAAGATTTATTGCTGACTATGGGAATAATGAAAACTTTTTAAAACCAAAGCCCAATAACGGATTAAAAGTTTCGATTATTGGTGCTGGTCCATCGGGTTTGGCTTGTGCATATTTTTTAAGAATGGCAGGGTTTGAAGTAAATGTTTTTGAAACAAAAAATATTGCCGGCGGTATGGTTGCAGATGCAATTCCAGCTTTCAGATTAAAAACAGCATCAATTAAAAAAGATATTGAAAGAATAAAAAATCTTGGTGTAAATATAAACTACGGTTATAAAATTGATTCAACTTCGTTTAAAAACATTCAGCAAGAAAGTGATTATATTTATATTGCAACAGGTGCACAAAAATTTAAAAAACTTGGAATAGAAGGCGAAAACACAAATGGTGTTTTAGATGCTTTTGAATTTCTTTCTTCAGTTAAATACGGAAAGGAAATTAAAATTGGGAATAATGTTATAATAATTGGTGGTGGCAATACAGCTATGGATGTTGCCCGAACTGCAAACAGAATAATTTCAAAAAACGGAAAAGTTAAGGTAATATATCGTAGAACAATAAACGAAATGCCCGCTGATGCTGAAGAAATTGTAGCATTAATTAACGAAGGAATAGAAATTATTGAACTCTCTGCTCCTGAAAAAATAATTTCTGAAAATGGCAAAGTAAAATCAATTATTTGCTCAAAAATGAAATTAGGAAACGTTGATTCGAGTGGAAGAGCAAAACCAATTAAAATTGAAAATTCTGAGTTTGAGATTTTTGCAGATTCTATAATTCCAGCACTCGGACAAGATGTGGATATTGATTTTATTAAACCGGAATTATTAAAAGCAAACTCTTCAACTTTTGAAACCCAAATAAAAAATGTTTTTATTGGTGGCGATGCAATGCGAGGTGCAGCAACAATAGTAAAAGCTGTAGGAGACGGAAGAAAAGTAGCTTCTCAAATTTTAAATCGTGCCGAAATAAATTATAATTTTGAACCAGAAAAAGTAAACCGTAGCTTAAATTACAAAGATTATATTATTAAAAAATCGAAACGAATTAAAGGCGAACAATTAACTGAAACAGAACTTCAAAACAGAAAGAATTTCGATATTGTTATTTCACCACTTACTAAAGAGCAGGTAGTTGCAGAAGCCAAACGCTGTTTGCTTTGCGATGATGTTTGTAGCGTTTGTGTAACAGTATGCCCTAATCGTGCAAATTACAGTTATTTTATTGAACCAAAAAGCATAAATATTTACAAAGCAATAAAAAATTGCGATAAAATAAACATTGAAAAAACTGGAGTTTTAAATCTTACACAAAAAACTCAGATACTGAATATTGGCGACTTTTGCAACGAATGTGGAAACTGCACAACATTTTGCCCAACAAATGGCAAACCATTTAAAGATAAACCGAAATTTTATCTTACTCAAAAAAGTTTTAATGAAGTTGAAAATGGTTTTATGCTTAACAAATTACAGAATAAAACAGTTTTAACAAATAAAATCAATAAAAAATTATTCAATTTAACATTATACAATAATGATTTCATTTTTGAAACTAATGAAATAAAAGCCACATTTAGCAAAGAAAATTTCGATTTAAAAAAGGTTGAATTTTTAAATGAGAATATAAACGAATTTGAATTTACCAAAGCTGCTAAAATGTTTGTTTTATTTTATGCGGCTGGGAATTTGTATTGACAAATAGTATTTCTAAAGAGGGGTTCTAAAAATTAGATTTTTTGAGGCAGACAAAATTTTAAAAAGGTATATGGTATAAAGGTATAAGGGCTTGTGCTTCGACTTATACCCTATACCTTATACCTGATTTCTATACTCAATAGGCAATTTTTAGAAGTCCCCTAAAATTTAACGGGTTAAAGATTGCTAAATGTTGACATTCGATATTTATCGGGATACACATACTGTAAGCTTGGCTATACGAGTTCGAGATGAATACTTTCAATTTGATTTCTTGATTCTTGTCTAAGTTCAAATGCTTTCTTCATTTTTTTACTTATATCTTCAATCAACTTGTCATTAGGCAGATGAATAATAATATTGGATAAATCGTTATCAGAAACATTTGGAATTGCAGCTCCTGTCCGATACATAAACATTTGCTTTAAAAAAACTTCGGATTTTAAAAAATATAGTAAATAGTAACTATCTATTTTAAAGTTTCTTAAAACTCTAAAACCATTAGTACAAATGTTTCCTTCAAAATCTTTTGTAACTAATGCAGTAGCGTGTTTTCTTGTACCAATGGAATTACCTGCAATTGCTGTAATAATATCACCTTCTTGTAATTCATAACTTGCTCTGCTTGGTAATTCATGAACTTGATATGTTGTTGAATTTATAATTTCATAAGAATAAGTATTAATGTCTGAAAGTTCAACATACTCTATGGTTGAATTTTGGTCTTTTAGTTTTTTACTTTTAATTTTTACAATATCGCAAATATCACCCAAGCGAGCTGTTTTAACATTGTCCAAGTTTGAAAACATTTTTCTGTTTTCAGGAGAATAAAAATCAAAATCAAACCTACCGTTCAATTCATTATAATTGATTGAAAAGGCATTATCACTTTCAATAAAATTTCCGTTCTGAAATTCTTTATAAGCTTCTACAATTGCATTAAAGTCTTCCTCCAATAGTGGTTGTCCTGTTGAATCCTTCAATATTTGACCATATTTGTCTTTTTGATATAATGGCGTTCCATTTTTGTTACCTTGATATCCTAACTTAGTCACTCTTCCAAAGAAAACCAGATATTGTTTATTTTTATTCGGACTGTCCTTTTCTAAAAACAGAAGTGATGTTTTTACGCCAGTACCAAAAGGAATAAATGTTTCTTGCGGCAGATTGACAATGGCTAATATTTTAGCTTTTAATTTAATATAATACCGCAAATATTCTAACGAAGGATTTTCAAAATTGCCGTTTGGTAAAACAATTGCCATTCTTCCACCCTCTTTTAAAAGCTGAATACATCTCTCAATAAATAATATTTCAGCATTTTGATTTGAATAAACTGATTTTGTTTTATGAAACCCTTTATCGTAATTAGACCATTTATAACCTAAGTCAAATTTTGAAAGTATTGAAGTGTTTGTAATTTTTGCACCGAATGGAGGATTAGTGAGTACAATGTCGAAACCATCTTTTTGTGAAACAGAAAGTTTTAAACTATCCAAATCTTCCAATGAATTTGTACAAATAACATTTGTTTTCCCATTAGATTCCAAGAGTAATTTCATCTTAGCAATTCTTGCAATACTTTTATTAATATCTAAACCATAAAGTTGCTTCGAAATAGATTTTGCTGTATTTAGTTCTAAATTGCTTTTTTGAAGATATTTTAATGCTGACATTAAAAAGCCACCACTTCCGCAGGCAGGGTCAATTATTATTTCATCAGGTTTTGGTTGCATCATTTCCACACAAAAGTCAATCACGGGTTCTGGTGTAAAAAACTGTCCGCTACTATCTTTTTCGTGATGTGAAAGAAATTTTTGAAAAGCTAATCCTTTTGCATCTTGAGATGAATTTAATAAGGATATACTTTGCAGTTTATTTACCGTAAACCCTAATGCAATTGCGGTTAGTTTAATTCTATCATCACTATCAAAAATGTCGGTATATGCTTGTTTTGTAAGTTCAAATAAGTTTGAGATTCTTTCAGTTAAAGCTTGATTTATTTTACCTGACTTGAGAATATTCCACTCTTCAGTAGAAACGGTAAACTGTTTACTATTCACATTTTCATCGAATATTTTGATGAACAATATTTTTACAAACTCTTCTAAGGTTTGCTGAGGCGACAAACCATCGTTTGCATAAATATAATCGTGAATTTCCTCAAACTTCTTTAGAAGATTGCCTTCTTTTGTTAGTTGGATGTCAAATAATAAATTCATAACTTCACACATTTGTGGCAAAGATATAACACGTTTGTGTAACTACGAAATTTATCTGCCGTCTAATTGACTTTTATCAAGTTTTCTAGCATTTGGTTTGGTTTCTTTTATGCACTTATCAAGGTCATCATACCAAGGTTCAAGAAGTTTATGTCTTTTATAACCTTCTTTTTTAGTTAGAATATCTATTGTATAATTTTGTTGAAGATGATTAGGCGATTTCCCTTGATGGTTTAATTGTGTGCTATTTACAAAGACAAATTCATGTTTTCCAGTTTTAAGAAATAAGTCAACGCAAAGAATATTAAATTCAGAAACTAATGGTCCTGTACTTTTTATATTTGTTTTAGGGTCAATTCTTGTAGAAGGCATGTGTGTTTGTATAAGCCTTATTGGTGCAGTTAAATCCCAATAAGCATTTTCGTCAAAATCTTTTGCAGAAAAACTATCAAGCCATTTCTTAATTTCATCTTTACTTTTCCAGAGACCTGTTAAATCAGGAACACCAGCTCCCGGGTTTATTTTACTCCAACCAAATTTTGGAAACTGACCTTTATTTTTCCTTTCCCAATTCTCTTTTATTTTATTATAGGCGGATTTGCCTGATTTATATATGCTTTCAACATGTTCTTTCCTGTTAATTACATGTTTTGTAAGCAAAGTAAGGCAGGAAGCTGTTTTAGTTAATCCACTTCTTTTCTCGGAATTTGATTTAACACCTTTACATTCAACTACAAGCCATTCATCTTTTTTGTTGCCCTTCTTTCTGATGTAAAAATCACCTCTTGCATCCTCACTTTTAGCATTATTACCGCCTTCAGGTTTTTCTTTAATACGAAATGCTTCATAGCCAATTGATTCAACATGTTCTTTAAATAATAGTTCACTTAACGAGCCAAGTAAATAGCCCTCTGCTCCGGGACTCATTTTTAATACTTCTAAAAATTTGGTTTCATTAATGCCGAATTTGTTTTTGATGTAATTTTTTAATACGTCCATTATTGTTCGTCTTTAAAGAATTCTACAATACTGACATTAAGAGCATTAGCTAATTTTTCAACAACAGTTATTGATACATTTCTTACGCCTTTTTCAATGCTTGGAATGTATGTTCTGTCTAAATCTGCTGATAATGCAAGTGATTCCTGTGAAATCCCTTTTTCTAACCTTAGACGTTTTAAATTCTTGCCAAATTTTTTCTTAATATCCATGTTGCAAAAATATGACTATGTGGATTATCATACAACGGACTACTGTCAACATGTGGATAATTCAAATATAAATCATTTAAGAGGGGTTCTAAAAATCAGATTTTTTGAGCTGAACAAGATTTTAAAAAGGTATATGGTATAAAGGTATAAGGCTTGTGCTTCGACTTATACCCTATACCTTTATACCTGATTTCTATACTCAATAAGCGATTTTTAGAAGTCCCCTTAATTTATTGTTTTTGTAATTATAAATGTTTGATTGGGAGCGGCAGCAAAATGAAGGATCTTTTGGGTTATAATCAATACTTGTAGTATCATAAACTTTTCCGTCGGTAGCAGTTGTTCGAAAATTCCGAACAACTGAAATTTCATCCAATTATCCTTCTCCAAACGCATACTTTATATGTTCACTTATGGTAGATTTTGATTTCTGAAAAAGGTCGCACAATTGAGCTTGAGTAAGTCAAGCCGTTTCATTTTCTATACGAACATCAATTTTGATGTTGTTCTCGGAATTTTAATAAATAATAATTTCACTTTTTTTTCATAACAACATAAACGAATTTGAATTTACCAAAGCTGCTCAAATGTTTGTTTTATTTGATGGTGCTGGGAATTTGTATTGAAAATATAGAATTAACGGTTTAAGCTACGAAACGACGAGCATTTGCTTGCAATCCGTACCAAACCATTAAATATTTTATTTATTGTTGAGTGTGTCATTTAGTAATGTTTTGCTCGTTGTTTTCGTATATTGTGCTATGGGTTGTTAGTTTTAAATTCATTTTTAATTATTTTCCTATTTATATTAGCGATTAGTGAAATTTGATGATGTCCAATTCCTGGAAGTTCAGAATATACATTTGGTAAATTATAACCGTACAAAAGATTGAAAAAGCCTCCAATACTTATCCCAACCTTTGGTGTAAAAAAAATCATTTGTGAATTATCGAAATTTGTTGAATATTTAAATTCTAATGCCCACATTAAAAATACCCAAGATGTCTCATAACCAAATTTAAGTCCATAATACAATTTTGAGTTAGAGAATGTCGTATTTCTATAATTTATATCAATTGCACTATAAAAACACCAAGAACCATAATCACCACCCTGTCCAACACTTGAAAATCCAATTTCAACAAATGGTGATTTTTGCATACCAATAGAATACCTTGGTGTCCAATAAGTATGATCAAATTGTTTTTTTGCAGAATCAGTTTTGCTATAGCTATTAATTGTCTAAACGCAAAAAAGTATAATTATCAAATTACTTTTCATGTCTTTTTACTAATAACCCATAACTATTTTATCTGTATTACTTATTCGATTTCAAACTTTTATTTTCGTTTATTATTATACAATATTTATTTTTATCTAATAATCGAAACTACGCCCGTTAGAGGTTCGACATCATCTAATTTAACAATGTACATATAAGAGCCCATTGGCAAATCTTTTCCTTTGTATTTTCCGTTCCATCTGTTCGATGCATCGTAATATTGAATCCCGGTGCCTTTAAAAATAAAGATTTTATCGCCCCATCGGTCAAATATTTCAACTTCAATATTTGCGTATGCACCAATATTTGTGATTTCAAAATTATCATTTGTGCCATCATTGTTAGGTGTTATCACACTAGGAATAATAAGAGGAATATCTATTTTAAAATTTGATACCGAATAACATTGCAAAGAATCTGTAACCGTTACAATATAATTTCCCGAAATTAAATCTGAAATATCTTCGGTTTGATAACCATTTGACCAAATAAAAGAAAATGGACTTGCACCACCTGAAACAGTAATATCAACATTTCCTAAATGCTCAGTTTGGTCAATTACAGATGCTCCAGAAACCACAATTGCATTTGGATATGAAACATCAACCTGACTCGAATCGGAACAACCATTACTATTTGTTATCACAACGGAATAAGTTCCGCTTTGACTTGGTGAAGAATTAAGTATTTCGGGATTTTGCAAATTACTACTAAAACCATTGGGGCCATTCCACAAATAAGTTGAAGCAGAATTTACAAATAATTTTATTGTATCTCCATAACAATACGGACCATTTGTCGAAATTGATGCAACCGGTTTTTCATTTACAGTTACAGTTGTATTTGCAACCGATGTACACGAATAAGCATTTGATACAGTAACAATATAAGTTCCACTCATGTAAATGGTCGAATTAACTAACTGGGGATTTTGAGAAACTGAACTGTAACTTAATGGACCGGACCAAACGTAATTTGTTCCACCTAAAGCATTTAATTGAATTTGTTCGCCTTCACAATAAGCTCCAGTGTTTGATGCACTTGCAACAGGTGTGGGATATACAGTTACGCTAACACTTGAAGTTGAATTATTAAACCCATCATTAACCGTAACATAATACACTGTATTTACATGAGGACTATCAGTTGCAGTGGCTGAACTTGAATTAAAGCCAGATGGAACAGAATTCCAGGTGTAAGTATAATTTCCGGTTCCACCGGTAACATTTGCAGATAATGTTATTGATTGTCCATCACAAATTATATTAGGTGATGCTGTTGGCAGTATAATAAGCGGACTTCCCGAAACTGTAACGGTTACATTATCGGTAGCCGAACAACCTGTTGCAACATCTGTTACTGTAACATAAAAAGTTGTATTTGAAAACAAATTTACTGTAGTTGGATTTTGAATATTTGTATTTAATAACAATGTGTCGGGACTCCATAAAAAAGTATAATTTCCACTTCCATTAGTTGCAGTGCCGTTTAATGTTGTATTTGTACCATAAGTTATTGAAATACTATTTCCTGCATCAACAGTTGGACTTGTATTTACAATAACAGTTGTTGAACTTGTAGCAGTACAACCAGCAGCATTTGTAACCGTTACAGAATATGTCCCGTTCATTGAACTATTTGAATTATTAATTGATGGATTTTGCAAAGTTGAACTCCAGCCATTCGGTCCCAACCAGCTATAAGTACTTCCACCAGATGAGTTTAATTGAATATTGTTACCTGAACAATATGGACCACTATTAGAAGATGTTGCTGAAGGTGTATTCATAACTGTAACTGTACTTGTTGTTGTGTTTGAACAAGTTAAAGCATCAATAACTGTAACTGTATAAGTTGTTGTTGTATTAGGAGTTACAGTAATAGAAGATGTGTTACTCCCATTATTCCACGAATAAGAAGTACCTCCAGAAGCTGTTAAGGTTGCATTTTGTCCATTACAAATTGATTGTGATGCAGGTGTAATTGAAACAATTGGAAGTTGATTTACTGTAACAGTAACACTTGAACTTGATGAATTAAACCCATCGTTAATAGTTACATAATATGTAGTTGTTACAGTTGGCGAAACAGTAGGATTTGCAATTGATGAACTGAAACCAACAGGCGAAGAACTCCAGATATAAGTATAACTTCCGGTGCCACCTGAAGCAATTGCATTAAGTTGAGTGCTTTGTCCATTACAAATTGAACTGTTATTTGTTGTAACATTTAAACTTAATGACCCTCCTGTTACTGTTATAATCACTTGGTCAGTTGATGTGCAACCTGAATTATTATCAGTTACAGTAACTGTATATGCAGTACTAATTGTTAGATTAGTGGTTTGTGGATTTTGAACTGTTGAACTAACTAATGAACCGGCAGGACTCCACAAATAAGAATAAGAGCCAGAACCGCCTGAAGCTGAGCCAGATAATGTAGTGCTTGTTCCATTTGGAATTGATTGGTCAACTCCTGCATTTGCAACAGGCAAAGAATTTACAGTAACAGTTGTTGTTGAAGTTGCTGTACAACCGAAAGCATTTGTTACTGTTACTGTGTAATTTGTTGAAGAACCTGGACTAACAGTTATTGAAGCAGTATTTCCGCCATTACTCCATATATAACTTGTTCCACCCGAAGCTGTTAAAGTAGCACTTTGTCCATTACATATTGTTGATGTTGCAGGGCTTATAGAGGCAGTTGGATTTGCATTTACAGTTACTGTTCTACTTGTAACAGCAGTACATCCCGATACATTTGTTACTGTTACTGTGTAGTTTGTTGAAGAACCTGGACTAACAGTTATTGAGGCAGTATTTCCTCCATTGCTCCATATATAACTTGTTCCTCCCGAAGCTGTTAAAGTAGCACTTTGTCCATTACATATTGTTGATGTTGCAGGGCTTATAGAGGCAGTTGGATTTGCATTTACAGTTACTGTTCTACTTGTAACAGCAGTACATCCCGATACATTTGTTACTGTTACTGTGTAGTTTGTTGAAGAACCTGGACTAACAGTTATTGAGGCAGTATTTCCTCCATTGCTCCATATATAACTTGTTCCTCCCGAAGCTGTTAAAGTAGCACTTTGTCCATTACATATTGTTGATGTTGCTGGACTTATCGAAGCTGTTGGCAAATTATTTACAGTAATTAAAATATTTAATGTTTGCCTGTCGCCACAAACTCCTGTAACTTCTAACGAATAAGTCTGGCTATATGCAGGGGTAACTGTAATATCCTGAGATGTTTGACCTCCAGGAGACCATAAATAACTCGAAGCTCCATCTGGACCATGCAAAACTATAGTTTGCCCTATACAAATTGAAGATGATGCGGTTGTAATATTTGTAAACTGAACTCCTGCACTTGCAGTAATTGAGTAACTACAAATATCACCGGCAAAGCCATCAATCATTAAATAATAATCGTTGCCAATTGTTAAATTATTTGCAGTTATTGTTAATAATGAAGAACCTTCTTTAAAATCAGAAACAGGTGTAAAATTACAACAAGAACCATTCGATGAAAATATTTGCATTTGAATTCCTCCTGAAGGATAAGAACCAACAAAGCAATTATAGATATTTACATCTAACGTTGCTGTAGTATTTGATGCTGTAAATCGAATCCATGAATTATTATCAATTCTGACATCACAATTTGGAGCACCCGTTCCCCAAGAACCACCCAAACCAAAAATACCGTATTGGCAAGTTCCTGGAGTATAAGTATATGTTGGAGGGTCATTCATTTCTGCATTTCCGCGCATATTACAAGGTCTATCAACAGAATATGCTGCACTAGTAGTTCCGGTGTAACCATTTAAATCACAAATATATAACGAACTGCCGCAATTATCATTTTCGGGAGTTGAAGCACAAATTCCAAAATTTCCAGTTGTATTTCCGTTAAAAGCCCAATATCTTAAATAAACAGTAGCTCCTGGGGTTAAACCTGATGCTAAAATAAATGGTTTATAATCATTGGCTGAGCTTGGATAATCATAATCATCTGAGCAGACAATTTGAGTTAACGAAGAGCAAATTCCTGAATATAATGCCATTACTCCATCAGAAATTCCATAAGATGGTTGAGCAGTAATACTAATTATACCACTTGAATGAACTGTTATAGCAAACCAAACAT